>Ga0214478_100331_pt1 | contig 27668 bp, 17 predicted proteins | sample M1_20Mar14CPVII9_2_FD_178001 | JGI IMG/M metagenome (GOLD analysis project Ga0214478, IMG submission 178001) | Marine eukaryotic communities from Monterey Bay, California, United States - M1_20Mar14CPVII9sort6BwellD7 | ecosystem: Environmental > Aquatic > Marine > Unclassified | place: USA... | reverse complement strand
ATAATAGAGGCATACTGCAAGTACTGTAATAAACAATGCAACTGTTGATCTCCTCAACGCATTTCTTGAGAGATGATGAAGGGGTCGAGAGGTGGTATCCGGAGGGAATTTCATTTCAAAAGAGGCTAAAGATGAAATGAAGATGTAAAGGTAATATAATTAATTTAATATCCAGTTACCTTCCAATACACTAATCAGTAGGCCTTTTCTCGTTTCTCGTGACTACAAATCATGGTAGAGCACCATACGATCAATCTATTAATAGTCCACTTCCACTGACGATACAAACGATATCAATTGCAATTGCAATTGCAAAATACTAATATACTCGACAAGTCGACACACAACACGACGATAATAATAGCTTTATCAATTACTTATACACACATAGCAATACTTACAATCATGAGGCTTCTGCTATCCGTTGCCATTGCAGTCCTTCAAGTAGTCTCAACATCTGCTGATAATAACATTTTCAAAAGGCATGGTTCACTTCAATATGTTGATAACTTCCTATCTCCTGAAGAATCAAAACATTTCATAGATGATATGGAATCGTTCTTACGTATACATTCCTTTGATCCTACCGCCAAGTATCGTGGACATGTCATGGTTAATAAGCTCATTCAACAACGTATTAAGGATGTTGCCGGTTCCGAATGTTCTATCGATGATGATATGATCGCCAATGGTGATGATATTGAAATCCAGACAAGGTTGGTTCATAAATCTACAAAACCTCATATCGATTACGAACGAGAGGGGAAGGTCGTTGAAGATGATGTCATGTTCATTACACTTAACAGCAACCCTGGTGCACACTTCAATCATGGTGGTAACTCTCTCCCGGTAGTGGCTGGTAGACTAGTACGGTTTGCTGGAAGAATCAAGCATGGTACTACATTAAATGGTGGAGATCCTGTTCGACTACTTGGACCTTTCTCTATCAAAAACTTTGCAAGTGTAGGTGGCAGTGGCCCTGAAGGGTTTGGCCCCGCTTGTCCAATAGGAGGGTTCTGTATTCCTAGTCCCCCTACTGATCTCACTGAAGGCCCTAACTCTAGTGCTATAAACTGTCCGAATGAGGGCGACGAGTGCTATATTATCAATAATGTTATAAATTTTGAGGTCGGATGCCCACCAGGAGGTATCTGCATTGAAGAAGGGGGAGAATTTATTGGAGATGATATTAATGATGTACCTACTGAAGGCGGTATCCAAGGATCACCGACTACATGTCCTACTAGCGACTTTGACTTAGGCAATGGTTGCTACGTGTGTGTCAGCTGTCCTAATCCTACTACTACCATGGCCACTACAACACAAGTTACGGTAAGATTTATTTATTATGTAGATGGCTATGTTTGGGTTTGCCTTTTTCCATATTTCTAATATCTATTTGCCTTTTTATTTTCTTAGACAACCACAAGTACCGAGCCAGATTCTACTACGACAACAACAAGTACTGAGCCAGTTTCCGCTACCACTTCAACCACAACACCCACAAGTAAGTCAGATAAGTCAGGGAAAAGTAAGACAGACAAGAGTATGAAGAAGTCAGGCAGAACCTTTGCCTTCTCTGCATTCATCGACCTCTTTTGTGGTGATACCATGGTGACGAGATAGTATTAAGATGTAGGCAACGTGAGGCAGGGGGTGTGTAAGAAATAATATATTTTTTTTGTGAAAAATGAATTTTAATTTTGATTTATTGAAAAGGTAGAAGACATAGCCAACATTAACCTTTCTCATACTATAGCATCATGGGAGAACGTACAATAAAACCTAAGAACCGTCGAGGTGAACGTCATCAAGGAGCACCAAAGAAATCAAAGTCGAAGGTACCCTCTGTGAAAGCTTCTGCAAAACAGGCACTGAAACCTCTGAAAAGGCTGTGTAATCTTGACACACTACCTCCAAAGATTGCTAACAAGTCGCATCAAGTGAAGAAGCTTACTACAAATGTCCAAAACAGAACTAATTTGGTGAAGGTAGATGAAGAGTTGGAATCTGTGAAAGAGACGATTGAACAGTATGAATTTCTATCACGTTATGTCCCAGAGAACCTCTCCAAGGCTGACAGGAGAACATTGGCTGGCCTTAATATTGCTGCTCTTCTGAAGGAGGAAGCGTCATTGCAGCAAAAGAGGAAGGTTCTAAATAAGAATCTTCAGGGAGTACAGTTTGCTAAGAATCGGCTATTCAACGAGGATCATACACCACCCCCCGTAGAAGTAGTGTTGCAGCCACATGAAGTACAGGAGAGAGCTCGTCGATCACCTGTCGAGAAGACTGCTGGGAGTAGACGTGTACGTTCAAGTTCCAAGTCTGGTCAATGTAGTGCTTCGGCTCGATCAAAGGCCAAGGCTCACACCTACACTGGTCTACATTGGTCGTCTGTATTTGCCTTCCGTCGTCAAAGCTCCACATCTCGTGTTGCTCGTATTGCCCTTTGCCGTTACAGTGCATCCAAGAGTCCCATCCATCGTGTTCGAGCCTTTGAACTTTACAAAGCTGGGAAGATTTCAAAGAGGCAAGCTCTTCGTTACAAGGGCGTGAATAGAATCGATCGTGTCATCTTGAGCATTCTTATCAAGAACCATGAGTCGATTGATGTTGAAGAGCCTTCTACCAAGAAGAGACGTGTGTCGACTGACGAGGATGTGTTTGATGAGAATACCGTTTCAAAGCAAGTATTTGTGAAAGTTCCAATGCTAGGGCGTGTGTTTAAGTTGTTGTACCATCCCCAGATGGAGCTTGAGCAAATCAAGCAGAATATTGCATCACGACTCTCTACTCTGTCAAGTACAATTCGTTTCACTCTTGATATTGCGGCTGGAGGTCAGCCCCCAAACCTAAGTGACGGTACTATGACTCTTGAACAATACAACATCAAACCAAATAATACTTTGCGGTTAGTATCTGATGCGACGGCTGTGATTGGAGGTGCAAAGAATAAGAAGAGAAGTTTTGGAAATCCAATAGATGTCAATGTAGAATCATCTACTGATCAGGTCAAGTCAGGAAAGAAGGCAAAGACTACCACCACATCATCGAAGAGGAAGCGATCAGAGATTGACGACGACGACTCTCATTCCGAGTCGACCAAGTCTTCGAAGTCCAAGTCTTCCAAATCAAAGGCTGAGGTAAAGGCAGATACTAACGCTAGGCTAGAGAAGGCATATTCAAATGTCAAACGTGCTAACAAGTACTTCGGTGAAGGCGAGTATAACAAAGCCTTAGTCAAGTACAACCGAGCACTGATAGTTTACAAATCGTTGGACGTGGCCAATGTCGAGAAGGTGATAAATAAAGTTTCAAAATGTCTCGTTCAAGAATGTACAAACCAAGTCACGTTGAAGTTACAACTGGCTTGTATTGAACATTGTATCTTCTTTGCCAAACGTAGCAAGGCATACACGCGTATGAACATTGCCAGATTTCATTTCCAACATGCCACGATTCTCTTGTCACTTATGAAGAAAGACAAGGCAGTTACTGATAATGCTTCGTTTGTGTTATATCACGGACTACTCACTAAGAGTGTCAACCACATTATCACTGCCTACTCTTCAGTCGGCAAAGAAGTACAAAGAAAAGTACCTAATATGAAGAATGATGCAGACACTTTACTATCAAAGCGAGCACGCAGTTTTGCGTACAAGCAGTCCAGTCCATTCCTCAAACTGTTGGAGGGTATCAACATGAAGAGTTCGTTGTTCACAGCCGCCAAGAGGATTCGTCGTACTAGCCAGTCTTCTAATAAAGTCGAGGCAGTACTAAATGAGTTGATGTTGTTGGGAGAGAGTGAATTGGAGCCCGAGTTGTATGAGAAACAGTTCAATATATTGATTGACAAGCTTTCCAAGACGCTGCAAAGACTGACCAAACGAGAGATCAACCTTGGTAATGGCTTGAGTACTGAGCATTTCCTCTTTGTCTTGATGAACTATGCCACTCCAGCTTGCAGCGGTTGGAAGAACAGTGCTCACAAGAGTTGGATACACGACAGGATGAATACAAGTGAGGGTTGTATCAGCTTTTGGTTGAAATCTGTCATTACTTGTTTAGAGAGAAGTAGTGGAATTGAGAAGAAGGGTAAGCATGACAACAGCTGTATCAGTCTAACCGACCGACTGTTTTGGGTTAGTGACTTCAACAATAAAGAATACAAAACCGAGATTTCAAAGATATGTAAGAAGGCAAAGATTAGTGAAGATGTGATGCATTTGATACCAATGATCTTGTTGGGCTTGAAAGTCAAGTATGCCAAGATGAACGGTCACAGACCATCCATTCTCTCAACTGGAGCCGAGACTCGCGACAAACTGTTCGACAAGGACTGCGTCGTCATATCACCCGATGCCACATACACCGGATCTGTGCCACACTCTGAGTTTTTTATGAGGAAGGATCGATTCCTTCGCTTCTATTCAACAATTGAACAACAGCACAAGTACAGTCTTGTACTTGCCCGATTCTATGCGTCACGATTCTATACCTTCTCTAACTGCACATTCACTGAGGATTGGACAGGTCTCGGCAATCTCTCAGAAGAAGAATTGAAGAAGTTTCAAGAGGAACACAAGAAGCTAATGCAAGATATCGGCTCAAGAGGTGGCAAGACAACTGCAGAGTTAACAAAGTTGGCTTCGGCGTTACATAATGTCGATTGGAATCATGAAGACCTCTCTCCAGTGATGCAATTGAGATTTGCTCGGTGTTTACTGCACAAGAATCGTCGTTATCAAAATGAGGAGAAGAAGTTTAGTTCGAGGAAGTTCATCAAGTTCTTGAACAAGATGCGTGCTAGTCGTAAGAAGGGTGCCAAGACAACTAATGAGATGGCAACACTTGCATCTGAATTGGATTCGGTTGGTAGAGACTACAATAAGTTGTCCTCAGAGTGGAAGGTTATCTTTGAGTTACACATGGCTCGTAAGAAGATCGACGAGAAAGCCTTTATCAAGATCTTGAAAGAGTTGCTTGGTAGTCGTAAGAAGGGTGGTAAGACAACTGGTGAGATGCACACACTTGCAGCAAAGTTGAAAGATGCCAATGGGGACTACAACAAGTTATCACCTGAGTGGAAATTAGCCTTTGATTTGATTCATGCTGGTTACAACAATCGTCACAAGGAAGAGATGAATAAAGATCAGTTCATCGAGTTCTTGGCAAAAATTAATGATGGCAGAAGTAAGGCTGGTGAGATTGGTGGTGCTGTCAAATCTGAAGCCAAAAAGAAAGCATCTCCATGGAATGCACTATATGGTCGTAAGACACAAGATGAGATTGATCTCCTCAATGAAATAAAGGATATCATTGTACCAGTTGTTGATAGTATCAAATTTTCCAAGAGTGATAAACTTGGTGGTGCTAATGACAAACTACTCGAGAAGAATCTTCGTGCTGCATTACTCAAGTTTGACAAGACAAATCCAACTAATGTCAAAATACTTTCATGGACTTATCAAAAACATTCGGATTATCAGAATGCCACTACAGAAAAGAAAGGAGCAATAACGGGTTCGCCAGGTGATTTTGCTTACTTCAGAGCATATTATGTAGTTACATGTAACTCTGGAACTTTGGGCCGAGGACTAGTTGCCAGGAGCCGAGCACAAATTGAAATACAAGTAATTATTCGTGCATTACTCAATGCCGATATTACTCATCATAAAAAGGAAGAATACAAAGCGAACATAAAAGAGTACATGAAGGATATGATAAAAATGGTGGTGGAAAGAAGGTAGAATCACCGACTGGTAGTACGAGCAAGGTTAGTAAGGCGGAATCCAATGATGCCGCCAATATCTCGGCATTTCAAGTTCAGGTTCCTAGTTTTCGAGGTAGTTCTAACGATGAGGCCACTGTCGAAGTTGAGAATGAGAGTGTTCAAGTCAATCCTAGTGCTCAAGTTAAGAAGGATGATGAGCTTATCGCTGCTCTTGATGATGAGGAAGCAAGCTCAAGTGCCAAGGTATCCTGGGGTATCTCATTTGAGGATGATGAAACTGTGAATGATGCAATCAAGGAGGGACCAGAAGAAGAGCAATCATCTAGCTTTTATGACGTACACATTGAAGCTGAGGATGAAAATGTATAATGGTTACAATAGAAATAAGCAAGCCTTTGTGGAGCGAGCTGGTGGTGTATATAATATGTATTTGTATTTGAGATTTAGAGACTTGGGGAGAGTTATTATTGTTATGTGTGTGATGTATGACTGTACTGTTGATATGATTGATAAGATGTAATAAGTATTTACAGGAAAGAGGTTAAACAATAGAGTTGGCATATCTACTTCATAGTATCAGGTTCTCATCAACACAGTGTCAAGACGGGATCATACTTATTAGACCACACACAACTATTTGTACCTACTCTTTTATAAATCCATCTTCAGAGGATCAATAGTCTCTGGTTTCGTCTTCTTGATAGCTCCGTCATACTTCTTTACCAACCCATACAAGATCTTACTAAACATGGATCTCTTTCCGTCTGTCTTTGTTACTAATCCCTTCACTTTATCAATGCCATCTGGATTATACTTTTTATAAAAGTTTCGTAATACTCGTTCCATCTTCTCCTCAAGTTTATCTTTTTCAACACATTCACATACTCTTCGCTGTTGTCCGTCGTATTCATTACAACCAGACATGTTGGCAAGTAGTTTAACTATACCGGTAGTCTTTTTACACTCCTCTGTTTCTTTTTGTTTATCATCTTCTGACATCGACGGTGCTTCTTCTGGTGTTAGTCCTGGCAGTTCAGTACATCCCTCATCCATACATTTTTCTAGTTCTTTATCACATGCTTGTTTATTTGATCCACATATTTGATAACATGCTTGTTTATGATGGCAGCAGTGCTCTACATGCTTGTACGCATCATTGGCGCCCCCCATGGTCATCATCATACCATTATTCGATTGACAGCCTGTTGATGTAATACTTAATGGCCATTTGTTTACTGGAACATATGGCTTTGGACACGAGTAGCTTTGACAAACTTGATTTTGACCACCAAACATACCATCCATCGGATTGATATGTGGTTTGCTGTCGTCGGTATTATCTCCATTGGCGTATACTGTTATCAATAATGCGACCAACAATAGAAGGATATTGAATCTATATTGTGATGAGGAGATCATGGTGATTGTCCGCCGTCTATACCAATACGATGTTTTTTATTTGATGGTCGAGAGATGTGTTGATAGGGAGTAGGGAGGAGGAGGTAATCTGAGTAGTAAAAAAGATATATATTGGTATCCTTTTTGTATCTTTTTTTTTTTACTGACCAAGTCAACTTATCGTACAGTATAATAGCGCCGCCGCCCTAATCTACAATCTAATTAATATACAGAAGGGTGATGAGAATAAGTAATTAGGTTTTTATTGCAATGAGTCGCACAACACAACACCACGAATAAAATATTCTATCACGGGAATGAGAGATGACTGTGTTCTTCTAAGATATGGAAGTGATGCCCATAATTATTTATAATAACACAATCAATATATAATAAAGACAACCAATATATAATAAAGTATATATAGAAATCATCATGGGTAATTGTATGGTAACACAAACAGCTAGAGTTGAGGGTCTCAACGGTGAAGTTCAGGTGGTACAATTGAGAATGCCTCTTAGTTTGGCATTGATGTCAAACATGGTGCGTTTTTGTATGAGGGTTACCCGTGCAGTTGCCAATCGTCCTCGTTTGAGTGATGTCTTTTTGGCAAAGAATAATGTAAATAATGAAGTTCACAACCAAGCTTTTGGTAATTTATCAAAGAACTGTCGAAGGGATGTGAACAGAATCAAGGGGAACAATAAATCATGTACAAGATTTAGCATGTGCCGTGCGGATGCTGATCGTTTCTCTGACTCGGCGTTGGAGTTAATTGGACGTTACATGTTAAACAATAATCGTTTGAAAGATATTGGTTTAGGTGATCTGCGTATGGATGATTCACGTATGAAGCTACTTTTTCAAGAGTTGACAGGGAGCAAATCAGTAGAGAGCCTTTCTTTCTATATCAGGGGCGTTGATCGTGAGGTAGTGTTCGGTGCCGAGGCCATTAGCGACATGGTACCTTTCTTGAAAAATGCACCCAAGCTTTCCTATATCAGTCTCTCTGGTAACGAAATTCTAACAGAGGGGTTTGAACTATTAGTAAATGCATTAGACGGGGGATCAATCACTCAACTACTCCTTGATGAATGTAAAATTGATGACATATCTGCATTGGAAGAATGTACACTGCCTCGGTTATTTATGCTTCATTTGTCAGGGAACTGTATCACATCAATACCATCATTGAAGAACCACAAAAGTCTAGGATGGTTGACTTTATCTAATAATAAGATCGAGAAACCAATTCTTGGGGACATAGGGTCTCTTGACCATATTTGCCTCGATGGGAATGGCATCAACGATAAAGATGTAGAGGTATTAGCTGATTCACTCCATCACAATACATCACTGCACGTCCTCAGCTTAGAGAACAATCCATTTACAGAACGTGGCCTTTGTGCTCTGCTTCGGCTACTCAATAATGTTTCGTCAATTGGAAGTACACTTCAATCGAATCATACTTTGAAGTCTATCACCGTTCCTCACAGTATTGGGGATTTCACCATTCCCCGTCCTGAGCCCAACTCGGCAGATGATACACCGGCACGAAAAGAACTTCGTAAGCACATCAAGGATGCCACAAGAATCAACAGCAACAGCTCGAATCATGGAAGAGATAAGGTTATTCAGACTCAGTTGAACAGCACCAAACGATATGAGCTTGCTTGTTTCCAGGGTACGTCGGAAAGTCTCTTCTCTGATGATGATACCTTTCTTCTACCCGAGATACTTGCATTGGTGGGCGAGGAATATGGGCATAATGACCTATATCAGTTACTGATTGAGGTTGTGCCATATCTTATGTCGTCAGCATAATTGTCATACAAGCTATGCATGAAATACTGATGAGGGAAACTCTATTGTACAGAAGATTAGAAGAATGAGATGTTGTATACATCGTGTGGAGGTAGCATTTTAATTGAATTAAGTGCAACCTATCCAGACTAGTCGAAACTACATAAACTGCTAAGTTCATATGATATGCATCTTCTTTCTACCTACTCCTGCAAAGTAAATCAATACCTTCCTTCCAATATCTCTGCTCTTGATATGAATATATGCTTCATACACTCCATATATAACATCGTTACTTCTGCTCTTAAGAGCTCTGCTTAGAGGGGGTCTAGGATCAAGCAGAGGAGGGCACCAGTTAGAGGTAGGGTTTCCTCTAATCTATTTTGGGTATCTTTCCTTTTTCGATCTATCCCGTTATTTTTCATCAGTTGTTGCAAACGACAACAACCACCCCAAATAACTCGCCCCTAATACTACTCTCCATCCCACGCCGCAACAACCATCTCTTCTAACCTGTAAAAGATGTCAATTGGTAGAACAATGAGTCCAACTTCAGTAACTTCACGATCTCCAGGTAAACCTAGGAGCGGAAATGGTGGCCTACATGATATTGAACTCGGTGCATCGCCCTCAACAAGTAAACGGCGTAGTGGAGCTGCTACTCATAAAGATGATGAAGTAACAGCATTGGTTGTTGATGAATTTAATGATAATAATAATAATACACCGGCTACTACACCGCGGTCGGCATCACGTAATAACAATACTAGTGAGGGTGAAAGTTCATCAACTGTAAAAAGTATTGTTGCAAGTGCACTGTATTCGGGATGTAGTGTTGGTATGGTCCTTGTTAATAAAAGTTTGGCATCTAGGTATGTTTTATATTGTGTTGATTTGTTTCGTATCTTTAGCTGTCTATGTGTACACCCATATACTAACTAACCAATCCAAATACCACATACACAATTTTACCAACAAACTATAAATAGTTACAACCACCTAATTAATGGTGATTTAAACATCCTCCTAGTAGTCTTCCAGGCAATAACGGCAGTAATATGTGTTGAATTTTCCAAATACGCTGGATGGGTCGATTATCCCAACTTTAATGTTCGTACGGCACAAAAATGGGCACCCGTTAACTTACTTTTCTGTGGTATGCTCTTCACTGGTATGGCAAGTCTTCAATACAACAGTGTACCAATGGTAACGGTATTTAAAAATATTACAAATATAATGACAACTATTGGTGATTGTATTATTTATGGTGCAACTGTTGAGTTATTAGTTATTGCCGCGTTTGGTGTTATGTTGGCAGGTGCGGTCATGGCGGCGAGGAATGATGCCGAAATTACCCAAGCTGGCTTATTCTGGATGTTGGCCAACTGTGTCTGTACTAGTGGATATGTATTATATCTCAAGTATGCTACCAAGAGTGTGAAGTTATCAAAGTTTGGTATGGTATTCTACAACAATGTGTTGTGTTCATTATTCCTATTTCCCGTTTCGGTAATGAATGGGGAATTCAAAACGTTTATGAGTACACCTGCATTACATACAGTGGATTATGCCGTGAAGAATGGATTTGCAGGCTTTGTTGGGTTCTTCCTCAACTTTGCTAGTTTGAATTGTGTAGCTCAGACAGGCCCCACGACATATGCAATGATTGGCAGTCTGAACAAGGTCCCGATAGCATTTATGGGGTATTATATTTTTGATTCTAAAATTTCAGAAGAGACTTGGACATTCATCTCTATTAGTTTGTTGGGTGGAATCTTGTATACCATTGCCAAGCTACGTGCCGGTAAAAGGAAATCAGGTAGGGCTTGAATAGAATGTTCTGTTGGTTCAGGTATGTGTCTTTTTATGAACGTGGCTGTGATACTCATTCTTGTTATCCTTCTGTTCTCAACACTTCACCCTCCCCATCTGATCTACAGCTGCTTATATAAGGCGTTTACAGCAGCAGCAACAGGGTTCTTCTTCTAAAAAGATCCACCAAGTATAGAGAGGTCCATTTAAAAGAAGATTTGGTATATGTTTAGAGAGAGAGACGAAGTTGGAGTGTATGCACATATTAAAGTATGAGTTATAAGTCTATGTTAACTTGATATTATTTAGGAATTTCTCCTGTCGTATCTAGACCTAGCTCTGCTGTATAGTATGCTCTGTTGCCAAAGGATCCCAATAGTAAGGATAATCTTCATTCAGCTCGTCAAGCAACATCATATCTTCACTAGAAAGCTTCCATGACAAAAGAGAAGCCGGTGCATTCTCAATGATATGTTTCTCACTTGTACTCCTCGGTATAATGCAACACCCTTTTTGCAATGTCCATCGTAATACTATCTGCATTGGAGACTTTCCTCTCCTTTTTGCAATATCATTCACTACCAAAGAAGATTGATGTTTGTATTCTTGATTGATTAACACACTATTCCCACTTCCATATCCAGTTAGCTTGCATCCCATCTCTTTAGCCACATGCTCCTGAATTCAAGTTGATTCACATACGGTAAAATCGTTGCATAGTCCTTCATCTCCTCTAATAGTGTGGCTGGGTAATTCGAAACACCAATGTATCTACACTTTCCCGATCGTTGTGCTGCTTCTAGTGCCTTCCATGATGCGATCCGTGTTGCTTTTGCTTTTTCAATGTAGTTTGTATCAATTGCAGCCTTTAGTTTTGTACGTTTTGATTCCAACAACATCGGGCGTATCGCGCCGATGGACACAATTGGTGAGGGAGTGCTCCTAATTGGTTGGACCTGAAGCGTTAAGATTACTTAGTTATTATGGAGAGTGGCGTTTATGTTTATGGTCAGTAGTAACAATTGCTAGGTTCTCTTGTATAATGGCACTACAGATATAATGACACGATTAGGTTATAATAATTCACTAATAAAGAAAGAATCATTCTGCTTGAGTTATAATCAAATGAGTCGCATGCCAGGGATATCTAAAAGAGACATGATGCGTGCTCGTTTCTTTTGAGAGGTTTAAACACAACCTCTACTGCTCAACTGATGGAACTGTTCTCTAAATCCAACTCATAAAAGTTACTTTATCTCTCCGTTCAAGTCAATGTCAATATCCATCACTCCTTAACCATCAAGACAAATCATGAAGTTCTATGCCATTTCTATCGCTCTTTTATGCAGTGTTGCAACTGCCGTTGATAGTGAAAAGGTAAGTACTGTGAAGAGTATCATACATTGGTCTTTGAATAGAGTTGTTCATCCATCATGATCATATCTTCTCTTGCAATTGTAGCCCCGACCCGATTCTGGCAAACCTAAGAAGTACACACCAGTCCAATATGACAATGTAGATGAAGAGATGGGAAGTCGTCGCCGTCGACTCACAAAGGTGTTCCGTACGAAGGAGTCTAAGGCTTCTGGATCGGATTCTGACGATTCGGGATCTGACGACGAGGATTCAGGCTCTGATACCAGTAGAGTTGATGCCAAATCGAGCAAAGCTGAGGAGTCAAAGGTATGTGTAGTCCCCATTGAGATCTATGCTGTACCTTTGTGTGGTGCATATCCGGCAGCCCCATCATGTTATCTTTCTGTATGTGCCCCATCATTATCTCACAGTCCATATCTATAATGTCCTTCTATTCTTCTGACAGGAGACTACATCCGAAGACGATCCTACTTCCGAGGATGAAGAAGAAACTACATCCGAAGATGTGAGTTGTTGTATAACTTGTGATGTTTGTAATTGATTGCTTGTGGTATCTTCTCATACTTATAATATCTCATTGTCTGCACAATCTTCTGCCAAATTACAACAGACCCCTGTGACTCCTCCCCAGCCTCCCCCAACTCTTCCTCCTCTCGTAAGTGTTTTAATACCATTCTTTGGCTTATCTTTTATTTCTTGTACCTTGTACACTTATAATCTTTCATATTTTCAGATTCAAATTACGCCTCCGCCATCGCCTCCTCCAACTCAACGTCCTGTCGAGGATCCCACCCCTCCACCATTAACTCCTGTAACACCACCCCCAACAAATCGTCCGAACTTGTTTGAAAATCCCACGCCCCCACCAGTTAACCCTGTAACCCCAAGACCAACAAATCGTCCGACCTTGAATGTAAGTATTTGCCGGTTGACAACAAGTCTTGTTTCATATACTAGCTAATGCATCAACTCTCCTGAAATCCTTTTATCATATAGCCTACAAGGAACCCAACGCGTAATCCAACCCGTGATGTAAGTCTTCATGATGTGATGGATGATATGTATACATCTGCTTGTTATTAACTCAAATTCCTGATATTTCTCCTCGTTACACAGCCAACCCGCAATCCAACTCGTAATCCTACAAGGAACCCGACTCGTAATGTAAGTAACAATCTTCATGTCTTGGACTTTTGATTTGAACTTTTTTTATACCTTGCTTGGTATCTTTTGTGTTGATCAATTTACCCCAACACTGCATCTTCTCTTGAATATTAGCCGACACGTAGGCCCACTCGAAGACCTACTTCGCCTCCTACGAAGCGCCCAGTGTCGCCACCCAATGGTGGTGGAGGCGATGGCGATGGAAGTGATATTCGTCTCAAGGAAGATATTCATCTACTTGGTGAATCTGCAGCGGGTATCCCAGTCTATTCGTTCAAGTATCGGGATGATATGAAGGATTATCTTCGAGAGAATGTGGACACTCAAAGCATCTACTTTGGAGCCATGGCACAAGATTTACTTCATTTGGCACCAGAGGCGGTTAATGTTGACCCCTCTGGCTACTACAGTGTTGACTATTCCATGATTGATGTTGATTTTATTAAGTTAGTATGATAATTGATTTGGACCACTGAAGCGTGAAGGATATGTGAGATGACTCTGTGTATAGTTTCCCTGATTCGTCTCGTGTTATAGTATGTTGAAATTAAAGTAACGTGTTTGTACTTGTTAAGCCTAGTCAGACATCTATCCAAGAGGAAAAAGCAGCTCTACGGTTGCAAACATTTAACAAGCTCTTTGCCAATACTAGAAATGACTTGTGGGACGACCGCATTACCAATACCACAGTAGAAGTGAGCAGTCGCATCACCATCTTTACTGATAGATGGGGCATAAAAGTCTTCGCCAAAGCCCATGATTCGTAAACATTCCCTAGGTGTGAGGAAGCGTGGGATATCATTCTTGGTACCATCTCTTTCGGTACCGATGAATTTCGACGTGTGATTGCCCGTTCGTTTATATGATGATATTAAGGTCGGAGCTTTCTGATTTGGATTGATATATACATAACCGATACCATTTCGTTTTGAGTGTATATCTTTCAATTTTGACCATTGCTGTGAGGTCATTACAGCTTCAAGTACGGCTGGCGAATCGGGAGGTTCCATTATATCACGAACTACTGTTGTGTCTGTCTGATGTTCGGTTGATCCGTCTAGAATCTTGTCATACCAATCCCAAGTCCACTTTTTGTTGTCGTCTTTATCAACTAGATCATTCCTTATACCAACTATATAAACTCGTTCACGATTCTGGGGAACATAATGTCGACTGTTAATCAACTTCCAACTTACATCATACCCACAATCTTCAAAGGCTTTGAGTATAGTAACAAAAACTGAACCAACCTCACCCTTTTCCTTCTGCCTTCCAACCGATTCACCCATACTGATTAAGCCGACAACATTTTCTAGTATGAATGATTTAGGAGTTGATCCTTTCAGTACCCTTACAATCTCCCGATATAGCTGACCTCGTTCATCGTTAAAACCACCCTGTGCACCTCTTGATGAGAATGGTTGACAGGGGAAACCGCCAGTCAAACTAATATGGAAGAAGAAAAGGGAATGAAAGAGAAGAAGTATGAGTGAGCAGTCGGCTGATGCATCATTTGCAAAGATTACACATCAAATGCGGACTTACATGTCCATATCCTTGGGAATCTCATGAGTATATACATCAAGAATATCTGCCTCTACAAGTGGACATTGAGTAGTTGATGATGTAGTTTCAAAGTGATGACGATAGATTGATGCAGCGTATGGGTTCATCTCATTTGCAAAGACACATTTACCATTAATGGCTTCTAATCCAAGACGAAAGCCGCCTATACCTGCGAATAGTTCACCAAATGTAAATGTTGTTGTTGAAGTTGTTGCTAAATTACTGTCGAAGCTACCTCTACCACTATCTTTAGAATCTGCTACTTGACCGTAGGAAGATGATGAAAGTTCTTTAGTTGCATTCTTTTTCTTTCGCATTGCTGCCCGATGATCTCTCGGACGTCTTACTCCAGGCATGTATACACCATTATTGGTTTGTAAATAGTCTAACAGTGTAGGATTCTCATCGTCTAATGATGTTGCAACTATTGGCGAGAGGTGAATTAGTAATTGCTTTTCTTCTTGTTCTTGTTGTGTTTGATCTTTTGCTTCATTACTTTGAGTAAAAGGTTCCACACCACGATATATTTGATCATCTTTGAGTGATAAATTTTTGGCTATTAATGTTTTAAAGTTTTGTACATGCGAACTTGGTAATCGTACTGCTCCTATTGGTATACCTCCGTGTTGACTGTCACTTAATAACTGTGATGTACAATCATCTGTATGTTTTCTCTTTCGTGTGATACTGGACATTGTTGATGATGTTGCCATTGTTGATGTTGACATACTAATGCGAGGTATTGATCGAGGGATGAACGCTGAGACTGTATGTATTAGTAGAAGAGGAACAATTGATACCGTTCTATTCATCATTAGCTAGAGCCGACACCGCACATATCACCACGGATATCACCAACTACCATCCAACTAACTACGCTTATAGTAGTCTCTGACCTATGTAGGGGCGTTTTCAATAGGATACCTCTGCCCCAATTTTTTCAGCTATCGTACTATACCTAGTAAACTACTAGTGAACCTCAAAGTGGTAGTCACAGTCACAGATCTAAACGCCCTACCGGTGGGCTTCTCTGGATCAAGGATTTGAGAAATTTCTAATATCACCACTATTCACCCATATAAAAATAGAGAAATTTTTCTAAAAACTCTGGAATTTGTTCTTCTCCAATATAGCCCTCAGCCGGGGCATTGTGACAACGCCCCAAACGCCCTGGTATTCAAATGGCTGAATAGAGTGGCCCTAAAGTCCTGATATGGTACTAATCTCCCTATACTATTTATGCTTTTTCATATGTGTTAGTAACTCATATAACATTTTGGAAATACATGAGTATGTATGAGTTAATAGCACATATGTAATTGCACAATACTTCCTTGAAAACAGTTTCTCAATCACCGACTCACTTGATGATTATATGTGTTAGTAACTCATACTTTTTAATTTTATATGTTTTACTAACACATATGGCAGCTGACATTTTATATGTGTTAATAAGTCATACTTCTTTACAAGAATAAAAAGTTGGTTCGTGTTATCTAATCTCTAATCTCCCAGGCGCATGGTTGTTTGTGGAGAATAAATCTCATTTGTGGCATTCCATAATTGTTATACGCACCCATGAGGGTCAGTTAGACATCTTTTTCACATGTTCACACCTCGTCAATGGCAATCTTTACCTCATATAGCAGTTCCAAACCTCAATTTCGCCACTGCTGTAGCCATATATGGCACCCAAGTGGTGCGTTGTGGTCAACTACACTGAAGTTCAGTGTACCACGGTTGATGTATGTATCCATAAGGATGATTTAGGCACCCATAACTTATGTGCACACCCCATCTACACCTTTGTTTACCTCATATAGCAGTTCCAAACCTCAATTTCGCCACTGCTGTGGCCATATATGGCACCCATGTGGTGCGTTGTGGTCAACTACACTGAAGTTCAGTGTACCACGGTTGATGTATGTATCCATAAGGATGGTTGGGACCGAAGAATGACATTTGTTCACCTCTTCATAACCAAATTACACCCCATATTGCAGTTCTAGGGTCGGATTTTCAAAAAATGAGAAACCTGACTGGCATGTGTGAAAGCATTATATGAAGAAATGACACACCCTAGTGCTTGTATATTACTAAATCCTCATTTAATATGTATATAAGAGTACTATAGTCACCGCCAGCACATTTATATAGCCCTCCATCTCATTTCTGTTGCCACTTGTTGGTAGTTTGGTCAAAACCTCAAAATCCATGCATCATCAAGACATCGTGTGGTCGTCAATTGGTGGTATATCATCACCAAAATGCTTATGTATTGATGATTCTACATTTTATATGTGTATAACTTGATGATGAACACCCACACCAATGTTGTATGGCCCTCAAACCCACTCCTGTAGTCACTTGTTGGCAGATCAGCAGCCTTGGATCAGACCAAAGTCTGTATTTTGAAAAGTAAGCCGGCTGGCAAGAAGTAGGATTGAGGGCTCTACAGACGTGCTGGGAGTGTTACTGACCTTGTTATACACCTAACCAATACCAAACAATCAATATTTGAGCACCTACATGATGGTGTACCACCACTTGATGGCCAAACGTGTCAGAAAGTTGGTTCGATTTCACTATTTTTGTCCAATCTGAGGCATGAAATCCGCCAACATGTGGCTGTAAAAGTATGATGGATGGACTTACAATCATGCTGGGAGTGTTAATTACATTATTATATACATATACAATGAGAAAGTACCAATATACAAGCACCTAGTTAGTGACGGTAAACTATCTGATGACCAAACGTGCCCTATAGGATGTCAGGATTTTGAGGTTCAGAACTAGTTGAGGCTGACAAAGGACCAACAAGTGGCAACAGAAGTGTGATAGACAGTCCTAAAAACATGCAATGAGTGTTCATGTCACTGTTATACACATATACAATGAGAAATTACCATCATACAAGCACGTGGATGGCAGTGTACTGCCACTTGATGATGAAACATAGCCAGGAAGTTGATAGAAGTTTGAGATTCAGACACTCTCAAACACCAATGTTGGCCATAATAGTGGTAACGCCCATCACCGTAGGCAATATGAACATGCAAATGCACTTCCTACATGTTATATGGACCCAATAGAATGGTTTGGAACACTAGTGGACAGTGATACACCCACCGGTCGTGCTTCTGCATACTAGCACCCCAGCTCAGAACATCAGGAAATCGTGAGGCTAACCCCACTATTTGATATAATAATGGTAACGTCCACCACCGAGGGCAATATAAACATGCCACTGCACTACCTACATGTTATATGGACCTAATGCAATAGTTTGGAGCACTATTGGATGATGATACACCCACAGTTCATGCTTCTGTATGCCATCACCCGACCTTGACACGGCTAGGAATCACGTCTAGAACCACATTTTCTGTATATCAGAAGCTGTATATGGACAAACATGCTATAAAATGTGTATCTAAGATCATCCATATATCCAATGTGGAAAATAATGGGTCTTCCAATAGTTTTGAGCCGCCACTAACAACATTATACCTGCAAGTATGAGGCAAATATGGGAAAAATCAGTAAAATCGTGGGGGTAGAGCACAAAAGCTGGCATGTAAGAAGCTGTATATGGACAAACAAGTCATAAAAAGTGGATATAACATCACTTATATACCCAATGTGAAGAATAATGGGCGTACTTACATGTTTGAACCATAGCTGACAACATTATAGCCATCGGTATATGGGCAAAATGAGGAAAATCATGTGGGTAGCAGTGAAAAGTAGGGTAAGGCAGGCACCCGATTCATGTATCTTGCCATTCGGTGACACCGTGGGACAGGCACATATATATCCATGAAAAGTGCACCCAATGTTTGAGACCTGACAGCATACTGGCGATTCTTTGGGCTACCGCTTCAACTCAATGCAAAACGGGGTTTTCTCGCCAAATTTAAGAGTGTGACAAGTAGGAGGTGAACACAAGTGTCCACACAGTGATAAACAGAACCAGCATCAAGCATAGATATAACACAAATAATCATGAGCTATTGGAGGACTTCCAGTCATTCATCATTGAGTATTGGTGGTGAGTATGAGGATAATACGGAGGAGGTCAATTCTGTAAAAGTCAATATTCTGATAGTAGAGCATGCCGCAAGAGAGGATTGAGATAACTTAGAGTGCCGAAGTACTCTCTTGGGTATTTACAACAATGCTGCAGTGTGATATTGGGGTATTATCTATGATTTCAACCTGTCGGAACTGAATGAAACATCACTGCTTGCAGGGCGGTATCCCAGATATTGCATATCAAGCTTCACTATGAGCATAAAAGTAGGGGCGTTCCAACACAGGCAGTCTAAATCCTCTCAATAGGTATAAGTACCAATGAAACTATGCATTTTGAAATGGATTGATGTTTATACTTGATACAATGGGAGAGATTAGTTCATCTAGGGCATCAGGGCTGGGGTAATGATGCAATACCATGAGTATTGAAGTCGATCATACATAATCAAGTGGTCCAAATCAGTCAAGGTTAGGGGTAGGCTTAGTACAAAGAGCAATAACGCATTAGATGATGTCAAACTCCCTGCACGGTACTTGTTAGGCATCTCCTCTCTCAAATGAGCTTCCAAGACCAAGACCACCAAAAACATATGTGTAAGTAACACATATCACATATATTAAGGCTCAGAAAGTCTTCTTATATAAGTGTGCACACGTGAGCAGGTGGCCAAAATTATCCATATATGCTAGTACAACAGCGTCACAGCACTAGAAGAAAATCACTTTCTTGTACGTCCCACTCCTCAACCATACTATTTATTTGGTGCTAACATGTGTTGACTAAAGGTATTGATAACCGGCAAACTAAAGTGATGTAGCTTCTTATTGGTTTGATGTTATGTTATATCAGTGATGGAAAAGACCATTTGCTCTTATTAATGTTCTATGGCTGTATACAAGGAATGGTCAATTCAGGGTTAGGGTTAGGGTCAGGGTTATGGATGGGTGTCTTAATCCTTCATCCACAATATATGAGTTAGTTACACATATTTTATCTAGAAATATAATATGAGTTAGTAACACATATGATTATGAATGGATGGGCGTCTTCCCAATTGCAATGAAACACGACCAAGACCCAAAAAATATATGAGTTAATAACAGATATAGTGTCAAGGCAAGAAAATATGTGTTAATAACACATATGCTATTGAAAAATTATATGACTTACTAATACATATTTTCATGAACAATGACATTGCAATGATATACCAATCAGTAATGCTCATGAATATCTTATCGGGCCTTGTGTGAATAGCATGAGCGTGATGGAAGTGCTATTTCTGCATGCAATGCATCATTCCTCATTACTAGTTGCTTTTTTGTGTATGTGTTAATAAGGCATATGTTTTTGAGGTCAAAACTAGACAACGCCCCAGATTTTAGACCATCGGCTGATACTCAGTGTCATGTCACACCTCGCTGTGCGTGTTAGTTAGAGAAAAATAAAAGTATGTGTTGCTAACACATATACCTTGCCGCCCCACGAGGTGGATACCGACGCCCCGAACGCCCCTGCCGAGGCATAAAGTTATAGGGGGATCAAAACGGCTATTTGGGGGGCTCAGCACCCCTAAATCCCCCCAGTAGTTATGGGGGCACATTTTGGATACAAAAATGGCTCTTTATACCCATATATACGTCATTTGTACCCTTAAAGTACCCGTATTGTGTACGAAATAGCCATTTGAAGGCACATTGGAGGCTGACTTTTCGGGGGGCAACCCCCAGCCCCCTATAACTACAAGCGTATCCATATACCTCAACAAATAAAGCTCAACAACACTGAACAACATCAAATTAATTATTGATCATCAGTTTTCATGGTATGTTAACTCCTTTTGGTAAGTCAGTCACAGGACACACCAATTGAAACTGACACCAATCCTTTCAAATAGCTATAGAAGAGAGGCGATGGACTTGAAAGAATGTCTGTATCGTATGATATGATGTAATGATCATCTACCCCCTCTTCCGACCGTGTGTGTAGTGATAAATTGGATAGTTTATGTATCTCTATTCTGTTAAAAATCCTCGGTCGACGGCCAAGGGCGGTGAAGAGGTGGTATGCATGCCATTTATGCCGTCTCTGGCCATAGATATCAACCTCTCATTATCAGTCGGTCGGTTACGTATTTCTTATTATTATACTAGAAGGGGCGGTTTTCAGTTTTTATAGTTTTTTTTTAGAGTTTTTCATCTTGATGATCATTGATGTCATTGCTTGCTTTCTAACTCAATGATCTTGTTGGCAAACGTCAACGTTCTCCCTGATACAGTCAACCTTGTTATCTTTGAAAGTATTGAGTGTATCGACGCTGTTCTAAATTCACGGAAAAACAACACAATTCAGATTATTATTGGCGCTAAACAAGTTCGAGTTGCTGAGACAATAACACAGAAGAGATAAATGTTATTATTAGTGAATACACAAGTTCTTCCAGCCCTGGTTAATATTGCAATCGTCGAGAGCTTTCATCATTCATCGGGTCTTTCTAACCAACAAATTTCACAACTTCGACGAGAACTTGGGTGTGAGAAGAAGAAGTAGCACCAACAACAACACAGTCTAAGAAGTAAAATAATAAACAATGCCTGCAAAGAAATCCAAAGCAAAGAAGAAGAAGGTCAAGGAGATTGATCCAGAGGAAGCTTTACGTCAAGAATTACTCAAAAAGGCATTATCATTGCAAGGTGAGATCCAACAAGAACATGCCCTTGAGGAAGAATATCAACAACAAACTTCCATCTTGTCAAAGTATTGGGATATTGAGAAGAAACATCAAAACGACAAGAAGGCACAATTGTTACAAAAGCAACATCGATTAGATGGAATAGCCGATAAACACACCATTGAACTGAATCAATATAAACAAACTATCAAACAGTTACTATTTACAAATCAAGATGAATTATCTGAAAAGATTACACAATATTTTATTCAATATCGATCATTGGAAGACACACAACATAAAGAGATTGGTCAACTGTACAATGAATTATATGATATTACTACTAGAATTCGTGAAACAACAATGTCTTATGATAAATTCATCATTTCATTACGTCAGGGATCCAATAATGAAATCACAATGCTACGTGATGATGCACATCGTAAGATATCAATGTTGGCAAACTATTGTGAGAAACAATACAGGGCTACACGAGAAATATCCACTCAACGATTGTTAAATGAATGTCAAACATTGGAAGAAGAGAATGAAGATATCATTCAACAAATTATTGAAAAGAATAAGGACAAGATACAACAGAAACGAACAGTGTATAGTATGACAATGAATGAGAATTTGGATACCATATCTACATTACGGAAAGAGGTGGTTTTGTTACGTGAACAAGATCGTCATGATCGATATGTATTGAATGAATTACAAACACAGAATAGCAATATTATCACACCACTAGAAGCTAACAAGAAGGAATTGACACAACTTGAATTAGACCTTGAAGTGTATACCAAACAGAAGCATGATTTAGATACACAGAAACAAAAGTTACGTCACGCCCAAGAGGAATTAAAGAGTATAGAATGGGATCATGAGGTATTATTTCAAAAGTTACAACAATTAGAAGTTGATCGTAATGATTGGAAGAAGAAGGTACAACAATGTATACACTCAACGAAACAAAAGAGTAATTATACAAATCTCAAACTTGAACAAAAGCTCAACAAGTTATCACTAACAGGAGAACAGAATACAGCTGCCACAATCGAGCTGTTACGTAAAGCAAATGTTGATTTAGACACCTTGGATATGACATCGTCTGAGAATGTTATATCGGATGTTATTGGTGAGAAGAAGAATCAGGTACGATTGTTACAACAGAAGCTTAATCAGATTAAGGAGGATCATGCTACAATGATTGAGCGGTATAAGCATTTGTTAGAAGAGGGTTAGAGGGCGGAGGGTAACAGAGGTTGATCGCGGAATCTATAGAGCACAGACGAAAGGAAGAAGAGGAGGAGACAACTTGTATACAACAATCAACCACCGGGACTTCTGGAGAGTCTGATAACTAAGCTGCAGCAAGAGATCAAACACCCCCACCAAACAGCTAATACAATTATATCATATACAAGACATATGTTAGTATATTACATTCCACTACTACTTTCCGATTAAGTGATCAATGACCGAGCAGCAGTTTACCAAGTATCATAGTAGTCAGCAGAGTCAGAACCACTTGTCTCTTCCCATCCTTCATCTCCACTTCCACTTGAGGTTTCATCATGGAAGAACTGAGCATTATTAGTCATAAAGTCAAGGCCTTCATCATCATATCCGGTCATGCTATCAACCTCATCCTCACACTCATCCTGTAAACGAGATTGCTTACGAAGACTTAGACGGTCACCACCACACTGACGGACGGCATTGGTAATGTATCCCTTACACTTGCCATAGGCAACACTGCGACATTCACGACGGAACTTCTGGAGATTGTGGTGACTGGTGCCATATCCAGATGCCTCATCCTCTGCAGGACACACATTTGAACGATCGACAATGTTACCGGCAGCAACTTTTCCAAGCTCATTGCAGTCTTTAGCGGCTTGGCCACTATTACGGCACTGCCTACCGATACGATTAAGCTCCGTCTTGATGGCGTCCCTTCCACAATTGTTATATTGACGATCCTTCGAGTTACGTGCATTACGAGGGAACTTCCTATCACGCATACGGTTCACCTTGCGTGTGAAGTCTCGATCTAAGGCATTGCTACAATCACCATCATAGATACGTTGGACGGCACGCTTGGCTTGTCTTTCGGCTTGCTTGCATGACCTATTGTCGTCAGGTCGTGGGGGTTTGGGCCCAGGGCCAGGTCTGGGTGGATCCTTTTGAGCTTTAGAAGGAGATGGAGGTCGACGAGGTTGTGCATTTGCTGCACTAGAAGCGGAGAGCAAGGTAAAGGCGGTAAGTAGTTGGATGAATTTCATTATGTTGTTGTTAGTTGGTTGAATATTGATATTTACTTTTTGCTGATATGATTGTTGATTTTATGAGCATTGAAATGAGATATATCGGATTAGTCTGATCGTATAATAGCATGATTACATCCTCATCCAAGAAGTTGGAGTAGCGGAACACACATCCCCTTCAGTTTATTACGCGTTTGGATATCGTCACAAGGATACCCTAAAAGGATACCGGAACCAAGATCAAATGTCGATCAATGTTGTCTCACAATTTGCTTTTACGACCTCCACCATCTTGTTCAATCCTACCAACGAACATCATCCTTGCATTACATCTCGTGGATGTATGTGTTTAGATACTCCAACTTCTTGGACAAGATATGCTAATTGTAATCGGAGTTTGAGACTCCACTTCGGATATTCATATTCATATGCTCATAAAATCAAAAAGCACAACACAAAGTAAACATCAAACATACCAAACACTCTCGACTTATCAACAACACATATCAACATCAACATAATGAAATTCATTCAACTACTAACCGCTCTCGCATTAGTCGCTACTTCATCAGTAGCAAACGCCTCCCAAGTCTCTCATGACAAGTCATGTAAGCAAGGAGAAGAGGATGCCAAGCGTGCAGTCGATGACCTATTTGACAACGACTGTAACAATGCATTAGATCGCCGCTTCACACAAGATGTGAACCGTATGCGTGATAGAAAGTTCAACCCTGATAATGCTCGTAACTGGAAGGAGCGAGAATACAACAAGTGCGGTAGAGATGCCATTAAGAAGGAGACGGACCGTATTGGTAAGAAGTGCCGCAACAGTGGTCAAGCCGCGAAAGACTGCAACGACCTTGGAGAGGCTGCTGCCGATAATATCGTACATGATGCTGGATTATGCCATAGGTTCGGAGCCACGAGTAACAACCTCAAGAAGTTCCGTCGTGAATGTCGTAGTGTTGCATATGGTCAATGTCAAGGAGCGATTACTCGTTCTATTCGTAGCTGTGGTGGAAAGAGTCAAAGTCTTCGTAAGCAATCTCAGTTGCAAAAGAAGTGTAAGGATGAGGTAGATCGTATGACAGACAATCGTCGTGGAGAGGAGTATCTTGACTTCATGTACAATGAATACCTTGAAGAGGACTCAGGAGACTATGAGTATGAATATTCAAGTGGGGAGGGCGAGTATTACTCGAGATCCAATGATTCTGACTCTTCCGACTCTACCGACTACTATGAGACTTGGTAAACGAGTTGGACTAAATATTTGTAGCTTGGAAGTCTGTAGAGTGGAGTAATATATTACTAATCTCAACCATACACATATACACTCTCATTTATCCTTTATACTGTACACTATCATCTGTTTCTACCCACGTCTGTGGGCTACGAACTTGCTCACACCTCTTACATGAACAAGGCACTCTGCCACTTCCTACTTGTACCCTTCAATCCACCCAAGGCTCCTCTTCCTTTTTTAGCAAACTGCTTAGCTCCTCCCTTGACATCATGCAATGCCGCCTTAGCACGATCTTTTACATTATCATCATCGCCACCAACATCCTTATTTATAGATGAACGACCGCCATAGTCATCTGTTGAAGCATAAGATTCCTCAATAGTAGACGTGTTGGATATACTGGAGGCTGCAGACTTTTCATCAGATGATGAGCAATAAAGTACACCAATTGGCTTGGTATGTTGTGTACCACTCTCGTCGTCGTCGTCTTTTCTTTTCTTGGCCCTCTTCTTGTAGATTACCATTGGCTGTTCAGGCTCGACATCTTTATCCTCTTGGATACTCGTGGGTGTCTCCACATACTCATCATCACCTTCATCTGACTGCCGTTTAGTAAACAATTCTTGAGAGGATAAGGATTCAGGAAGTGTTGACTTCGTCGAGTGTGATTTATCACCTGACCGTTCCTTGGTGGTTGGGTTTGTAACAGATCGACTCCGTTGTTTCTTCTTCTTGCCATCCTTGTTGCTGTCGTTCATTGGAAATGTGACATCATCCTTCTTATGTCGACCTTGACAACTTGCTGATACTGATCTATTCAACCTTGGTCGATCCTTGCTTATTATCTCGTTGCCCTGTACATCCCATACCTTTCCTGATGTCGACATGGATTTAGATGATGCTCGACGTCGTGCCTTCCTTGATGACGATGCAGCCAGGGCGGCACTCAATGATCTGGTAAGGTCAGATGTGGTCTTGTTCATGTCAGTAGTAGTAACATGATCTTCAAAGTCTTCGTGATCATCATGAGAACGTCGTCGACGTGAAGTAGTACTTCTACTTGATCGTTGCTTGGAGGAAGCCCCCTTGAGTGATGCACTCTTCGTCGTATCACGCTTCTTCTTATCTTCTTGTGTAGTAGCAACGAGTGCTCGACTTGATGATACTTGTCGGCTAGAAGAAGAAGTACTTCCTTTCTTCAGATTATCGGGTGGATCTTCTCGTGATCTACTCTTAGATCGACTATTACTCTGACTTCTATCAACGGTAACATCAGCAGGTGGCTTGGATGATGACCGCCTTGACACAGGAATATGAGGTAATTCCACACCCTCAAGTTCAGGATGTTGTCGTACATGTTCATTCGTTGGATAATCCTTGGCAGAAGCTGAGGAGATGGAGCTTGTTTCAGAATTATCTTCATCTTCATTGGTAGCTTGTTGTTCCTTTTTCTTGTTAGCGGAGGAGTGTTGACGACGGCTACGTTCAGGTGATGATTTCTTCTTCTTATTGCTCTTTTCTAGTAGTGCCATTGCAGCTGCGGAGGGATGATGAATATCATCATTGCTTTTCGTTGACGGCTTGTTAATCTTGGTGGACTGTCTTCTTTCCTTGGCCGTCTCTTGAGGAGGAGGATCACCGCAGCTTCCCCGTCGTTCATCTCGTATATCAAAGCTACTACGACTACGTCTTCTCTCTGGTTTTGACGAAGATGTTGATAGTAGTGCCAAGGCAGCCTCAGACGGATGGACTTCTTCTTCACTGGTCCTCTTTTGACGAATATCCACACTTGAACTACGTCTCCTACCAGTCTTCAAATTGACACTAGAACAACGTCTTCTTGATGAAGAAGATGGCGGTACTAGTCTTTCCTGTGGTGGATCTCTCGACCTTGAACTTCTTCCCGACCTGCCACTTCTATCAATATTTGATGTAGTAGCAGTCGTTACTAGTCTTTCCTGTCGATCCCATCTTGCACTACGTCCTCTATCCACTCCTAAACTTTGACGTTTATCTTGACGCTTATCCTTTGTCCCTACAACATCACTCTTTTTATCCCCCTTCCTATCCTTACCCTCCCCATCATTATCAATATCAGCATCACCATTCTTAATACGTTTCACAATCCCATCCCTCTTCTTTCTATTAATCTCTCGTTGTTTTCGAATTGATTGTCGTCGCATTTCAAGACGAGCTTGATGATGTTCCATTTCTTCAATAGTTCGTGGTGGTGGTGGTGGCATTTCATGATTAGAACTGGAAGATAAGTTTATTTGTGGTATGGATATTATTGGATCTGATTCATTAAAGTTGTTTATTGATTGTGTGTGTTGTTTATTGGAGGGTTCAATGTGATCATCATCTTTATTATCTTCATATGTCAAGTCTGGGATTGTTAATGGTCCCAAATTACCACTATCCCTCTTCTTCTCTTTTGTGCTGTGTCTCTTATTATTACTACCCCTCGTCGAAGTTGTGAAATTTGTTGGTTAGAAAGACCCGATGAATGATGAAAGCTCTCGACGATTGCAATATTAACCAGGGCTGGAAGAACTTGTGTATTCACTAATAATAACATTTAT
>Ga0214478_100329_pt1 | contig 27747 bp, 23 predicted proteins | sample M1_20Mar14CPVII9_2_FD_178001 | JGI IMG/M metagenome (GOLD analysis project Ga0214478, IMG submission 178001) | Marine eukaryotic communities from Monterey Bay, California, United States - M1_20Mar14CPVII9sort6BwellD7 | ecosystem: Environmental > Aquatic > Marine > Unclassified | place: USA... | reverse complement strand
ATCGGCATGGCCGTCTTAGCCAACAGTTCTTCATACACATAGGAATAGTACTAACTCGTGATAGGTATCCTTAATTGCCGCCGACGACGAATCTCTCTTTACACAACTTCTTCCCCCCCCCCCTCCTCTTGGGAAATATTTCCCACCACACCAATCGTAGTATGCAGGCTCCTCCCATAATTAATAATAAGTACTTCAATTCAACTATCAATAAATAATCATGAAGACTTTTATCACAATAGCAATCCTCCTTTCAATTTCAACAAAATCCAATGCTCAAATTGCAACAAGACGACGATGCTAAGCCTACAACTGTGAGAAATCGTATACTCCGTGGAAATCCACAACAACAACAGCAACGTAGAGTAGAGAAGACTTCTTCAACCAAAGCAGAGAAAGCAGCATCGGCCAAATCAGCAAAGATGTATAAGAACACCAAGTTAGCAAAGGCATCATCATTGACTGATACAATTCAAGAAAGTCCTACAGCATTGATTGCCGTTTCAAGATATGATGAGAATGGTAAACTAATTACGGAATACTTCGATTCGCCACCGGAAGGATATCAATTAAATCTAGATTCAAATTTAGAAGCTATGTCCACTCCACTTCAAGATATGATGAGTATGTCTATGATAGGTGCTGTAGATGAAGAAGAAGCGACAGAAGAAGAGGAGGAGGGAGATAACGCTTCTTCTTCTTCGATTATTCAAGCACTAGTAGCACCATCTGCTAGTACTTCTGTAAAGTCTAGTAGTCTTTGTATTGTTGGTACTATCTTGACTGGTATCTTCATGCAGTTGTAGAAAGAGGAAGTGAGTTGAGTTGAACATTAAGGGAGGCTGCTCATTTGTACTATTGTGAGACATGATGAGATTTGTAATCTTGTTGTTGAAAGACTTGCGTACTTGTTAGAAGAAGTATTGTTTTGCAATGTTATATCATATGTACAAAATTAAAGCGTAGTAGGAATAGAATTACTAGGGCGAACAATATATGATAAGTACTGAGGCAGTTAGTTACTTCAACGCTCTAATGTCTCATAGTTTTGTGCTAACAAATATTATCACATGTACCCAGCAACTAGAAAAAATTAAATGATCTCGCTCCTGTCCGTGATCTCACTCTAGTGAAACAATCTCTATGCTTAGCTGCCAGTCTAACTTTACCATACTATTGCAAATCATCTCTTTTCGAAAGTTCTAGCTTGGATATCTCCCTGAGCTCGCCCCCGCAAAATTCAAGCACCTCATGATAAAGTGGTTTTGGTAATTGTATACACTGCTTTAACACCAATGGTCTTGAGCAAGCAACAGGTTGATATTTCCCCGCTGCAACAGCCGCATCCAAATCACCTCCAATATACTTTGTATTACCAACAATGAACCGAAAATCTAATGGTTTGTACTTTCCACTTAATATGCCGTCCATAGCAGCTTCTAATCCCCCTTTGAAAAAAGTTAGGAAGCTTTGTGAGTAAAAGAATTGAACATATGATATGCACAAAAATATAAATTCAACTTACCAATGTATATCCCTGTGCCCGACGCAATTTCCACAGCACCATCAAGATTATTAATGCCATGTATCATTTTTGCAGGTTTATCCATGTCGTCCGGTCCACCTACATATACTGCACACTCATTCTCAAACACTGACAAGAATTTGACAATGTTTTGTGTTTCTACTCCATCACTCTCTTTAATATTTATCATTGCACCCTGCTCATGAAATGAGGCTCCAAATAAGACCAACCGCCCCAGCGACTCAGATAATTTGAATGCCATTGGTCGATTAATTGTTATGGTTGTACAAGAACCCGATTTTTCATCCTTTTCAACCACCAAGGCAACTTCCTGCCATGCGTCTTGATGAGAAATATAAAGTTGTAGTATCTCTAGAGACTCTTCATCTAATTCTTCTGGAGCAATCTTACCATTGACATTAGCAGCCGACATGATTTTTACTAATTCACTTTTTAATAACTTCTCAGCTCCTCGGTACCAATAGGTTGTCTTAGCTGCTAGTGTTGAAAAGGATGAGGAGGAGTTGCTTTCATCACTAGTAGCACTAGCAACCCCACCAGTAGAAGCTGATGGACTCAAGCTAATACTCGGTGGTATGCAATCTTCTTTACTATAGTTATCTGAATCTAACAGTGCATGTAACCTTCCCGATATATATAAGTTGGTGTTTTTATATATCTCAGCTTCCAATGGCATACGACATACTAATCCGCCAACTTCAATTATTGACGATTCGTGAGCCCATACCCCTGAAAGATATTCTTCTGCCAATACTGAGTTTTGTGAGGACAGCAATACCCTATGATGATGATAATAATAATAATAATGTGAAGAGATAAAAAGTAAGATGAGATGTATCTATCATTTTCTTCTTGTTGTATTGCAACAGGAGGATAATTGCACACTTCCTTCACTTACTCATTTTTTCTAGAGACTGATTTTGGTCTTTCTTTTTTATTGGGTGTTGTTGCAATAGAATTTGTATCTTGCTGAGTTGTAGTATCTTGCAAATCTATGCCATCAATAGATGAATACGACGAAGAGGAGTGATCAGTATTAGCTAGATTCATACGGAATGTTCTCCAATCACCCAGAGAATTTGGATCTATATCATCATCATCACCATTGTTATCATCGTCATCTCTATTATTCGACGTCGACATGAAACAACATGATGTTATTTTGGGGAAGATATGCTGCTGCTGTGTAATAAAGCCTTTGATCACTACCGGAAATACCAACAACAAAACACCTATAGACGAGTATGTGAATGTCATCATATTATTATAGAGATGATATTATTATGAGTTATACCTCTCTAGGTAGAGGAGTCAGAATAGTGCATAGCAAGAGATGAGAGATCAGTGGTATCTTTTCTCGTTGATTTCGTTCTGTTGTCTGTTAACAAAGTCAAAAGAGATTCGATCGATGCGCGTGGGTGGTCAACAACTAATAAAACATTGCAAAACAAGTTCACCCCGTCGTCTATCCCTATGCAATTATTTGTTGTTTGAGCTGTAGTATATAAAATATAGTATAATTATTGGCAAAAAAAAACAAACTTCAGAGCAACTGACAAACTGAAGAAGTAAGAACCTGCCAATGCCAGCTTCAATCTACCAGTCCTTCAACATTAGAAACAATTCCAATACCAATAGAGGAACTCGTATGATGCATAGAATAATAGGGAATTTATCAAAGGAGACAGAGAGGCCTGCAACAGAGACCCCTCCAAGTAGTGGTGATGCTGAAGAATCTGAAGAATCACAAGAAAATATTAATATTGACACAAGTAATACGAGCAACATTAGTACAGCAACAACAGCATCAGACAATGATGTGGCATTACAAATAACAGATCCACAAAATAATCCTCGAGCTCTTAAAATATTATTCCTATCCTCCGATACGGGCGGCGGTCACCGTGCCTCAGCTACCTCCCTTGCACAGCAATTTCAACAATTATTCCCAGGATCAGAATATGAATTATGTGATATAGTGCAATTAGATGGTCCTCCACCATACAATTCTTTGGTACGAACATATAAACATTTAAGTGCACATCCTCAGCAGTGGAAATTTGTTTATACCGTATCAAATAGTAGGGCATATGAAATGTTAGCTGATGTGCACATGAAATCAGCAATGGAACGAAGTGTACGTAAACGTATCCAATCTTATGATCCAGATGTTGTCGTATCAGTCCATCCATTAATGACGAATGTGCCAGTATTGGCATGTCGAAATATTACTAAGGAAACTGGTAAACATTTACCTATATTTACAGTATGTACCGACCTTGGATCAGCACATTCAATGTGGTTTGCTAATGGTATTGAAAAGTTATTCGTTGCCTCTGATGCTATTAAAGAATTGGCAATGCAACGTGGTAAAGTTGCTGAGGAGAAGATTATTATTAGTGGTCTACCCATCCGTCATGATTTTGCTGTGCAGGCCGAGAAGATGGGTAACCGCCATTCAGTTGAGGGTAAAGAATACCAAAAGTATGTTAGAGAGGAGTTGGGATTAGAGAATTATTCAGAACGAAAGATTGTTTTAGTAATGGGTGGTGGCGAGGGATGCGGAAGATTGTCAAACATTGTCGATGCATTATACTTGCAATTTACGGAGCGGGGTATGGAGGCATTAATATTGGTTGTGTGTGGGAGGAATGAGAAGTTAAAAGAGTCATTAGAAAAGAGAGATTGGGACGGATTGGCCGAAAAGTTTCAACTGGCTAGAACGTCAGGTGCAGACTTTGAATCATGTGTAGGTTTGTTGAGTGATGTTGGCTGTATCAATCCTGGAGGGGGTGTGGCGAACCATTTACGTAGGATTATTAGCACACCTAGTATGACATTGGGTTGGGATGGAGGGGGATTACAGTCACCTACCGACCCATTTAGTCCTACACCAGAGAAGGAGATGAGTAAGGAAGGTAGTAGGTCTGTTATGTATGAAGATAATCATGGCCATGCCACGAGTCTACCGGGATCGAGGAGTACATCACCTGCCGCTGATATGGAGAGCAGAGATGCCAGTGTTGAGGTTGTTACTAAAAGCTGTGCCCAAAGGAATAATTTGTACGATCTACAGTCCTTACTCCAACCATTGGACTCACAGGACGATGGCGTTAAAGAACAGGGAGTTACTGATGTGTCGTCCCCACAGGCATCACCACTTTCTCAAGAGAGTGGAAATAGCTTCATTGACCCTCCCGTTAAGGTTATTGGACTTGGGTTCATTACTAAGATGGCAGAATATATGGTGGCAGCTGATGTTCTCGTGACCAAAGCCGGACCAGGCACAATTGCTGAGGCTGCAGCAGTGTCATTACCAGTCATGCTTACCAGTTTCTTACCCGGTCAGGAAGAGGGTAATGTAGACTTTGTAATTGAAGGCAAATTCGGAACTTTCGTGTCTGACTCAGATCCACAGGAAAGTTGTTTCTTATGAATCCGTGTGTTCAGTATAAAGTCTCGACGATTTGGCTGTTTTATTTGACCTTAGTTTTCCTTTATTGATTGCCCTTGCATAACATATGTACTAACATATGTTATAATCGCCCCTCTTTCATCCTCACCACCCGTGATAACGCGCATCTTCCAGGGTATATCCGATGTTGTGGCAGGGTGGTTATTAAATGAAGCAAAGTTACAGGAACTAAGTGATAACGCTAAAAAATGTGGATCTCCAGATGCAGCAGCTGAAATTGTTGAAAACATTGGAGAGTCGGCTTTGAGATGGAAGAATCATCATACTGAGGAGATAGAGATAATTAGTGAGGAGAAGGTTACATCTTAAGAAAAGTCAGGAGAATTTTACTGTAGAAGAATGGATTTGTTTGTGAGAGCAGCTAACAATAATAGATAATTATATGTACATATACGTATAATGGTGATTGCTCAGTAAGTAGATACCTATTACATCTTTATGACCTTTTCATCTGATCCTCTTTCTTTGACTCGTTTTCTTACTCTTTCTTGTCGTCTATCCCAATAAATGTCTTCTTGATCTGCACCAATTACATCATCGATAGATTTATGTCCATTCTCTAGTATTATTTCAACAAGCTCTTTCCTTATCCGACTCACAACACCGGGGCCTTCATACACCATGGAACTGTAGATTTCTACACAAGATGCACCTGCCTTGAGCTTATCATAAGCATCTCTACCACTAGCAACCCCTCCTGAACCAATGATGGGTACTTTGCCATTCGTGAGCTTATACATTTGGCGGATACATTCAGTTGACCGCTCTTTAATAGGTTCACCAGAGAGGCCTCCTCTTTCATGCTTATGTCTCGATACTAACGCTTCTGGTCTAGCATTTGTCGTGTTGCTCACAATCATACCGTCTATGCCAGTCTCCAATACAACAGCTGCCACATCAACCATATCTTCAATCGATAGATCAGGAGCAAGTTTTACAAATAGCGGGGCATGCGATGCATATTCATCACGAGCTTTGATTGTCGAGGCAAGAAGATTCTTCAGAGGTTCACGCTGTTGGAGAGAACGTAGTCCAGGCGTATTTGGCGAGGAGACATTAATGACCAAGTAATCAGCATATTGTCCCAATTCGCGGATTCCAATTGTATAGTCTGCAACCTCATCCTCACTTAGCTTATTCTTTCCCAAATTCACACCAAGTACACCAGTTCTCCCTTTACTCGTCATGACTTTATTCCAAGCCCACCCCAATGCCCATAGAAGCTTATTTTCACCTTCTAATCCAGTGCTAGTATTACCTCCAAATCTCATATACTTATCTTCTAACTTCTTGAATTGCGAGATACGCTCGTCTAAATCAAGATTGTGTAATACATTATTATTTTCCTTCTCTTCATCATTTACATCTGCAGGCTGTTCGTCTTTCTCCTCACCAATCTTACCGTCAAGTAACTTTGCTGCTTCCACATCGCCCTTCTTTTTCAATAAAGTTGTTGCACCATCACTTCCCCTACCACCAAATTCTATTCTATACTCTTCCAAACGCTCTCTAACTTTTTCAACTCCATCTGAATTAAATCCAAATCGATTAATAACACCCTTATCTTCTGTCAATCGAAAACTTCTTGGTTTATCATTACCTGACTGAGGTTTTGGAGTTACACTACCGATTTCAACGAATGAAAATCCTAAATCAAAACATCCCCGAATAGCTGTACCATTCTTGTCGAAACCAGCCGCTAATCCAATTACACCGGGAAGAACCAATTTTCTTTGTCCTTGATTACCAATTTCAACTTTCATATTAACTCGACAATCGTCACAACTACCCTCTTTACTCAGCCTTGGTGCCAAGTTATGCTTAACAACTTCTAATGCTAGATTATGAGCAACCTCTGCATCGAATATCCGTCTACTCCATGGTGTAATGAAGTGATCAAATAGGTAGTGATATGTTAGTGAACTACGCCCCTCTGGAAGATGCGCGTTAATATGATGAGAAAAAGAGAGGGGAAATAACTTCTGTTAGTACATGTTTATTGAAAAAGGGAATCAAATAGGGCATAGGTAAGTAACCAGCCTTCATATTAAACACAAGAAAACACAGATAAAACAGTACAAACGGGACTTTCCAGATGGTAAATGCGTGGTTAATTCAATGAAGGTTACTGCTGCCGCGGCCTTGATGGCTGTTGATTTCAACTTTTGTACTATCTTTTGTGTGAATGATGACATGATTTAGGTATTAATAGAACAGATGAATGACATATTATTTGCCCAAATCTATGAATTATGTGTGGGTATATATATAAACTTTGGCTCGGTATCCTTGTCTAAGCAAAACTCCTACTGAATAGTAGTCTTTAAAAGTGACTAATGAGCTAGTGTCTACCCATATCTGTGGCGGGCTGGGGCGGCATCAACGTTACCAAGCAGTGTCCTTATGAGGAGTTGAGGAGGAGTATGATAAATTGATTGAGCCTATTATCTTTCTCTATCTTGTCCAGAACCGAGGGAAGACAGACATTACTTTCCTATTCAGTTCAACTCCAAGCTTAAATTGTGTTTCATCATCTCTGACGGCTAGAACTTCATGCTGTTGAAACTTTTCATCAGTTGATGTTGTAGCTTTCATCAATGAGTTGGCTGCTTCGACTCCTGAAACGTATGCTCTCTCCTGGCATAACCCCTTCGCTCCATGCTCACGATCTCCCATTCGTACCCAATCTCCAGCACATTTTACATTTGGGAGGACATTGTTCCCAGCTCCCTCTAGTGGTGGTCGAAGAGCATAACTACCGGGTGAAAACCATGATACTACACCAGCATATTTCCCAACCCAACTATCAACAAGCTTGGCATCTGCAAACTTGGGAACTGCACTTGGTAACAATTCGTCAGTGAGAATCCGAACAATATCTTCGTCAGACATATTCAATAAACTTCCAGCGTTATAAAAGTCGCATGCAACGACCGAACCTAAAGTAGTCACATTATTATTCTTCTCAAGCCCCCATAATTCTGATAAACTCTCCTCTTGGAACTGATCTAACATGAAGAAGGTACCTCCTGCCCCGCGCAGAGCTTCGAATCTAGAGAAGACATTTGCCGGAGATCGCGTCTCAACTTTCCTGTCAAAATATAATCGACAGCTAATTACATCAATTCCTTTTAGACTTGCAGCTTTTCCAAAGACAGATAATCGAGCCAACCCGGGGCTTGATGATACCACTGCTTGCATACCTTTCACACCCAAAGCGAGCACTACTCCATCAATATCGTCAATCTCTTCAACTTGTCCTGTTTGTGTGTTGAGATATGATACCTTTGATGCAACACACAAACCATCTTCGCCCTTTTCAACTACTGATACTTCTTTCACTCGACATCCACCCAAAACTTTCAGAGGTGATTTATTCTCTTCATCCATCAATCGTCTTGAAAGTGGCAAAATCAACGAGTCACTAACCGTTCCATTCCTTATCCATCTTACATCAAAACTATCTTGATGAGCCAAGGCGTAATAATAAAGTAACTCCATTACTACTAGAGCACTGAGCTCCTCTGGAGGTTTGAATAAGCCTACAAGTAATGTCGGACAGATGAAATCACTAACAAGTCTTTCAGACAGCTTGAATTTGATAAACAACTCGTGCGCTGTCATTCGATCATACTGCAGCTTCGTTTCCTCGTCACCACCAAGACAGTCGATAGTAGCAACTAACAATCCAATCATTGATGCTCTATCTGTAATCGGCAACCGTTCAAAATAGGGTATAGTGGCTAATACTTGACCCAAAGGAGATGGAAGCTGTGGAAAGACATCACTGCCAGTTTGTTCTTTGATTACATCCTTGAGTGCATTTCCAACGATTCCTGGAAATGAATCAAGTATACTATCAACTGTTGTTTCTGAGAAGACCGGCGCTGTAGCTTCTAATCCGTCTGGACTATAGAAACTACTATTCGTAAATGGTGTGAACACCTCATTCTCATCAAGACCTAATTGATTGCATAGCTCATAAATATTTGGATAATCTTTCCAAAATCCTCTTGTGCCGGCTTTTTGTTCCATGCAGAAGTTTACAAAGAAAGTGTGTAAACACATGATAATTCGTGCAATCATATGATATAAGATGTGAATAAGTTCTCACCTTCAACTGGCTTACCAGAGGGTGATAGATAAGGGGTCTTCCCGGTTGGATCAGGCAATGCATCAATCATTATAACTTCTAAATTGTCAATGCCACTCTCACATAGACTTTTTGCTGCTCCCCATCCTCCCCAACCACCTCCAATTACAACATATTTCTTCTTTGTCTCATGATGATGACCTTCGATATCAGTTACTTCTTCTTCTTTGACGATAGGTTGAGTGTTGGCTGTCTCTTGCAAATAATATGTATGTGTTGTTGTTCTAATTGTGGGTATTTGTGGGGATACAAAAGCTTCAACTCTACCCCTACCACTACAAACTAACATCAATAGTATTGTTGAAACTCCTCTCATGTTGAGGCGTTGTACTATGCTTCCTCCTACTATTATATTGTTTGGTAAATCGCTAGCTGCCGACTGCTGACGCATTCGGCGGCACTCAGAACAGATATTATCTCACTACTTATGTTCATGTATGAGTATGGTATCCTTTTTACCGTCCCAACTTGCAGTATGCAGCGGTGTAGTGGTGCAACAATGACGTCAAGATAATATGTGTTTGGCTCAAGAGTGGCATTATAATCTACTAACTAACACAAAGGGAAACACTTATTGTTTAATTTAACACACCTTTAAACAGACCTCTTCGGCTTAATCTTGTTGATAGAACTTTCCAGCAAATAAGCATTGCTCTGCCTTCTGTGCTTCTCGTCCGATATATGCAGCGTGACCTACTGATACCAAGTCTTTGGCATATTCCCATCGTTCGAATATCATTACTGTAAGCTCCTTCGCTGTACGAGCTTCAAATGTTTCCATTGGCTGTGGTCTATTATTGCCACTGCAACTAATCTTATTACCCTTTGTATCACATATCTCTCCCTTTTCGTTCTTTATACATGAATGATACGTTGTACAAATGATACCCCTTTCATGATCTAGTTTGATCATAAAGTATCCTTTATCATCCATTGTCAATCCCCGAGTTGATAGAAACTTATCAAGCACTGCGCATTCTGTAAGATCTTGTTGTGTGGGTGCTTTGAGTGGATTGCGCCGTTCCTGTTCGAAATCTTTGATTATATTTGGTACACCCGCAACCATATGAACCACCATATTTGCGTTTGAAGATACATGTTGATTCAACCACCCTTGAGCATCGACAAAGTGTCTCGATGCTGATGTTTCTGCATGTAATCCAGATCCAATTTCATTTGTAACAAAGATGAAGGTTGCATTCCATTGAGTTATCATCTTATCAAACTCAGCTTTTATATTCGTCAAAGCCTTTTGTGATTGATGTTTTATATTAGTGTCATTTGCTTTGGCATCCGTCTTGTCCTTTGGTTCAGTGAATGCACCTTCCTCTATGAAATAATTCCTTTATTTAAGTTGTTGGAGTAATCAAAGGTACATCATAGTAAAGGTTTGTTCATATGATGTGTATGAATAAAGAAATACAAAATACATACATCTCAACACTTACGTCAACCACAAAGTAAGACAATCGATAACGATAGCACTACCACCAAATACCTCACAATGGTTACTTGGGTGTAATGGCTCCTCAATTGTTTGCCAATTGTCACCTCTTTCATTCTGATGACGAGTTACTCTATCTTTGAACTCATCATCCCAAACCTTTGATGTGGCTAAATAAATAGGATTTGTTGGGCATATACCTTCACATAGAGATTGGGCATATGAACTCTTGCCACTCCGCGCTCCTGATGCGCGTTTAGCGTTTTATGAACATGAAGAGAGACGATAGTAATTCAAGTTAGTTCATACGGTTTGCAAAGACAATCAATAAATAGATATACATGAAGGCCAAACATAGCACTCAAACATCAAAACTTCATATTGAAAACATGTCGTATTCACATGATAAAACAATACCAACGCGGACTTTCCTCCAGTGATTAGATATACCGTAGCCGGCATTTTAGATAGAGATAAGTATAAAGGTTTGTTAATATTTATTTTGTGTGTGTGTAGTGTTTAAGTATCAGAGAGAGGAGGAGAGACCATGACGAGGCAGGGGAGATGTAGATGAAGATTATGAAGAACATGCCAGATGAAGCACATTCTTCATACATACTAATTCCTATGTAGGAAAATAAGATACTGAAAGATATGCAGCAAACCAAGCATTTTTCATTTGTTTTATTTATGATAGATAAGTATATTGTAGATCCCATCATCATCACCATCATGAAGCCATCAATCGCCCTATTGCTGCTGCCATTGACAACATCTGCACAAACGGTGTTGGAAACGAATCCAAAAGAGTGTGTCGATTATGAGGAAGGAGTTGACTACTTTCCTGAGAAATTTATACCTCATGAAACTACTGATCTGTTTGATATTGAATACTACGACACTTACAAGGTTGTCAACAATAAGTTTAATGAAAAGTCTTACCTACTATATCAATGTGGCACAGAGCCACCCGCTGATGAGATAAACTCTGACAAGTATCATATGGTACTCTCCGTTCCACATAAAGGAGGCGTTGCCATCACTCAGACGCCACAAATTGCTCCGTTGGAATTACTAGCAACGCGTACTGATATTAATGCCTACATTGGTAATCCTCAACTCGTATCAAGTCCATGTTTGAATCATTTATTGAACGAGGAGACTGTTGAAACTATATTCAATGCTGATGATCCTTATAATAGTACATTAAATAGGCAGAATGCTCTTGATTATGTGGCAGCAAATCCAGATACAATTGTGTTTGCAGGTCCTACTGGGAATGACGAAGACGAACGACACATGGCATTTGCTGCTAGTCAAGAAAGAACAGCTATAGCTACTTTTGATTGGGTGAGTACATCTTCAATTGACTGTTACTTCATATATCTTAAGATACTCATAGAGTACAAACTAACATATATACCTCTTCATATGCATATACACTAACAATAGCTTGGCATGTATGCTGCTATTTTCAACCTTGAAGGTATGGCAAACAAGATTGTCGCTGACACTGAGGCTAGATATGATTGTTCCCTCAAGAATGCAAAGGCATTAGTTGCAGATATTCAAGAAGAGAGTAAGCCCAAGGTCTTGTGGGCAAACTACTTTTCTGGGATTGGGTGGAGTATTGCTGAATGTCCAACTCCAGATAAGGCATACTACTGTGAGTTTGCCAATCACTGTGGTGCCGAAATCATTTCCCGTCCAGAGGGTATGGGATTTAGTCAACAATATGGAACGCCCACGATCTACTGGTATGTAACCGATGACGAGTTCCTCGAGCTTGGTAAAGATGCCGATACTTGGATATACCCTAGCAAGACCTTCTCTGACGTTTACGAAGAGAAGAAGGAACTCCTTGACCAATTCAAGTCTGTCCAAAACAAGAATGTTTATGACACGCAGGGTCAAGGACCCCATGGTTGGTTTGAACAACGTCTTGCTGAGTATGACGTCGTTGCTCTAGATATGTGTAGTCTTGTGGGTACTAATAATCCTGATGTTATCCATCGTCGTCGCTGGTTCCGCAACTACTTCGATGAGCCTATTGGCTCATCTGGTTCTTGTGATGTCAATGGTGGTGAAATTGAAGAAGCTTACGAACCAGCTGAAGCAAATTGTATTCTCTTAAATCAAATTGTCGAAAACAAAGAACCCGATGTTGAGGATGAGGAGCCACAACCCCCTGAAGATCAGCCTGCTACTGAAGACTCTACTACTACCGAGCTCACTGTCGAATCAGTGAATGCTGCTTCATCAACATATGTTGTGACGTCTTTGATTGTGGCTGGAGTTTCTACATTCATGTTCTAAAGGAAATGTCAGATTTAGTTCTACTTAATTTAAAAGATCATCTTGTTCCGTCAATATCTTCTCTTAGGCAACTCTAGACTTTTACATATCTATCTCGAGAACCTCAGTCAGAGTTGCTAGTTCTGAAACAATAGCGCAAGCACTACGGCATAAGGGCAAGGCTAGCAAGGCTCCAGTAGCTTCTCCCATTCTTAAGCTCATATTAAGAGCTGGCTGGGTTGGAGCAGGGTAATTATTAGATAGTGCAATATCTTTTATAACATTCAAAGCAATAGCTTGACCCTTTTCCGTGGATTGAGTTGCAAATAAAAGTGTTCGAGTGACTGATGAATCAATCATTGAAGCAATCATTGCAGCGGTAGTAGTAATGAAGCCATCAACCAAAATAGGGACATTACACTCACTGGATTCGAGCATACCACCAACCATGGCACATATTTCTGCTCCTCCAACAGCTTCCAATGCTTTCAGTGGTTCACTTAACAAGGACGATGCTTTATGATAATTCATAGCTTCTTTGATAATTGAGATCTTCTTTGCAATAACATCATCGTCTATCCCGTCTCTAGAAGAAGAAGCTCCCGTCCCACATAGCAACTCAACATCGACCCCTGTCAATGCAGCAATCAAAGCACTTGATGTGGTCGTATTTCCAATACCAACCTCACCAAACAGCATCATATCAACCTTATGTTCATCGATCACTTTGGTTGTTTCTTTCCTGCCTACTAATATTAACCGTTCAACCTCTTCTTTTGGCATGGCACTACCTCTACAAAAGTTCTTCGTCCCACCATTTAACTTACTATCCGAGGAGTGCACAACTTTATTTGACCACTTATATTGTGTAGGCCCATCACTCAATCCAACATCTGTAACCTGAAGTGATACATTATTACATCGAGCTAATACTGATGCTCCGGCGATACCATGATCCAAACCTTCACAAACTTTTCTGCTCACAGCTTGCGGGTATGATGAACAATTCATGCCTCCGTCACTTTTATCTTTTGCTACACCGTGGTCGCTGTTAAAGGTATGCACATCATGTGAAATATAAGTGGTGCGTACATCATGTGAGAACAATTTAACAGGTATCTACTTACGCAGCAAATATGAGACATATAGGCTTGTTGATGACAGGTCTAGATGAGCGTTGCAATGCCGCTATACGTGCACCATAATCTTCTATTGACCCTAAGCTACCAACTGGCTTTGCCAACGAATCTAGATACTGTCTCACTGTTGTATATCGTTGTGTAAAGTTTTTATTGGCATCATCTACTAATGCTGTTTCTAATTCACTTCGGGGGTTGCTTTTGTTGCTGACGTTGGAAGTCATACCGGTAGATAGAGGTAATAGGAAAAGGAGATAGAGGTAGTATGTATTTGTTAGTTGATGGGCAAGTAAGCGGAGTGATATCAGATATGGCACAGCCTATCCCTTCTCTTCCGCGATATAAATAAATGCTTGGCAGGGCGGTCAGAGGTGATACTGACCCATCCATGCACGTGGGGGGGTGTCTTTAGTTTATTTAGGGTCTACGTATCGACCTCAGGGGGTGACTCGCCACTACTGGCACAGGGCACAGTCCAAAGTATCATCATGAGTAATACACTCGGCACAGCATAAATCGCTCTCCGAGGGAGGTAGTTCCCAATGTTCTATCTTATCTGGACACTGGCATTCTTCATCTACAAGGCATCGAACAGGGCGTTTAGTTCTATTCTTACCATGAGCTCTGATGAGATGAGAAGAAACAACATTGCAAGTAACTAAACCAAGTTGTTGATTAAACCAAGACATAGGATCCATAGCCTTGTATGAACCACTGAACGAAAGATTAGGATTCTTCCTCTTCCAAATATCATTGGCACGTCGAAGGATACCATGAGGCATCTTAGTAGAGCAGGCAAGTTTATAGGCTGCTTCTGCATTGACACATTTAGTACCATCTCGTCGTTTGAACTCGGGACATGGTAAAGGATCATTTCCATAAAGTAGAGCTGAGCCAAGGCCACCAATATGCCCTCCGGGAGACACAGCAAAAGGAATAAAGCCCATATTCTGATCAAGAATCTCACCTATGATATCATCTCCTGATAAGCTGATCATAGTTTGTTTGTCAGTTTTCCCTCGCCTCTGATACTTCTTCTTCTCTCCATTCCAAATACGCAATTTTAATTCATTTTGACGAGCAGTCCTTGAAATAGAGGGAGAAGAAGAAGCATTAGAGTGAATGGCGATAAAACTGACTCACTTCATCAAACCACCTTACATGCTCCCTAGCATGCAACACAATACATAAGATGTCTTTCACCACGGACACTGTTTTGGCCACTAAAGATAACACCTCCTCAAATAGCAACCTTTTCTTTGTGTTATTAGGACATGCCATGTTGGAGCGCAGACTTACTTGTATGTATCATAGACTAAACGGTAATTCGAGGTAGTAGTCGATCTACCCTCTTACTCTTAAGAAAAGGAGGCCCAAAAGCTCAGAGCTTTTACTTCTTGTTCAGTATATGTTACTTATTTTATTTTATTTTATTTCCCCGGATAAGTGCCTTTGATGCTAGGCTAGTCTGAATGATAATTCCCCAATGAGCTAGTAATATATGGATTCTGCTGTGACTTACTTTTGCACTCACCACACATACACCAACGCAGCCTTCTAATTACTAATATTTGATGAACTAGTAGTCAATTTATTGACAGTCTAGCCAAACATTTCGTCGAGTTGCTTTTGCCTCTCTTCTTTAGTCATTGACTTCGAATCACTCAAAAACATCATCATATCATCAAGACTTGGCATGTCATCTTCCTCTGGATACTTGACGGATGATTTTGTTGGTGATGACGAAGCAGAAATCTTTTTTTGTTCATCCGCCTTGGCAGCTTCCCTCTCCTTCGCCTGAAATCGCCTCTTCCTTTCTGCTTCCTCCAACGCCTTCTCCTCTTCTAACCCATCCTGAACAATCTTGCTATTCATCTTTTGAGCCTTCTTCTTCAAGACTTCTTTCTTCGCATCTTCTTCACCCATTAGATACTGAAGACCTGGTAAAACAGCAGGCTGAGCTTTGGTACTCTGCTTTTTGGGAGCAGAAATCGAAACCACGACCGCCTTCTTGTTTGCACTCTTTCCTGATTCCGATTCTACGTCAGGGGATGGTTGGAAGGTAAGAGTGGTGGGAGAAAGACCGAGTGGCAAGGATGGAGCTGATGGAGATAAAGGTGAAGCTTCCGATTTAGCGGTAGGAGTTGTTACATTGTTTTTCTTGACACTGTTCTGCACTACGAGTGATGTAGCCTTTGAAACAGATTTCTTCACTGGTGTTGTCGAGTTAAACTCAACTGGACTATTTCTTTCAAACCCTTGGACGTCATCAACACTGGTAGGTGATATCATCGACTGTCTAGGAGAAGAATTTGATACCATTGATACGATACTACTACAAAATTCGCCCTCTTTGCCAACCAAGACCTTGCCGAGGATTGCTGAACAAAACATGACATCTTGTTCAGAGACAATAATTGTATCATCAGCCATCGATGCTAATACCTCAAGACACTCAGCCATCACCTCCTTCAAGTCCTTAATTGATTGAACATCCATATTCTCGCGAAGACTTGCCACATAGGCAGATGGTACAACACGAAGATACTGGGCATGAGCAATAATTACATCGGCTAATGTCTTTTTAGGCGCTGATAGTTCTCTTGGACGGGCTTGATCGGTAGACTTCTTCTTACGTTCCTCTTTTTCTTTGCGACGACGATCTTTCTTCTCCCGGCGAACCTCCTTGCGGCTTGGTTTGGACTCTTTTGTTACCATTTCTAAGTGCTCATTAGTCCCAGCAGCAGTCTGCTCTTTATCATTGTCTTCAAGACAACGATCGGAAGACGCGCGGGTATCTAACTCTGACATAATTGAAGCGCAAAACTCATCCTCCTTTCCATCCTTGACATCATCAAGTACAGTAGTATATAGAAGCACGTCCTGTTCATAACCTGTGCCAGGATTTCCCATAGAGATAAGCTCTTGAACAACCTCAAGGAGATCGTCAGGCGTATCCAAATCTAGCTCATCCCTCAAACGACTCTTACAATAAGCAGAGGGGTTGACACTCAGGTACTGTGCGCGTGCGTTGATAATTGATTCTAATGTCTTTTCATCTTCTTTGACATCAACAACTTCCTTGGTGTTCTGAGGGCCTTGATTGGACAAAGTTTTGTCGTTCAACTGATCTGCCATTAGTGATGTAATGAGCCATGTCTGTTTTGGGTCGTGACGGACATCATCTTTTGTGTCTTGTGTCTTCTTCTCATCGTTTGATTCGATCACATCTCCGGTTTCAACAAAGCTGCTATTCTTAACAGATTCCACTTGTTTGACTCCAAGACTATGATGAGAAGTCTTGGTTGGTGAAGATGAAATAGATATAGTATCACTTTCGACTGTAGCAGCTATCTTTGGTACAAATGGTTGAGCAGCAACGGACATACTCGACGGATTAGCTTCCACTGTTGATTTTGACTTGGGAATGAATGGTTGTGCACTAACTGAAGCCGGAGATAGTTTTGCCATTGATGTTGATGGGACGAATGTAGGTGCTGTGATGCATAACTTGGGTGTGGTTTCTTTGATCTCCTCCTTGTTAGAATCAATCACGGCATCATCTACTGTTGTGGTGGGAGATGATTCTTCTTGTGCCCACAACCACCCTTTGCAACTCTTCTTTGCAACTCTTCCACTGACAAACAAACGCCACGCAGTAGCCTCTTCACTCACGACAAGAACTCTAGATTCTACATTAGGCTCTTGTTTGATAAACTGCACATGTGCACCTACGCCACGGGAGTTTTCGACTTCTTCTGTGGTATTATCCGCCAGAGTTACAGCTGTGCCATTCATTACATCTTCCTCAACCAACATGGATACATCTTTATCCTGTACAATATTTGTATGATTGTCTTGTTCTTTGTTGGCAGTCAAATCTTTTTCTTCACTGCTACCATTCAAAGGATGGGTCATTTGAAGCTGTCCATCTTGCGCAATATTACCAGGTGGTTGATGACGAAATACGGGCAAGGATGCAGATGTATCTATCTCATCCCGACTAACTGAACGAGGTGGAAGTATATTGCTGCTTCCAGTTGATTCCCCTTCATATAATGGCCAAATGTTTGTATTACCTGGAAGATGCACGTTTCACGGTTATGAAGAGTAAGAGAGATGATATTAACTTATGTTAGTATATGGCTTGCAAAGACATTCAAATAAAGATTGGTAAGTTCATTTCATAATAAAATTATAAGACATCACCATTGAACACATGAATTCATATGACGATAAAACAATATTAACGCGAACTTTCCTGGACGTTCACCAAATAAATCAATGTAACACTTCACAGTTGATTCATAGCGGGGGATAGACTGCCTATGTATGTACACTCCACCATTGTATCTGTTGTGGACATTGAGATAATAATAGTAAAAAACATATGCATGAGTATAAAACTTCTCCCAATAAATAGACTAAACACAATAACCAATCGTTTCTTACCTCTTACAAAATGCAAAATATTCTGTAGTACAAACAATATGACTTGAAATAAAGTGACGAATAGTAAAGACTTGTTAGTAAAAGCGAGGTTTATAAAACATTGTGTAACATTAACTTCTACTTACCTCAACCACATATCATCAATACTCTTTGGAGGATAAAGCGTAGACAACCCCTCTTTGTTCAATTTAATTGCCATAAATTTGCAATATTCATCTAATAGTTTAGTAGTATTTTCATACCCCACGACACTGCCGTTTTGGAAAAATTGATCACGTGCAAATTGAGCAAGAATTACCTGTTGTTCGTCGGGAAGTAGCGCAGGTATTTGGAAGCAGCGGGGTGAGGAAGATGATGCATTCGTAGTAATTGTATTGATGATGGGAGGTGAGGGTTGATGATGGTTCATTGTATTGTTAGCAGCATGATGATTCATTGTTGGGGTTTGAGGTGTAACCTGTACACGACCTTGGATGAATTGTTGAAATGGGAGGAATACTGGATTTTGTATTTGTACTGTTGTATTATATTGAAGAGTTTATATAATATATATTTCAGTTCTATCAACCTCACAATGAATACAAATTACTGTACACAATTAAAGACTTTAACCAGTGATAGATGCAGCCTGAATAAGACTTACCTGAGCCTGAAGATTGCTGTTGAGGATATTTATTATTACCACCCATAGTACGATTGGCATAAACTTCTTCGGCAACTGTACGACGACCTCGTTGGCTGCCACCGCCACCACGTGCATATGGAAAAGAATTCATTATATAAGAGATTTAGTTATTTTGTAGTGCGCCACCCTTACTATGAGATTTACTTACCAACCTTTTTTGGCGAGATGGCGATTCCCGCCATCCTTTCAACTGAACTCTACTCCTACGAACCTCCCAAAAGGGAAGGGGAAGACTGAAGACGGCATCACTCTATTTCATTGCCCACTTGCCTCTATTTCAAACATCAGAGGTTATTGCGCTTAAATGCCCCATCGTTGGCTATATCATTCTATCATTATCCATCATTCCATACAAACACAACATAGAACCTGATATTACACTAATGATGATATGACAGTGGCAAAATAGAATGATAGCTCAAATAATATTTCTCTTTGTTATTGTTACACGAGTAGTTCTTATTCTTTAGTTCTAATCTAAAAGCAAGAGGTCAGATCCTTGGAAATGAACTTGTCATTTGGCCCTCAAGCATTGGTATGGCATCTCTCTAGAGGTGTTACCATAAAGAAATCCCTCATATGTGTTGAGTTCCTCCAGCTAGCCATAGGTACATATCGTATTGAAGTGAGTAACTCTTGGTACTTCACTTTTCGTACTACGTAATAATAATACCACCGTATTGTACTATTGTACTAAAGAGAAACTCAATCATTGTACCAATTCTATCAATTAGTTCAGGCTTTTTCATCTTTTTCACGGCTTTGTCATCAATACCTGCCTTGATCTTCAACATTTCCTTGAGCACCCCAACATTGAACAATCTCAAGTCTTGTCGATGTATGAAGGCTGGAGAAGACTTGTTTAGAATTGTTGATAGGCATACCGTTTGACGTCAAAAGTCAATGGTCTTTTTGCAGCCTGGAGAGAAAAGTATAATCAATGGGCCTCCCATTCACTAAAGGCACATCACCTGATATGATACCTGCTCAATCGGCTTGAGAGTCAGGTGTGATATCTCCAAGTATGCAAATCCATTTTGAGATTTACACAAGCCGATGCCGAGTAATGATTCGTCTCTAAGGTCGACTGACTTAGTGCCGCGGACAAGTGTGATATCCAATGTTACAGGTTAGTTCGACTTAGTGCCGTACCCAAGTGTGATAAAAGTTTGTAACTTTGATCCCCGAGACCACTCGATGAGAAGGTTAACAAGGTTGTCATCGTTCGTATCACTCAAAGATAAGCCATTTTGTTGCATCACATGTTTCATCACTTCATCACTTGGCACAGGAGTTGGGTCTGCCGTGTGAGTGTGGAACTATGACAGTTCTTGCAAAGAATGTGTCCAAAAAAAGGATCTGTTTGATCTCGTGCCTTGAACATATATATTTGAGCTCCATTTGTTCCTGGAATGCTAGTACATGATAATGCAGCAAAACGACCAATAGCCAGTGCACCGTTGCAAGTCTGGCCATTCACCTCAATTGGCAAGCAAGCATTAGGACCAAACTTGCCACCGCGAGAATCTAATATGAGCAAAATGGTCCCATCATGAGACGGAAGAGCAATAATAAGAGGGAGTAGTCCTTGTTGTAGAAGGATCTGTTTCGAGCTAAAACCTGTTCTCCTTTGTCTTTATCCAATACTCCAAGCTCCATAAGTACTTTGATTAATGCATTTTGTGATTGTAATGATGTACCACGACCTGCAAGTGTTGCCTTATCGGGCATGGTGTATGCAGCGAATGGTGTATTCACTACTATAAAACGATGTTTTTCTTCACTTTGATCCTTCCTGAACTTCAATTTGTTGTCTGCTAACACCTCAACTTCGTCATATCCTTCGAGAACTCGTAGTAGAACTCCTCTTCATTATCAATGAGGGCGTCATATGTTGATGTTTTAATGCAGATGAGGACATTGAGAGGAAGACTCGTAACCAACTTTAGAAGATCTTTCACATATCCTGCGGCTACCTCTTTGTCAGGTGCTGGCTCGTATTCCTTGTTGACTTTGGCAAATTCAATCATATCAGTCAAGCAGTCCTCAAGCTTTGACTTAGTTTCAGAATCAACAGTCCCGTCTTCCTCGTATTGAGCTAAGACATCTCCTTCCTTCATAATCGCCATCATCTTCTCTACTACTTTGATGGCTCGAATCATCCAAGGTGAGATCACAACGCAGTCCGTGAATCGATTAAATGCTTCTCCCAACATATTCTTGTAAAGGAAAAGAGTTAGGAAATCATCAGAATCTTTCACTGGTAGATGATGATGTAGCAGATCATTCCTATCAAATTCAAATAAGGCTGGAAGATCAAGAGTACCGTCACGAAGCGATTTTCATTTGGATGGAAATGTGCCCAAGCTTGGTCCCCCGGCTTGGCATGACCCCCAATTTTTAGCTTGTTGTGGCGATGGGTGGATCAATAATTAACCGCACTTCATTGGATATTGTGTTGGATCTCGTGATTGATGGATGGATGACCGTAAGTGTGGCTTCGTTTAGAAGCGTTGCACAATATTGCAAAGCCTTATCAATCTGAGACGGATCGAAACTCAAAATATTAAAAGCAATGAGACGATTGAGAAACCTTTCTGGTATCATTTGCTGTGCCTTCTCTAAGGAGCAGAATAGATATGCATTTTATTTCTTGATACTCTGTCTGTTTGTACGCTGAAGACAGTCAGTCAATGAGGTGCCAAACTAGGGTGGGAGTATGGATGATGGCTTTGCAATGTATGTGCCTCCATCTTTGGCATCTTGCTTTGCCGTATCAAAGGAAGGAAAGGATTTGAAATATGTGAAGAAGTATTTTAATGTAATCAGTGAATATTGCTGCAACTTCTTTAAATACTTGTGCTTCAATCTCAGTAGCCGTACTAAAGTCCTTCTTGTCCACTAATTCTTGCCATTTTGCTAATGCTTCTTCCAAAGTATTGATGTAGGCTCTGCTAATATGAGTTCTGTTTGCCACGACGTGCATTGTTCATTTCATTGATAGCATCCGAGCACCTTTCCAACTCAAGTAGCTTGTTCTCATTCTCAATAGCAAGAAGTAGCTGGGTGGAATCTGATATTTTGATCCAAGCTAATACCAAGTTCTTTTTCATCAACATCTGATGGCAATGTAATTGTTAAATTATGCAATGTTTTATTGTTTGAATAAATCATTATTCTTCTTGCCAAGAATCATTATTCTTCTTGCCAAGAACGCTTGAGTCAATCAGAGACACATCATGTGTCATACTTGTATCATTCAATAGCGGAGATGCTAATTGATTTGACGTTGTATTATTGAATATCTCACGAGAAGAAGTAGTTCTGAATGCGGTTACAGATGCTAATTTCAATGGTGATGGTGGTATTCCACTCCATTCAGTTGCACGACTGTTGAATTAGGTAGAAGAGTAGATTGTGAGGAGTTGGTGTGGATTGTACTTTTGTTCTCCACGATCTTCTCACAGGAGTGGCTTAATTTATTAGATAATGGGAAGATGGCGGTGAGAAGAAAATGATAAAACATATATAATAAACAAACACACAAAATGATTTACCTTTCTTGGGAGATGGGGATTTGCAACTACTACTACTAAATTTCATCTAAATCAAAACTATCAACCGGAGGTAAATGTGTAGGTGATGCTTCATTTTCATTTGTAAACTTTGATACACCAAACATTGTATCTGCAGCAAAGGTTTAACACCAATCTTCTCCTCACAACTATCTGTTCTTGCGGTGTATCATTATTACTATCATTACATCTAGGTTCAGGTTCATTCTCACTAGTAAAATCAGCATCATCTTCCTCTTCCATATCAATATATGGTAGTTTAGATGAAGATGTGATGGCTGGATTTATCCTCATCATCCGACAGCACTCATCCACCTCATCTCTTATTTTGCCTTATGCAATTTTAAATGTTAATACTTGCCTCTGACTCTAGTAATTCATCCATCAATTTACCAATGGTATTATATATCTCAACATAATGTTCAATATTATGAACGTCTTCTTCTAATGCAACCCACGGCCGCGAGTAAAGTTAAGTAACTTAAGCTAAGAAAGTAAAACATTGAATCGTACTATCGTACGTAAGTAATAATACCATTGTACTAAGTTTAGAAACTCAAACTAATTAACTCAACACTCAACCAATAATAATAAGATTAGAATTATGGCATGTATATTATGGTAGGTGTATCTCTATCACAAATTAAATAGTATTTTGCAATTAAAGCAGCTCAGTGCTGCACAACAATGAGCATTAATCATGCCATTTTTCTATTCACAATACCTCAAAGATGCTAAGCCAAAAGGACAACCAAAACAATCAAATAAAACTACTAATAAACCTACACATAAACGTACATCAAGCAATACTGCTAGGCGTCCAACAACAACAGCCCGTGGTGGTGGATCAGGCTCTGCAAGTCGCTTAGTATGGCATAGCAACATTGGTGCTAGTAGCAAGACACGTGCACCAGCAAATTTTAAACCATTAGGCTACACCGACGGTAAAAAAGTTGTACATTTTTCAACAATTGAGGTACAGCCATTTCACTTCGATTGGAGTGTAGCCGATGATGTATTCTATACACGGAAGGAATTAACGGCTATGGGACAAGCTAGATTTGATGATGCAGCAATATTACGTCAACAGCGCCATAATAGAGAGAAGGATGAGGTATCAGTTGATGATGTGGATATTGTGAAAAAATCAAAAGTGAAGGATATTGCAACACTATTGACAATGGCGCTCGATGATAGTGATCAAGATGAAAATGTATCAATTAGAGGTATTGAGCACTTTGTTTATCCTGATTTGCAACAGGAGATGATACGAAAGAAGAAGGAGGTACAACGCGAAGTGTTGGGATTTGTTAGGGCGAAACGTGCTGATCCGCAGGGTTGGAGATTGGCACAACATTCGCGTACATTTTCTCAATGGGCACGAAATGTTGCATTAGAAAAGGGCATGAAGTATTGTATGAATAATTGTGCAGGTGATGATACCGGTGAAACAGTGATCAGTGACGAGGAGAAGGAACAATTTCAGCGTAGTACTGATGAATTAGAGGCAAGTAGCCGATCATTACATGGAAGTCAAAGCTTTAGCGGCCCAGCTTCGTCAAGATCGTATGATGCCGAGGATAGACCTAAAACACCCGTGAATGTTTTGCAACAAATATCGGAAAATGAAGATGATAGTAATAATAATAATATAAATGGAGGAGAACGGAATGAGATAATAAGTGGAGGTGAAGAGGATATAAAGAGTACTATTATTGATGAGATTAGTAAGAGTGTGGGAGAATTAGATATAGTGGATACTCCGGAGATAGAGAGTTCTCACGAGGATAATCATGGTTCATCCGAGATACAATCAACTGGTGAAGATACGGGCGAGGCCGCGTCACTTCGACAAGCGTCTATTCATGCTGTGTTAGATATTGCACCTTAAAAATATCAATCATATGCTGTTGTGGGCAGGAGATTTGGGCAGCGACAGGAACACTTTTAGCACTTACTGTAGTTATGTAATTTGCTATAAAGATGATGCCGTTTTATCAATTAGATAACTAAATGGGTACACACTATTACTAACTACTAGACATTATCCAACAAAACAATACAGTCACACATTTCGCACAACCCTAATAACAAAACATAGATAGTTGTCATCACACATGACTCACATACCCCATTCTAGTTACTTAACTTTCTTGTAAACGACTTCTTCTTCACAACAGTATCATCCCTACTATCCTCCTTGATTGTTTTAGTTGATAATGCATTAGCAAAGAAGCCCCGTCGAGTCGCCTTTGTATTCTTATTCATATTTTTCGACGCTGCTAATAACCCACCGCCTTTTCCATTCCCTCGTTTCATCTGACAATATTTAATTCCGCGTTCAGTAGCAACATCTCTCGCCCATTTGCTATGTTCAGCGCTTTCATCAGCTAATTTGATACCGTTTGGATCCTTCTTCCTTTGTATTGGATCACGAGAGTAACCCAATACAACCTTTTTCAACAGCTTCTTCTTATTCACCATTTCCTTCTGCAGTACAGGAAAAACAAAGTGCTCTATTCCTCGTATCGAGATTTCATGATTATCGTCACAATCATCCAACGCGTTTGTAATCTTGTCACTGGAAGATGCGCGTTATCACGTTTTGTGAAGACGAAAGAGAGATGATTGTAACATATGTTAGTATATGTGGGTTACAAAGGCGTTCAAAAGAGGCAGATGAAAGTCAAACGAGTAGCTAGATTACCGAGACTTCATTCAAACATCACATATGCATAGATAAAACAATACAAACGCGGACTTTCCTGATAAATAATGTACGTGAACTTTGGGTCATTTTATCTGCATCATTCCTTGAGGCTGTGCGAACTATATGAGATTATATGGAGTTTTTGAGCTTTTATGCATATATTGCAAAAGAGAGAACAGAAGTAGAATCTAAAACTAGCAAGACATAAGATACTTAACAGCACTGATTACTTACTACCTCTTTCTTTCCTTAACACATCGGCATCATCAAATCTTAATTCTGCCATACTTTTAAGCTCTCCTTTGGAATACCAATAGTCAGACTCAAGGTCCCAATCAAAAGAATATTCATGTTTAATGTTTGATATGTCTGTAAAGCACACTTTGTTTGTGTTGTGTGTTTTCTTCTTATTAGCTTGTTGATTAGTGGATGATGCTGATGAGAAAAAGCCCATTGTTTATATTATAATTCCTGATAAATATCCACCACTCTAGAGAGAGTAACACCTTATATATCGTATCACTTTTATGTTAATATGATGAGTTGATAATCGATATATACTAATAATTATTTAATTCCTTGTTATTTATTTATATATGATATAGGTATGAGTTGATAATGGTAGTAAAGGACAATAGTCAATCTATGTACCTCAGGGGTTCATATCATCAATCAAAATCTCTGATGTACTTAGGTACACACAAACATAACGCCAACAATAACAACATGACCTTCTCACCACTCGGTTTGCATCTTTTTTTTTGGAGGCCCCAACGCTCAATTTCTCACGCTCAACTCATCAACTCTCAACTCCCAACGCTAAACTATTCAATGATTTCGAAAGCTTATCGTAGAAGAATCAACACCATATTCTATTATTATTCATTAATTCATCAATAGATAGACTCATTGGAACTGATATTAAACCTCTACAATAGCAATAACAGACAAAAAAACAACAACAGAAGAAAAGCCATTAACCATCATCATTGCTTTCTCTCTATCTAGAGATAGTAGAGGCAAGCAAATAAACCTGATACCTACCCCCCTTCTTCCTAAAGTATTTCAATAATATTATAAGGTACTCATCCAACAAATTATTATCAAGATGACAAGCAACAAACCCTTCCCCCATATGAATATCTTTTCATTAATATCATCATCACCTAGCAATGATGCTCGTGAAGAAGATGACAACAATAATAATACCTCCACTGGATATCAAACGCCACGATCATCCTATTCAGGATCGACAACAACAACTCCTCGATCATTATTCTCGACGCCACCAAATTCTCCTCCCCGTCCGAAAAGTCATATAGAAGAACGTATGAAAATGAGAAGATACAAATTATCATCAACAAGTCCATCTGTATCTACCGTGAAGTCACGGCGCTGTGAGGTCAATCAGAACGGGTCTGAGAATGATGATTTGCTATCAAACAATATGCAACATTGTGGTACAGATCAAGATGAAGAAGAAGATGACCAAGAAGATTACTCATCTCCTGATAATACACCCAACTCTTCCTCACGAAAGAATGATCTAAATATGTCACCACTACAACAACGTTTAACCCGAGCTCGTACCAAACGTGAACAGATATTGGAAGACCGCGTACAATCTATTGAAATCAAGTCTAAACACAGGGAGGAGATGGCAATGAAGAATAAAGAGGATGTTACACAGCAGCTTATTTCAAAGGCACGTCTCGAACTAGCAAAATCACCATTGGCAAAAGAACGACGTGATAAACAGGTAGCACAACGTGTCAAGAGTGTAGAAGCGACAATTGAATCAAAAAAAACATTAGCAAAACGTCGCGTACAACAGCATCTATATGATAAGCAAAAACGAGCTTCCAATGTTGAACGAAAAGATCGTACTGAAAGGAGGAGGAAACTTATATTATATGAAAAACGTGTCAAGTTACTTGCATCTTTGAATACTAAATTGGAAAAGGCTGCACTGAAAAGTAATAAGATTAATGAAGAGAAGTCTACCAAGGCCGCTGAAGATGTTGATAAGGCTAAAGCGGTGGCAAGACGAGTCAAAGCTGCGCGTACAATCCAGTCCTTAGTCCGCAGTGCATATGATATAAAAAGGAGTCAAGATAATACAAATTCAGATGCTGCTTTGAGTCAACATGGTGCTGCTAAACGTCTACAGAGATGGTTCGAGTGGAGAGTTCATATAAGTAAGAAGAGGTTGTTTGGTACACAAAATGATGATGATGAGGATACAGCAGACGCAATCAAAGCATTGGAAATGT
>Ga0214478_100327_pt1 | contig 27902 bp, 15 predicted proteins | sample M1_20Mar14CPVII9_2_FD_178001 | JGI IMG/M metagenome (GOLD analysis project Ga0214478, IMG submission 178001) | Marine eukaryotic communities from Monterey Bay, California, United States - M1_20Mar14CPVII9sort6BwellD7 | ecosystem: Environmental > Aquatic > Marine > Unclassified | place: USA... | reverse complement strand
ATAGAAGAATCAAGATCAGAAGGAAGTTTCGTCTTCATATCATCATCATATAGAATTGGATCGTCAGTAAGATCTTGAAGTGTGTGGTTTGAGTTGTAGGTATCCATTATACTTGTTTTGTTGCAAAGAAGAGTTGAAATAGCTTCCCATCCTCTCTTGGTGATTAAATTATCATCGTCATCGAAATCTTGAGGATCTTGGTACAGATCAAGTAATTTCAAAGTTTTGTTGTGTACCAAGGCTCTTGTAAATGCAATCACTGTATCATCATCGATATTATTTTGGTGTAGATCAAGTTCTTCTAATGCAAAGTTGGGGCTATGTAGGAACGCCGATAATGCTTGCCAGCCGACGGATGACACCGAGCGATTATATCCCAAGGTAAGAAGTTTCAGCGAGGACATACTTGAAACTAATGGTACCAAAAGTTGTATCCCCTCGTCATCAATTCTGCTATCATCAAGATTGAGCTCTACCAGGTCCAAGTTGGACTCTTGTAATGCATTGAAAAACGATACCCAAGTAACCTCAGCTTCTCTCCCCATTTCCATCATTGTCAGTGTTTTCAATGTGCCCATATTACTAATCAAATCACTCAAAGCATCTGTTCCTTCACTGCCAATGTTATTACCAGAGATAATTAGCTCTGCTAACTTAATGTCTCTCCTTTGTAATGTGTTAAAGAAGGACCTCCAGCCTGCGGGAGTACTGCTACTATATAGATCTAAACACTTTAATGTAGTAATATTAGCCAATGTAGCTAAAACAGCATCATCAATTTGACTACTACCAATGTGCAGACTCTTGATTGAAGTGTGTGCTAGTTGATTGAGTAATGTCTGCCAACCAGATTTGGAGATAGAGGAGTTTAATGAAAGATCTAAATCCTTTACTGATGAGCCACGTAAAGCACTACCTAATATATCAGCTGACTCATCATTTAAGCCGGCTGAAGTTAAAGAAAGTTTTGTCAATTTGCAGCTTGGATGCTGTAGTACAGCTGATAGTGATTGCCATCCAGGAATTAACCCCTGTTGCCATCCAATAAAGTCAATATCTTTGTTGCCATAAAAGCATACTGATAATCTTGTCATTGTACTGTTACCTAATAATGCATCAAATAGTAAATCAATTCTACTATCATCATCAAGTTGTAAATGAGAAAGACGAAGGTCTTTCAATTTGGACGGGTGTTTTAATATCTTCCCTAATACCTCACATGCCAAACTTCCCAAATAATTGTTAATTTCTAATCTAATGAGACTTGGGTGACCACCTAGACCCTCGATAAAACTCTCACCAACCTCAATGAGACCTGAATCGATTATGATAACTTTAATTGAGCAATTTTGATATAGACAAAAGAAGAAGTCTTGAAGCTGTTGTCTGTCTTTATTTACCAAAACATAGTTTGGCGAATCTTTATTATAACAAATATGCAGCTTCTTCAGATGTATATTATCAGATATACAATCACCATCCTCTTTCCAATCTATACTTTTGAAAAACCAATCATTACTTAAAAACATACGCAAATGAGTAACACTTGAATCATTCTTCTTGAGCCGTTCAAACGTATTCTCATCTAATACTGGAAGCTGACCATCCCTATCATATTCTTCGATATCACTATTCTCGTCAGTAATATTATTATTATCCATCTCATTATCGCCGGTGTCTTTATGATTTATGTCCTCCATACTTGTTTATGTGTGTGGTTCATTAGATTGGTGATCTAGTGACAATACTGGATGCCTATTGCGGTGTAATATCTATCTCAGCCAGATGACTTACTTCTAATCGCACTATGCAAAACACTACTAACTCTCGACTCTCATAAATCACTTGGTATCCTTAAAATTGAGTACAAGTAGTAGGCATTAGAACTGTATAGCTAGTGTTTTCAATGGGGAGGAAGTAATGTAAGTAAGCATAGTATTCTAATGTTCAGACTAAATCTATTTTACAATGTGTACATATTATAGGATATCACATAAGGTATGACATCATCTATTCACAACACAAAGCATCCAACTTCTTTCTCTATTCCCATGATCCAACTTCATCAAAGTCAGTGGTACTCTCCTTTTCACTCCAATAAGTCTCCTCTAACATATTATTTGCCTCCTCTCTCATCACTGCAACATGATCTCTCTTCATTTCATCTTCTTTAGCTTCCTTTAACATTTTAATAGTCAATTCACTACTTGGACGGCCAAAGAAGATTTGATGACCAATGGGTACCCATGCGAATGAGAAGAATCGTCCGACGATTATCATTTGTCCATCCATCCATTGAGCGTTTGTAAAGTTCTCTGATGCTACTTGTCCCTTGCCGATGAATCGGGGTAGGTACTTCTTACCCCATTGTTTTTGTGCTTGTGGATCTAGTTCTATTGGTGGAAGATGTTGTTGCTCGGAAGAGGAAGTGCTGGATGGTATCTGCGGTGTAAGATCGACGGTAAATGTAACCTCCCCCTTTGGGACATTGGCGTCTCCTGTAACCTTTGTGGCTATAAGTGTATTTCCGGAGTAGGTTACATTTATCATTTCATAGCCATGTTCTCCATATCTTTTAGTTGTAAGAGAAAGGGGAGAGGTTTGTGAGCCATGTGTTCTTTGGTATCCTTAAGACTTGAGGCCTGTGGCAGGCAGCCATAAACACAGAACATATGAGCTACTTACTTTCCAACCCACAGTCCGTGCAAATTCAATTGAGGTATACACGATCGTGCCTCCTCCATTCCTATCTTATACTTCTCAACAGCTTGAGTATCTCCCTTCAATTCTGCCTTTTCCATTAGTTCCGAAGTTACCGCGTACATGAATTCTGCATCTCGTGTTTCTAAGCTGAATAGCTCTTGTTCTATTTTATGTATAATTGTATTTGCCTTGACTTTATCAAGTTTGGTTGTTGATTGATTATATTGACGTCGAGCATCTTTGAGTTTTGATTTCAAATCAAGAGTTTGTGTTCGTAATTCATATATTTCATCACCTGATGTATATTTTGATTGTACTAACCTCTCTCGTTCCCATCGCAGTTGACGATCTATAGGTACTTCAATGTTTGTTGGTAAGTCTAATTCTGTTGGGTCGATGTTTGGTAAGCTGTTAGCTGCTTGTGAGGAAGAAGACTTGGATGATGGCTTGTCATTTGATGAACCAAGATCATCGGGAAAGATTGAGAGTTGTAGTGGACGCCGGCGGCGTATCCTTGTCTGTGGTTGTTGCAATACAGGTGATTGCAATGATGACGATGATATTGTAGTGGATGTTCCATGAGGAGAAACAAAGCCATTGACCACAGTAGAAATGGCTACCAGGCCAAGACATATTGTTGATTGCTTATGCATCATGATTTTATATTTATACTACTTCAGTTTAGTCCGAGATAAGTAAGTGCGTATATTGATTAGGATTTGCAATTGATAGAGCTTGAGATCTTAAGATCTTGGTTGGCGTTATGAGTTGATTGTAGTCAGAAATATGGCCGCCATTGTGTTGTTCTATTGACTCAGTTTAGCAAGGAACATCACCGTTCAAAAATATACTGAGTAACAAAAAGTGGTTTAGTCGCCAACTGGTTCGAGCATTTTTTTAGTTAATGAGATGGCGAACCGCATGCAGCTTTAGTGTCCGTGCGAGCTACATTAATACAGTACATCGTTAATAAGGTATGTCACCGGTCGGTATATATGCTAGGGTTGTTTGTCTAGAGTCCGGCACATAACTGGTACAGATTTTCTATCATATGCACAAAAATTGATGGTCACTAAGTTGGTGGATCTCGTGTGTGTTTATGTTAGTTTGTGTACTTTATGCACTACATTAAAATGAAGAAGCGGATATGTTTTAATTGAGTTCGTCATACATATACTTATTGCAATCTTATACTGACATAATCCCATTTATAGTATTCTCCTAGCTGCATTGCAACAGAAAACACAAAAGATGGAGGACACAAACCACCAAGAAAGTGATATTGATTTAGATAATGATGAGTTTGACCTTGAGGAACATTTGAGGAAAACGGTGGAGTTTAACGAGGATACATTAGAAAAACTCAAACAGAATGATCCGGCTATTACTAGTATATTTTTACAATTAAAATGTGACGATGATGGCAAATGTTTCTTCAATAGCATTGATTGGAAGGTAGACGGTGGTAGTATTTCTAATAATACTCATCTCGAGAGTGTGGTTATAGAATATTCGGATGTTTCAAAAAAGTATACTTTGGGGCAAGAAGGACATAATTTGCCCACCAGACAGCAACTCCAAGACTTCTTCTCGTGCATATATCGGAATTGTTCTATTAAAGACATACGTTTCAGATCAATTGGTATTAATGATGAGTTTGGTGGGAGTTTAATTGAGGGTCTGTGTGATCATCAAAGTCTAGTATTATTGGACATTATGAACGGTAGATTGAGCAAAGCTTGTAGTGTAGTAAAGAAAGTATTGAATAGGATTCTACCTAAACGAGGCAATACGAAAAGTATAGGATGTGAGGCATTAAGAAAGATTTCAAGACATCCACAGTCTAAATTGAAGGAACTCTCCCTAACCCAGAATGAGCTTAATGATGACGAGATGAGACTTTTATGCGATGCGTTATTGGGAAACAGCACCATTAAGAAGCTAGGCCTCGAAAGTAACATACACATCACTTCTGTTGGATGGCAGGCTCTTTCAACAGTCATACGTCATCCAGACTGCAAATTAGTTGACTTACAACTAAGTAAGAATAGTATAACTAACGAGGGATTGGACGTATTGGGGAGTGCTTTCAGTAGCTCATCAGTGAAGATTTTGGATCTATCATCAAACAAATCTATCAGCAGTACAGGCTGGAACGCGTTCTTCAACAATTTAGGACGACTTTCAATGGAGAAGTTGAACCTGGTTAGTAACAATATTGATGATACCGCTTTGGCTGCGTTGACTAATTTGTGTGGTAATATGAAGTCCTTGGTTCTGAGTGACAATCAATCAATTACCTCATCTGGTTGGCGGTCCTTCTTTGACTCATTGCGATTGAGGGAAGCTAAATTAGAGAAACTTGATATATCGGGCAACAAAATTGGTAATGACGGTACTACTGTTCTAGGCAATTTGATATGCAGTATGGGTACATCGTTGAAAGAACTACATATGAATTTCATGATGTATGTAGAAGGACAATCAACCGGAAATTCGTCTGAGTACATTACTTCACAAGGTTGGGTATCATTATTCACAACATTACAACATTCCAACTTGGCCCTAGCAAAACTGAATCTTGGCTTAAACAGTATTGATGATGATGGATTACAACTTTTGACACGGGTAGTCTCGAGTATGGGCAGTTCACTGAAGTTTCTGTTTATGGCTGATAATCACTCGATTACACCTGCTGGCTGGCTAGTTCTGTCGGACTTTTTACAGAGTCCCAATTTTGCATTAGAATATCTTATACTTGACGACAATAATCTTATTGATGGTACTCTGATTGCATATGCAAATGCCTTGGTTGATAACAAAACATTGAAACGACTTTCCCTGAAGAATTGTTATTATGAGGACGAAGAAGAGGAAAGCAATGATATCTTTATGACCGAGAGAGGATGGTCAGCTGTTTCTACCCTTGTCTGCAACAAATCAAGCATTATGGATACATACAACTCAAACCACACACTTCAAGAACTTCATGATCCCTTTTCTGATTTTCTGCAAAGTCAAATTCAGAACGATATGGTTGACCTTCCTGACGAGGCAAATGAAATGAATCTTCCTGATGATCTCGTATTGCATTTAGCACTGAATGAGAATGAAGATAAAGTAGAAGTTGCTCGTCAGAAGATTCTACAGACCCACTTTCCAACAGAAGATAATGATACATCAAACATTCAAGAGTTTCTTGACATGGAACTGGAGATGATGCCGGCTGCCATTGCTTGGATGGGTAGACCAACTCACGATGATTGTGGAATGGGTCCAAGGGCTTTTGGCAAGCCGGTCTGGAATGATGCAAGTGTATCTGGGTTGTCCACCATGTTCAATTTGATGCGAAGACTGCCAGACTTGTTTGATTCGGATATTCATACTAAGAAGAAGCCATCCACAGGGAAGAGGAAGCGTGATGTCCTCCAGTTTTAATCTTCAATTTGATGCGAAGACTGCCAGACTTGTTTGATTCTAGTCCTCAAACTAAAACGAAGCAATCTACAGGGAAGAGGAAGCGTGCTGATACTCATAGTCTTCCAAGAAGCGTGATGTTCTCCAGGTTTGAACAGCAAAAAGTCATCGTTGGTAAGGGAGAGTTCTGATCAATCTTTAAGTGAACTGGGGTATATCGAACCCCTACCTCCTTCCTAAGATGGCTGGGGTTGTTGTTATATGTAAGAATAAAGAGTAGGCTTTTCAAGCATCAAACTGTTACCCTCAAATCAAAATCAAAATAAATATTAGCTTATGTTTATTCTCACTCCCTTGTTTACATAACTATTACAATCCTCCGTTTTCTCGTCACATATATATTTTGTTTAGGGTCCATATACTTCTTTAACGGGCATATTTCATCTGCCATTCTTTATAAGTCTTCTGCCAATCCTTCTTATCTTTACTACTCTCCATATTGGCAATTCGTTCTTGAATTCTACGCTTCTCTTCCTCTCGCTCCTTCTTCTTCTTAGCTTGTGCTTCTGCTTCTGCCAGTCTTTGTTTCTCCTCTTCCTTCTTAGCAGCCTCCATTCTTAATTTCTCCTCCTCTTTGGCCTTCTTTTCCTCATCAGCCATGCGCTTCCTCTTTTCTTCCTCTGCCCTTGCCATCCTTTTAGCCTTTGCTCTGGCCTGTCCTTCTTTAAATGATACATACTCTTCATCTTTATCTAGAGCCGGTTGTGTCTCATCATGTTGTGTCTCATTATCATAATCATCATACTCAACAAACCCGAATTCTATTGCAGTAGCAAGCTCCTCTCTCGATAGTCCATCTCCTTCAAATAGTGAGTTATCAAGAAGATCATATTCAGTAGATGCCGAACTATACAAAGATATAGCTGCGGTGGATACAGTTGCAACTGAATGTTGATCTGATGCTTTTCTCGAGTAGGATGTGTTTTTCTGTGGTGTACTTGTCGGTAGACTAGCACGAAGTTGATACTTAGTAATAGCAGCAGCTCTACGGAGTTGATTCTCTGCCTTATCAGCTATTAATTGTTGTTCATATCGTTCCCTTAATGAGGTTGTATTACGTCCCGTATCACCACTATGACCGACACTACGTCTAATCGATTCAAGCTGATTACTCGCCCGATCTGCAATAACTTGTTGTTCATATCGTTCTTTTTTGCTTGTGTTTGGATTATAGATGGCACCAGTAGTTATTAATCTTTCTATTTCAAGTTGTGGCTTGATAGCAGAAGCTGCCGCTGATAGATCTGTGTTGTCGAATGTTGTCATGATTTCGGAGAAATGTTATTATTAAATTGCAATTTGCAATAGGTAGTGCGCTTGTTTGTACTTGTTTTGTACGGCTTTGTTTGATCTCCAGGATCTTATTATGCTCTTCTTTGGATAAATAGTATACTGCCTTTATATTGTTTATGCGATGAGGCTATTTGCAATTATAATAAGGCAGAGTTAGGCACAGGATATGCAGAAAAAACATAGGATTGCATTATTTACGTTCACTATTTGATGTCGTCAGAACACAATAGAATACAATAGAAGCAAGTCATAGCTTGGCGTCATTGTGGCAGTAGAAAATTTGTCTTACCGTCACTCAGTCAAGTTGTCGTACCGGTTTATCAATGCATAAGATGTCGTAAGATACCCAGGATACCATTTGCAAGTTGATACTTCAAAAAATAATATTGAGAATTTGCCGCCACAATTCAGCATAAGGAGAGACTGGCGACTCTCAATAATAGTAAGGAGGCGGCCTCCATAACGTAGTCTACAACACAGTGTTCAGTATACACCATGGCCAGCGGGTTTGAGCTTGATCTATTCGTTGACAAGAACTCTAAAGCAACAAATATGCCGTCATCATCAAAGTACTCATCACAATCATCAATCACATCTGAAAATGTAATTAGTCCATCTAAAATGAGACAACGATCACGTCGATCAGGTGGTAGTGGTAGTAAGTCTTCGTCGTCAGGAGGGGCGTCCCATAATATGAATAGTCCACCTCGTATCAAACCTAGTCCGCGTGATAGTCGTGATGATAATGGAGGTGATAATAATATGCGTCAAACATCATCAGCATCGGTACGATCTTCACCCAAATCTCGAAAGAGTAGCTCATCATCTCGTCCACCCTCAACTCCCAACAAGTCACCAAACAAGTCCTCATCATCTAAATCATCACACAGCAAACAACAACAGCAAGCTATAATCGATAAGGAAAATAATCGTACAGCACAATCAATAGCATCCGCCGCTGCCCTTGCCTTGCTCAAACCATCCGATACTGACTCGCCACGCACAAAAATGCAAAAGAAACTATTATCTGACCTGCGTTCACCTGATCCATCACTTGCCAAGTTATTAGATGTATTAACAGACTTTGAACAAACATCACACTTACGTCGTGTAAATGCCTGTGGCGCAATCAAGACATTGACATTACATAAAGCAAATCAGATACCATTGGCACGGACGAAGGGTGTGGTACCATCCATCACGTCAGTATTATGTGCAGTAAATGCCACCGAGGAGGAAAGGACACGATGTATCAATGCCTTAATGCATCTATGTGTACCAGAAGAGAATTGGAAATTAGTATACCTATTTCCGCAGACTCCCGAAGCGCTAGCTCGTAACATGGCTGACAAGTATCCACAAATTCGATATGCGGCATGCTTAGCTACATCATTCTTAGCTAAGAAGAATCGTAAAGAAGTAGTTACCAATCGGTTAGTAATGTATGCCATGGGACGTGTCCTCGAGGTCAATAAAAATGGTGCATTAGAACGAATGTCAATACAAGATAAAAAGGTATTTGTTGGTGCACGATTATGTGTATTAAAAATGTTATTACATTTATCCAAGAATAAAGATGTTAGTAGCACGTTGGCACGGACGGATTGTGTATTAAATGCATTGGTAAATGTTGCCAATGATAATAGTGTGGAAATGGCAGCGAAGATATTATGTATTGCAATATTAACTAATTTGACACGTCATCCTGATAATAGCTATTATTTGGTTTACAAGGTATATGATTTAGTTGGGACATTTGTACGGTATATTGAATCAACATTAATTGAAGATGTGGAATTAGGTAAATGTGCAGCGTATGCGTTACAAAACTTGTCATGTACAAGTAACTGTCGTCAAGAGTTGGCAAATACACCCGACTTACTTGGGAATATTACCAAAGCAGCGTTTCGACATGATTGTCCAGATCAACAGCTAAGTGCATTACATACGCTGAAGAATTTGAGTGATGATCCGTTCAACTTGGTTACCATGACAAATACCCCGGGATGTACGGCCACATTATTGGCTTTGGCTAATAACGATGCCTCATCGTCTGCTGGAGGAGGTAAGAGTAAGAAGGAGCAGGGTAATGCCATGGCCCAGTATCTAGCTTGTGATACATTGGCAACGTTAAGCCATTGGTTGTTGACATTGTCGGCAACGAGGAAGAGTGATGATGATATGAATGGTAGTAGTAGTAGTGAGGCAGTAAGGGGTAGGAGATCGTTTAAGCAATGTACTTGGCAAGCTTGGGAGTGATTTGATGTTTGGAGAGAAGAAGAAAGGGAAGCGGTTGTGTTTGGCGTGTACACTAGATATGTAGAATGATATGTGGTGAGGAATTGGTGGGGAAATAGGTCAGAGTAAACATAAGTTTAAATATATGTACATCAGGGATACCAAATCTATTTAAACCAAAGCTAAACGCCATGCTTCCTCATTGCCGCAGACGGCTTCTTCTTTTTGGGCAGTCGAATCAAACAGATCAGGCACTCTCCGCATCAGATTGAACATTAGAGACAATCCAGACACAGTCGTACCCTTCCAAATACAACAGGGGGAAAGAAGTTAGTTTAGGCGGCTTAACTAACATGAATAGGTATAGAAGCCGAGCCTAGCTACTGTTCCCTTGTACATATAGAGAAACTCACGGTTAAACGATACCACGTTTCCTCTTTGCTGCTATACCAGGCTTCTTTTGAGCAGTCGAATCGAACAGATCTGGTAGTCTACGCATCAAATTGAACATAGTTGACAATCCAGACACTTTCTTGCCAGTCCAATCGATAGATGTAGGCCTCCCAATCCAAGCAATAGCAGCTGGTATCATCTTCAGTTCCATATCAAGTAACTCTTGTATCTTTGATGTGTCATTATCAGAGAAGTGAGTCTGTAGAATCTTTTGACGTGCAACTTCGACCTTGTCTTTGTTACTGTTCAAATGTAAATACGATCTAAGATTCATCGCGTTGTGATCACCAACGTGTCGAAGTGTGTGGTTGGAGTTGTAGGTATCCATGATACTTGTTTTGTTGCAAACTAGAGTTGAAAGAGCCTCCCATCCTCTCTCGGTGATTAAAAAGTAGTCATCATCATCAAGACATTCATAAAGATCAAGCCATTCCAAAGTTTTGTTGTGTACCAATAACCCCGCAAACTTTATTATAGCGTCATCATTGATATTGTTGTTATCTAGACAAATTTCTTTTAATGCGAAGTTGGGACTTTGTAGGTAGTCCGATAGTGCTTGCCAGCCAGCAGGTGATACTCTTCGGTTGGAATTCAAGTTGAGATATTTTAGTGAGGACATACTTGAAACTAAGGATACCAAATGACGTAATCCTTCATCATCTATATGATTTAACTGAAGGTGCAGTTCCACTAGTTTTGTCAAGTTGTTGGAATCTTTTAACTTCGTAAATAGTGATATCCATTCTTGTGAAGAAACACTTGAAGTAATCATGTTGCCAGGGCCATAATCTGACAGCTCGTTCAATTCCAGTGTCTTCAAAAGAGCCTTAGTGCTCAACAATTTTCCCAAAGCATCAATACCTTCATCACCAACATTGTTCCCAGAGATAGAGAGCTTCTTCAATTGGATTCTAATCCTTTGTAACAAAATGAAGAATGTCCGCCAGCCTGATGGGGTAATTGATTGATTGCGACGAAGATCCAATGAGTTTAATGAACCGACAGTAGCCAGGGCAGCTAGACCGGCATCATCGATGTTATTAAAAACGAGTTGTAGATGTACTATTGTAGTTTCGGATAACTGATTGAATAACCTTTGCCACCCTGCACTACTAACTGATTCGTTGGATGTTAGATTCAGTTCTTTCAATGATGATGTACCATGAAGAGCATTACCTAATATATTTGCCCTCTCATCATTAATTCCAGTACGGACTAACCCCAACTCAATCAATTTGCAGCTTGGATGCTGTAATACAGGTAGCAGTCTCTGCCAGCCAACTGATGTAATGCGATTGTCGCTAAGGTCTAACTTCTTCAATGTACTGTTCCCCAACAATGAATCACACACAATACTGAGTCCATTATCATCAAGTTGACTTTTGATAAGACTAAGATGCTTCACTTTGGATGCCGGATGTTTCAATACTTCTCCTATTGCAGTGCATCCTATACTTTCTATACTGCCATTACAAATTATTAATGTTTCAAGACTTTGGTGACCACTTAATCCCTCGATTAAACCCCCACCGAACTCATTGTCAATTTGAATTAACTCAATGCTAATGTATTTAACAGAACTGTTTCGATATACACATGAGAAGAAGTCTTGAAGTTGCTGTCTCGTTGGTAAGTTATGTCCTTCGTCTCCTAAAATATAATAGGGATGATTGTGACGTCCAAAAATTATAGCCAGCTTCTCTAGCTGTGTATTACTAGCAATACAATCACCATTTACTTTCCAGTCAATACTATTGAAAAAATATTTCCCGTCAATAAAATGTGATAAGGCTAATACAATATTAGTCAAGCTTGGATCATTCTGCTTGAGTCTTTGCAATGAATTTGTAGATAATGTCGTGAAGAAAGTACAATCACCTCCTGGAGTATACTCATATCCTTCATCATCACTATCATCACCATTAATATCAATATCAATATCGTCTTGGTGGTTTGGGTTGTCCTCCATCTGAATCTTTGTGCTAGATAACCAGGTAGGTGTACTATATTAATTTGTGTGAGTTTGGTGTAATTGTTGTTATTTATGTATAATATAGAAGTGTACCAAGAGACTTAGGTAATTGAATGCTACGGGAATAGGATAAGCTGAGTATATTTCTTAGAATATTAGCGACTGAACATCAATACTAAGAGGTATGATACTGTTATGATTTGCTGTTATGATTTGCAGTATGTATGAACCAATCACTTGAGATGCACCAATATTGTGAACATGATGTGCTCAAAAAAGATTCTCGTCATACCCAAAACCATATATACCGGATTTACATACCTTTTTTCAATTGCTATTTGGAGCAGTCTACTACCGCCGCTCCGTTGTAATGCCTTAAGGTGGTCTCTTAATAGTAGTAATAGTAGTGGAGAGTTTATGGTGGATTTCCCATTTATTTATCAAAGACTCCCAATTCATTGTAAAAATCAAAAGAATCAAAGTGGCCTATTCTGTCGAATGAAGTTGCAATAGAACTACTTTCTATGCATTTCCTTCCTTTAGCTGTTGGTAACAAATAACTAGACATTGTGAGAATAAAACTTAAACTAGCTAAGGTATCAGACATATTATCTTCTCTGCTTTTAGTCCTTACTTGCTTCAGCATTAGTTTTCTTCTGGGCATTAGAATCGAACAAGTCTGGTAGTCTCCTCATAAGATTGTACAAAAGAGACATCCCAGATACTTTAGCACCTCTCCAGGAATCATCGTGAGTTGGCCTCCCCATCCAAGAAATAGCCACCGGCATCACCTCCAATTCCAAATCAAGCAACACTTGCATGTTAGTTGTATCATTGTCTTCTGTTCGAAAGTGGGTCTGTAGAATCTTCTGACGTGCAACTTCTGTCTTGTCTTTGTTTTTATTCAGATCCAACAACGAATCAAGTTCAACCGGAATATAATAACAGACACTATGTAGTGTGTGGTTGGAGTTGTAGGTATCAATCATACTTGTTTTGTTGCAAATGAGAGCTGAAATGGCATCCCAACCTCTTTCGCTTATCAACTCATTTTCATCTTCATCGAGACAATCGTCGAGAGTAAGCCATTCCAAAATTTTGTTATGTACCAATGCACTTGTAAATGCAGCCACTGTATCATCATTGATATTGTTATCAAATAGACAAAGTTCTTTCAATGCAAAGTTAGGGCTTTGTAGATAGTCCGATAGTGCTAGCCAGCCGGTAGGTGTTACCGAGCGATTGTTATTCAAAGTTAGATGTTTTAGAGAAGTCATATTTGAAACTAAGGGTACCAATTGTCGTATTCCCTCATCATCGATCTGATTCGAATGAAGGCATAGTTCCGCTAATCTTGTGTTGTTGGAATCTTGTAATGTCGTGAAAAATGATACCCAGCCATGTGGAGTAATGCTGTTAGGGCCATCTATCATGGTATCTATATTTAGTGCTTCCAGTGATGTCATATGACTCATTAAACTTCCTAGAGCGGCAACACCAACATCATCAACGTTGTTCCCAGAGATAGAAAGTTTCTTCAATTGGATTCCAATCCTTTGTAACAAAATGAAGAATGTATACCAGCCCAATGGTGTTATTGACTGGTTGTAACTAAGATCCAATGACTTTAATGTACCAATAGTAGCCAGTGCAGCTAGACCGGCATCATCAATATTGTTAATAATGAGTTTTAGATGTACAATTGAAGTTTGTGATAGCTGATTGAATAACGTATGCCACCCTGTTCTACTGATAGACTGATTGTAACTGAGATCTAATGCCTTAACTGATGATCCTCTTAGACCAATGCCCAATATATTTGCTGACTCATCATTAATTTCAGCACCATATAGTTGTAAGTTGACCAACTTGCACTTTGGATGTTGCAAAACGGTGGAAAGAGCACCCCATCCAATAGAAGTAATCTTTTTGTTGCCATCAAGGTTTAGCCTCATCATTCTACTATTACCCAACAATGAATCACACACAATACTGAGTCCATTATCATCCAGTTGACAGCTGTTAAGACTAACATCCTTCAATTTGGATGCAGGGTGTTTCAATAATTTCCCTATTGCAATACATGCTACACTTTCTATACTGCCATGACCAATGTCTAATGTTTCAATACTAGGATGACCACATAATCCCTCGATTAACCCCCCACCAAACTCATCGATAATTTGAATTGAATGAAACTTTATGTAATTAATAGAACTGCTCCTATACACACACGAGAAGAAGTCTTGAAGTTGCTGTCTGGTAGGTAAGTTGTGCCCTTGCTCTCCCAAAATATAATTTCGTCCGTCAATATGCCCATGAGATATGAACAGCTTCTCTAACTGTGTATTGTCAGCAATACAAACACCATCCACTTTCCAATCAATACTATTAAAAAAAGAACCATTATCATGATTCAATCGAATAGATAGTTTATTGATAGTTGGATTTGGATCATTCTGCTTGAGTCTTTGCAATGTATTATTGTCTAATCTTGTGTACGTCATACTATCATCTACTGGTGTATACACATATTCATATCCTACATCACTATCACTATCAGAAATATTATTATCATCATTATGGTTCATATCAATATCTTGGTGGTTTATGTCCTCCATCTTTGTTTATGTTTGTTCAGATGGATTGCTTTTATCGATTGGGATGCACACTTACTGGTTGAGTATCTTGTGGAAATTGAATGAGGAAAAGGTATTAAAAACTGATTAGTATACTCTTAGAATATCAGCGGCTGGATACAATACAAAGAGGTACAATAATGAATTGCAATGAACCAATCATGTGTTAAACTTGAGATACACCAACTTTGTGCACAAGATGTGCTCAAGAAAAGATTCACGCCCATAAATATGGTATGAGCACAAAACCATACAACCTGATTTACATACCTTTTGCCAATTGCTATTTGATTGGAGCAGTCTACTACCGCCGGCCGCTCCGTTTAGTAATGCTTGCTACCCCTAATAAGATCGTGGTGAGAGTAATTTATTGGATTTCCCATTTATTTATCAAAGACTCCCATTTACATAAAGATATTAAAGATACAAATTGGTGAGCGAGTTAATAACAATGGGAGAGACGCAAGTTATATACGCCGGCGGAGGATGTTGCACATTTGCAATAGCACTCAGTGCCTTGATTATTGCATGTCTAAGTTTTGTACGTGTCAATGAGCTGAGAGAATTATCGGCAACAACAACAATGGCATCATCATCATCAGCTATGACATTAAACAGTGGTGACGGCCCATCACCTACAGAATTACACGGAGTATGGCAAGTATGTGGCCAAGTTAATGCTTTAATGGTAACCGGAGAACAGAATGATGCCTTTGATGAATTGGATATAGTGAACTTATCAGCATATCTAACCTATGTCTTTCGACCGAGCACTCGAACGCCACCCAAAAACGAATATCTATTTGAGGGAGATCGATGTGGCTTCACTCGACATGCAAGTACTGGTGTAGATGAACCACCAATTACTTACTTTGGTGCTGACAGGAAAGTCCGCGTTAGTATTGCTTTATCTTGTTAATTCATGTGCTCATTTTGCAAAGCACATGCACACTAACATATGTTACAATCATCTCTCTTTCATCTCCATAAACTGTGAAACGCGCATCTTCAGTCCAACAATTGGTAGTTTGTCACCAGATGGAAGCCAGGCAACCTTCTTCCAATACTTTAACAGTACAGCAACAGTAGCACCAAAGACACAACCGAATCAAGTTTACATTCAACACATATGGAGATTTTTATCCAAGGATACAGCATCAATTAGTATCTTTGCTTGGTACCCTAGTAATGATGCATTTAATGCCAATACGTCATTATGGGGATATCAAAGTACGGCTGTCTATAAGAAAGTTGATAATGATATACAAACTTGTGATGCGTTAGCTGATTATGTTACTGATAACTCAGATGATTTACCAAGTCTTGATTTAGAATGCAATGTCCAGGTGTGAATGGGATATAGTATTTATTATACTACTGATTTAAGCGTATGGTTGAAATGAGGGGTATTAGTCGTAAACTTGTGTGTTATATGTACAACGGGTAAACCAGAAGTTAGTCTTAACTAAAGTGAATATGGAAGCCGAGTCTAGAACTCTTCTGTAAGACCCAATAACATTTCATAATCCGGAAGTTATATCACGTTTCCTCTTTGTTGCTGTGCCTGACTTCTTTTGTGCACTCGGATTAAAAAGGTCTGGCATCTTCCTCAATAGATTGAACATGAGAGACAGACCTGATACATTTGTGCCCCTCCAACCCATAGTTAATGGCCTTCCAATCCAAGAAATAGCAGTTGGCATCATCTCTAATTCCGTGTCAAGTAACCCTTGTAACTTTGATGTATCATCAGATATTGAGAAGTGAGTTTGTAGAATCTTTTGCCGTGCAACTTCTGCTTTGTCTTTATTCTCGTTCAATTCTAGAAATGATAAAAGATCATTAGGTAGATTCATATGGTCGTGTTCGTCTTCACTGAGGCCTTGGAGCGTGTGGTTGGAGTTGTAGGTATCTATGATACTTGTTTTGTTGCAAAGGAGGGTAGAAACGGCTTCCCACCCTTTCTCGGTAATCAAACTATTGTATTCTTCAGTATCCTCATCGTAAGTTCCATCAAGACAAAGCCGTTTCAGAGTGTTGTTTTGTACCAAGGCCGTTGTAAAGGCAACTAATGCGTCATCGACAATGTTGTTTTCATTCAGTTCAAGTTCATTCAATGCAAAGTTGGGAATCTGCAGATAGCCTTCGAGTGCTTGCCAGCCGGTAGGTGACACCAATTCATTCCGACTCAAACTAAGAAACTTTAGAGAGCTCATTCTTGAAAGTAACGGTACTAACAGCTGCATTCTTTCATCATCAATACTGTTACTACCAAGATCCAATTTTACTAAGTCCAAGTTGGTGAGTTGTAATGCAGTGAATAGTGTTTGCCAACCTTGTGAAGTTACCCATCCTGGTATATTATTCAAACTCAAATTTCCTATGGCTGATTCGTCATCAGATGTATGTGATATACAATTCAACTCTAGTGACTTCACTGGCATACTGCTCAATAAAGTACCAAGTGCAGCAATACCTACATCCCCAATGTTGTTTTGTGAGATGACAAGCTTCTTCAATTGAATGCCCCTCCTTTGTAATGAATTGAAGAATGTCCACCAACCTGATGGGGTAATTGAATAGTTGCAACCCACATCCAAAGACTTTAATGCACCAATATCAGCCAATGCAGCTAAACCAGCATCATCCACTTGATTATTGTAGAGGTTCAGTTTTACTAATGTACTTTGACTTTGTGATAACTGATTGAGCAATGACTTCCACCCAGCACTGCTGACAGAACAATATGTACATCTAGTGTTGTAAGCAAGATTTATATCTTTCAGTGATGAACAACCACTAATAGCAGTTCCTAATACATGTGCTGCTGCATCATTCAATACAGTACGAAAGAGTCTTAACTGAACCAATTTGCAGTTTGGATGGTGTAAAACAGTTGAAAACGCCTGCCAGCCAACTGATGTAATTTTTTTGTTGCCGGTAAGGTCTAACCTCTTCAATGAACTGTTGCCAACAATTTCATCACATAACATTCTCATCCTCTCATTATCAAGATCACAACATGAAAGACGAAGATCTTTCAGTTTGGACTCGGGATGTTTTGATACTTTTCCTAATACTTTGTATCCTATGTTTCCCCCTTTAATTTTAACGCCGTCAACATCTAATTTGGTTATACTTGGGTGGCCAAGTAGACCCTCAATTAAACTCCAACCAAAGGCATCATGAATATTTGAATGGGTATTAAGCTGAGTGATGGATCGATTGTGATATATACATGAGAAGAAGTCTTCCAATTGTTGTCTAGTTGGTAACGTGCTAACTTCCCCGTCCTCTCCCCAATGATGATGATAAGCTAAACGTAATGCCTTAATATGTGTATTGTTGACAATACAATCGCCATCTTCTTTCCAATTAATACTATTGAAAAACGAATATTCGCCCTTGTCATTATACGAACGACCCAATTGTACATATAGACTATTGATAGCTGGATCATTCTTCTTGAGTCTTTCAAATGTATTCTTGTTAAACTCAAAGTGTCCCGAATCATCATATTCATAATCGATATCATATTCTTCAATATCACTGTTATCGTCTAGTTGGTTTGAGCCGTCCATCTTGTGTGTTGGTTTGTTGGTTGTACGTTGTTGGGCACTGACTATGTTATTATAAGTATTGTTGATAAGTTGCTCGCGGGAATTAAATAAAAGATAAATCACCCAATTGTTCATCTACCAGCGGCTGAATACATAGGGTAGAGACAGATAGATAGAGGTATATAATGTTATTTATGAATTGCAATGAACCACAGATTCATAAACTTGAGATGCACCAACTTGTGCACATGATCTGCTCAGATAAAAGATCCCCGCGACAGCCGCCCACATATATACCGAGTTTACATACCTTTTGCCTATTGCTATTCACTCACTCGCCGCGCACCGTTTAGTAGGAGAACATACCATACCGAATGATAATAAATAATAAATATTGATTTAGTTTTACACGGGTTCCTAACTAAATCAGTTTAGGTAAGCAATATACTTGCTTTTTTCAGCTCTAGCACACGAGTCCTCCTAGATCAAATGAGAAAGAATACGAGAAATAATGGTATCATAAAAACCCAAATTTACATACCCCCTCTTCAAATAATTAAACCCCCTTTGCAATATCATATAGTATTTGTAACTAAAGTATCTTTTTGTTATATAACCCCTATTTTCATATACCCTCAGGAGGTTTTATATTCTGTCTGGTAATCAGATTTGTCGTTGGCATCTGCTTTATGCAACCTAAAAGGGTGGTGGCAAGTCCTAAGATCGAGAACATCAAGCAGGATGAACATCAAGTTGATGGCATCGAATAACGAGTTACCAAAACATTCGTTGCAATAATGGTAATAGTATACATAACATCTAGACAATACAGGCATTAACATATTGCAAAAAGAATACACATAATGGATCAACTAGTTGCAACGATATCCTCGTTTGCATCCGGCGGTGAAAGTACCACCAATAACAACCCAGCAACAACCGAAGTTAAAGGAGAAGGTGTAGGGTATGAAATTATAATCGATAATGTAGGTCACGTGTGCAAGGTGCAAGAAGAACATGATCGGCAGCAACAGCAAGCACACAGTAGTATACTCGACTATGATTCTCTCATGTCAACTGTTAAGAATTTACACACATCATTACTTGATGTACTAACCTTATCAACATGTGACACGGCAGGTTGTACACAGCTGACTACTGACGATGAGCGTAGCTGCGGCGCAGGAGGACCATCATGGTCTGACTTTGAGATACCCTGCGTCGTCCGCGTGACCAGGAAGAAGAAGAAGATCGATATGGAGGAATGGATAAGGCTACGACGAGCTGCACAAAAACGAGGCCGAGGCGATGACGATAATCACGAACCAAAAGGAGGAAGGACAGCCTTTACTAGTGAATTGGATTTGTATCTGTTTAATCAGGAATCTATTCAATGGTGTGAATCGAGTGAAGTTGATGATAATGTACCCCGAATGATTGATGTGAAGTCATCTTGTCGACGACGAAGTGATTTCGGTGCTAGGTCATTATCACAAGAGTTTGTTGTGTTGCAATGAGAAGATGGTTTGACGTTGTCATATGGTAACTGCTTGGAGCGGTTACCATACACGGTTTTATAAGATGTGTTTGACGAATGAGAATTCAGAAGAAGTTGAGAGATTTGATATCATGAGATGGGATAATAAGATGTATGTATGATATTGTATTATAAAACTGCAGAAAAGCGGTTAGTAAATGTATTGCAAAATGGGATATGTATATTAGAAGGTGTTAGAAAGGTATGATGATTTGAGATTCATAGTTTATTCTGATAACATTTAAATGGATTTAACTGCTCCTAGTGTCTAGATAGCATGGTACTTCATTTGTTATGTGTAAACTGCATTGTATTTACATTAGCATCTAGTACTGGGCATACCCCATTCTCCTTGAGTTAAGCTTCTCTTGTTCCTTCTTCTGTTTTGCTATCAGTTCTCTCTTTTCTCTCAATTCGGCTGCCACCTTTGCCTTCTCTTTATCCTTCTGTTGTTTCTTAAATACAACCTTGGATGGAGGTAGCAGTACTTTGAGAAGAGCATCCACTCTCGATCCCTTCTTGACTGACTTGCCAAGTCCTTTGACTATAAATCTAGGATAGCCGTCTATATCTACTTCTGATAAGTCTTTCACATTCGCTGCAGATGATATCTCCTTCATAGCCTCGACTTCTTCTTCATCTAGAGCATCCCATTCTTCGTCGTCGTCACTGTACTTAGGGTTGCCTAGCAGCTCTTTCAAATCTATCTTCTGTCCACCAGTAATCTCGGTATCATCTTCCGAGAAGCTGAAGCGAGCGGGAAATATAACATCAAGACCTTTGGGTGGTGATCCCTTGGGTAGTTTGGAACAAATCATGGCCCAGTGCCTAGGTCGTAGACCGGGTGAACGGAGTATACAGTCACCAGTTGATTCATCTAGTCCGACAACGTCAATACCTAGTTGACGGAGGCATGTATGAAGATGCAGTGATTTCAAATTACTCTGTAATTCAGCTGGTATTGAACCGTACGTGTCTTTCCAGGCGTTTGTAATCTCGACCAGTCGTTGTGTACTCTCGGCTAAGCGTGCCAACGACTCTTCTTTGGATCGTTCCTTGGCATCTTTAATGTATGACTCTGGTATACTTGTTGTTTCATCATCCCACTCGATACTACCTTCTCCACTGGGAAGTAAGACATTACTTCGAGGCACTACAGGCAAATCCAAGCCACGTAACTGACGCATGCTCTTCTTTAACATTCTCATGTAAAGGTCAAATCCGACCCTTGCTGCCATGCCGGATTGTTCAGTACCTAGTAGGGAACCGGCACCACGAATCTCCAAATCTCGATTGGCCACATCAAATCCTGAACCTAGTTCAGTCAAGTCAGCCATGGCCTGCAGTCTCTGTGCAGACTGTTCCGTAAGGAAGTCATTCTTGTGGAAGAAATATGCATATGCCTGTAAGTCTGACCTACCCACACGTCCACGAAGTTGGTACAGAGTTGACATTCCAAATGCTTGAGCATTTTGAATAATAATTGTGTTGGTTCGAGGTATATCTACTCCATTCTCAATAACGGTAGTGGCAAGTAAGACATCATAATTCCCTTCAGCAAAGGCGGCTACATTCTCTTCGGCTTTACCTCTGGCCATACGTCCATGTGCTTGTATGACACGCAACTCTGGGAATATCCTCTTGAGTAATGTCTCAGCTTCTTCTAGTTGAGAGATCCGTGGTACGACATAGTAGCACTGTCCACCACGAGCCAGTTCCCGTTCAATGGCATCACGGATTAGACTTTCTTCAAACTCTTGGACATATGATATGGTAGGTTTCCTCATGGGTGGTGGAGATCGTATAGTAGATGTATCTCGTATCCCACTTAATGACATTTGCAATGTTCTTGGTATAGGCGTGGCACTTAATGTCAACACGTCGACACAATTACATATCAACTTGAGCCTTTCCTTCTGATTGACACCAAATCGTTGTTCCTCGTCAACAGTCAGTAATCCCAAATCATTGAAAGCCATTCCATTCGATAATAAGGCATGTGTCCCAACAACAATATCAACTTTACCCTCGGCAATATCAGCACGTAACTCACGTCCCTTCTTTGTATTCTTCCCCATCCCACCCTTTAACAATGCAATATTAAATTCATGATCAGTATCCTCACCCATACGTTTCATTATATTTCGATAATGCTGTGCCGCCAATACACCCGTGGGTGCCAATAATGCCGCCTGCCGTCCGTTGGCTACGGATCTAAATAATGCACGCATGGCAACCTCCGTCTTACCAAAACCAACATCACCACAAATTAATCGATCCATTGGTCGTGAGCGCCATACCATATCATTCTCTACATCATCAAAACACTTGAATTGATCAGGTGTTGGTTCAAACTTGAATGATTTGGAGAATTCCTTCACTTCCTTTTCTTTACTTGGGTTGAATGGTGGTCGATTTAATGTTTCTCGTGTGGCATATAATGCCAATACGTCCTCGGCCATTTGTACTGTGGATACCTCTACTTTACGTTTGGCCTTACTCCATGCCTCACCCTTTACTCTACTCAATCGTGGTTTAATGGCCGCATCGCCTGCCCTATATCTTGATAATCGATATGCCTTGTCAATAGGAACATGTACCACTGCATCACTATAGGCAATTTCCAATAAAGTTGACAATGGATTGGAAATTGGATCAGTATCCTTCTCAGTACCAAATGTTTCAACTATACGTTGTATCTCATCTAACTGTCGTCCATCCTTCATTAACTCATTTATGATTTCTTTCCGACGTGTTTCGGCATCTTCTCGTTCTTCATCTGTTAATTTTGTCTTTGGTTTTAAGACAGTCTTTTCGTATCGGCCTATACCATACTTTCGATGTACTACAAAGTCACCGGGGAATACTTCCAGTGACCACCCGCCCGCTGATCCGACTGATATACCCATTAATTGTTCACGTGATGTAAGTTTACCATTTACAAATCTTGGTGCCTCTTCTTTATCATCTTTTGATTCAGCAGCGGCAGTATCCGAAGCAGTAGCTGTAGATGCAGTATCATCGGTAGATTGATCTTTTAAACTTTGAAACTTGGACTCTAAATCAATTTTCATTTCATCGGCTTCATTTGCAAACCATGATGATTTACCGGCAACACTAATTGTTGGATTAAAGTTGGATTTTTTATTGTCTTTGTCTTCGTCGTTATCAGATGTTGCAGCATTAGTATCGGCTGGTTCTAGCATAGTTAGGGTAACTCCAGACTGTTTTGCAATTGCTACCTTTGTTTCAATTTCTATATGTGTTGATGTGTGTGTAAAAAAGTGCATAAGATGTGAGCAAACAAATCCAAACAATTCACAACACTAAACAAAACACACAGCATGTCATACAATATACACATGTACCCACACACGCACAGCACAATATACACAGAACAAAACACAGATCGTACCCTGCACCTCCTTCTTTCTATCCTTCAACAACATCTTCTCAACCTCCTCCCAACTATCCACCTCTGCATACTTTCCCATCATTTTTTTACGTCGTTCCTCTTTCCATATCTTATCATCTTCATCCATTAACGCCTGTATCTTTTGTTGTCTTTTTAAATTTTGTAAATCTTCTTCGGCAAACATTTCATTGAGACGTGTGTTTTGGAGTGTATCGCGTGCTTTTGCTAATCGGATTTCAGTTTGGGGTGATATGTTTAATGGATCTTCATTACTACTACCTTCTTCACCTCCGTTAGTACTACTGCCACTATTGTCTATTCGGGATATAGACTTGGTAGAAACAGAATATACATCATTATATAAATTCGATGGTCCATTATTGAATTTGGTTGCTTCTTCCTCTTCTTCTTGTGCTAATCGTGCCTCTTCTAAATCTTCTAATTCGGCTAATGTTGGTTGTTTTCTTGTTGCTGTTTTAGTTGTTGGTTGTTGTTCGTTGGACGGGGAAGAGGCTACTATAGTCTCGCCATCGTTATTTTCATCAGCAGTAGCGTATAATGTACTGTGTTGTTTCCTTTGCAATGATGTTGATGTATGATGATATTGAGACACTAAATTTGATATTTTTGATGACCCATTTTGTATTGATATCTGCGGCGGCGTAGGCTGAGTGAAGCATTCTACCCTACTACAATCAGATATAAAGATTATTAGTATGTATAGTAGAAATATAGTAGAGTATCTGATAACTATTGATGGTATTCTGTGTCTCATGATGGCAATGATGTGTTGATTGCAAATTGCAATGCTGATGTCTTCGAAGTTATATGTGATATCGTACTAGATAATATGATACGGGCCTCGAGTAGTCTACAAAATCATCTATCAACTAGTAAACCTCTCTTCTGACCTTCAGCCACTATTATATATAGTACTGGAGTGATATTGTTGTTTGAGCCTACCAATTCATCATATTGAGTTTTGATGGCTGGCGGTTTATCGTATCCTAGCGCGTAGCGTTTTGGGGATTAAGTGCAAAATAATCCAAATATAGGCCATTTTTAAGTGCACTTAAGTGCTTGGTACATTTCTACGTAGACCCCTACGTGAGTACCGCTTGTGTCACATCACCTAGTAAGCTACATACAAACTGAGTACCAGTTAGTACCGCTTATGTCACATGTGACTATGGAGACCAGCCCCCTCTTGAGATAAGTTAGGGGTTAGACCACATTTCAAAATTGGTGTCTTTTTATTGCATTTTTGGATAGCTCTTGATTAGTACTGTATTTACATCATTTCATGATTGCATAATTCTCGATATCGGCCAATATATGGCCGATTAAGTCATAAAAGTCAACTCAACATCACTTAAACTTAAGTTTATTCCCATAAAGGCCCAAACTGCCACTTAAATGCACTTAAGTGAAGTCCAATATGGCACTTTTTAAGTGCACTTAATCCCCAAAACGCTACTAGCGCGATTACGAGTGTGATGGAACCATATATGATGATATGAGGGCATAGTATGTCAGCGCAATCACTCAATGTAATAGAATGGACAGTACGATATAATGTCGACTGATTATTAGATACAGTGTACTCTTCTTTGATAATGCGGCCATATCACTCTTTCAATTGGTGGTGGTCGATAATGGTATCTTTTTATGAGAGTTTCAGTACACAGTACAAACAAGTTCTTCACTCGCTTGGGTAGGTTCATATCACGGCATAGTAATTAAGTACCTCAGTATTCATTTGGTATACTACCAGTGTAGTCACTAGATCGGTGTTTATTAACGCTCTTTCTAGCAGTGTTGGATTTAATAATATCTGAAGTGATATAACTATTCCCCACAGTGCACGAAAAGTAATAGTACTAACAAACATTATGAATAATACAGCAAACCACCAAGAAGATATGGAGAACGATGAAGGAATTAATGATAACGATAATATTGATATGGTAGAGGAGGATAGCGACGATGAAGATGTTGAGCTTGAGTTCAATATGGATGTATTTCAAAGGCTCAAGCAGAACGATCCGTCTGTCACTCGTCTCTGCATGGAATTGAACAGTCACAAAGATCATTTCGGCAAAATTGATTGGAAAGAGGATGGTGATTGTATATCTAATAATACTCAATTGAAGGATATATTTATGTGCTATAATGACTGGTCGATGCGACAATTGGGAGAGGAACGCAAAGTGCCGCCGAGACAACAAATTCAAGACTTCTTCTCGTGTATATATCAAAATCGTTCTATAACTGATTTGGGTACCCATACAATTATCGACGACGAATTTAGTGGTAGTTTAGTTGAAAGACTAAGTGGGCACCCCAGTATCACGAAATTAGAATTTCAGACTTGTAAGATGGGAGGCATAGTATTCAGCGCATTAGGGAAAGTATTGAAACATCCAAAGTGCAAATTGAAGGACCTTCGTCTTTCCTTTTGTCAACTTGATGATGAGGGTCTAGGTTTATTATGTGGTGGATTAGTAGGAAATATTACATTAAAGAAGTTACGTCTTAGCAACAACAACAACGACATTACTTTAGCTGGATGGCAGGCATTTTCAACTTTCTTACGTCATCCAAAGTGCAAATTGGTTCAATTAGACCTGCCCAGTACTCTTATAAACGACGATGCAACAAATTTATTAGGGACAGCAGCTATCAGCAGTACATCACTAAAGGCTCTGAATCTATCGTCAAACAAATCTATCAGTAGTAGGGGTTGGCAGACATTACTCAATCACTTATCACAAAGTTCAATAAGACGTCTTGATATTGGAAGGAATAATATCAACGATGCTGGTTTGGTTTCATTAGCCAATATTAATGCATTAAAGTCTTTGGATCTAAGTAATAACAAATCAATTACTGAAACAGGCTTTCAGTTCTTCTTCAACACATTACAAGCAAGGGGAACTCAATTGGTGAAGCTTAAGATCGCCAGTAACAGAGTTGGCGATATAGGTTTAGCTGCTCTTAGTAGGTGTAATATGACTATGTTGAAGGCACTCAGTATATATTATATCTCTGGCAGAATTACTTCACAAGGATGGGTATCGTTTTTCAATGCATTACAAGATTCCAACTTAGACCTCGTTAGGTTGGACCTAAGTCATAACAATATTGATGATGAAGGGTTACAACTTTTGGTACCATTAGTTTCAAATATGAGCTCGCTGAAGCATTTCAGTTTGCACGCCAATCACTCGATTACACCTACCGGTTGGCAAGCTCTCACCGGATACCTACAGAGTCCCAACTTTGCATTAGAAAAATTTACTCTGGGTGAAAACAAAATCAATAACGCTACGCTTGCTGCCTTCATGAGTGATTTGGTATTGGTACATAACAAGACTTTAAAACGGTTTTATCTTGATGAATGTCTTGACGAAGATGAAGATAATTTGATCACCGAGCGAGGGTGGGCAGCTGTTTCTACCCTTGTCTGCAACAAAACAAGTATAATGGATACGTACAGCTCTAACCACATTCTTCAAGCACTTGGCTGGGATCACGACCAGATAAACATGCCTGACGATCTATTATCATATTTGGAATTGAACGAGAACAAGGACAAGGCAGAAGTTGCCCGTCAGAAGATTCTACAAACTCACTTCTCTAACAGTGATAAATCAAAGATGCAAGAGTTCCTTGATATGGAATTGGAGGTGATGCCGGCGGCTATTGCTTGGATGGGGAAGCCAACTAATGATGATTGGATTGGCAAGAGTATGTCTGGATTATCACTCATGTACAATCTAATGCGCAGCAGAGTGCCAGACTTGTTTGATTCTAGTGCTCAAAAGAAGCTGATGCATCCAAGGAAGAAGCCATTAGGAGTTGGGAAGAGGAAGCATGTTGCTTCGAAGATCAGGTCAAGATGCACAAGTTCAAGACGAACCGTTGCTGATGAATCTGAATAGATTAGGATACTAATTGACTTCATAGTTCATTATGTTATTATGTACAGTATGTATACTATCTAAGACCTCACGACAAAGGGAACTCATCAGAAGTAGACGCCTGGGTAGAATCCTCCACAGGAATGTCACAACCAGCTGAAAGTTTATTAGCCGTAAGTATTCGTTCAATGTTTGCCATCCTCTCTTCTTGTGATTGAGTGAACCTCTCTATACTCTCCAATCTTCTCTCCAACCCCTCAATGGCAGATCTAGTATTGAATGGGGAAGGAGAGGATAAAGTATCCTGTGGACTCTGCTCCGGCTCCTTTGTTGATACGACACGCTGCTCAGCGTTTCGTAACCGTGCATCTAATTCATGCAATCTATCTTGAACGTCATCATCTTTGTTATTCTTCTTCCACCGTAGATTCTCAACCCATCGAGGTGACGCAGCCTGGATACCTCTGAAGAACTGTTCATCGATCTCTGAGATGAAGAGTATGATGACGACATTGATCAAGATCTCTGTATTGCTCCTAGCAATCGCTACATTATATACAGCAGTGGCAAATACTGTGAATGCTGATAAAAACAGCAAGCAGAATCCACCTACAAAGAAACGGAGTCTTCTCAACTTCCTATGTCTGCTCTTGCCTGATAGTACTATCAGCCGCAAGCCAGATATGATGTCT
>Ga0214478_100326_pt1 | contig 27931 bp, 29 predicted proteins | sample M1_20Mar14CPVII9_2_FD_178001 | JGI IMG/M metagenome (GOLD analysis project Ga0214478, IMG submission 178001) | Marine eukaryotic communities from Monterey Bay, California, United States - M1_20Mar14CPVII9sort6BwellD7 | ecosystem: Environmental > Aquatic > Marine > Unclassified | place: USA... | reverse complement strand
CCAAGCTTGATGGCCAAACGCTTGCTGAGAGTTGGCAGAAAGTCAAGATTTTTCCCTGATCTTAGGCATGAAACCTGCCTACATGGGGCTGTAAAAGTATGATGGAGGGCCCTACAATCATGCTGGGGGTGTTCATCACATTGTTATACATCCATACAATGCCAAACATGTACTATTGTAGCACCTGTATGCTGCTGTACCCAAGCTTGATGGCCAAACATTGACTGAGAGTTGGCAGAAAATCGATATTTTTCCTGATCTGGGGCATGAAACCACCTGCCTACATGGGGCTGTAAAAGTATGATGGAGGGCCCTACAATCATGCTGGGGGTGTTCATTAACTTGTTATACATCCATACAATGCCAAACATCTACTATTGCAGCACCTGCATGCTGATATATCCCCACTTGATGGCCAAACGTTGGCTGAGAGTTGGCAGAAAATCGAGAATTTTCCTCATCTGGGGCATGAAACCTGCCTACATGGGGCTGTAAAAGTATGATGGAGGGCCCTACAATCATGCTGGGAGTGTTCATTAACTTGTTATACATCCATACAATGCCAAACATGTACTATTGCAGCATGTACCCCCACATAGTTGGCTTGGTGATAAGGGCCATCAAAGTACTCATTTTGGATACTTACTACATTGAGTGACAATACCAGCAAAATACACCCTAAACAATAATATACCTATATAACTAACATGGCCGCCGCTAAAGAAGAAGAATTCCCAACAGCATCAACTGTACCCTTCCCATATGAAACACCGTACAATGTCCAACGCGAGTTAATGTCAGCTATACTATCGGCATTGCAACAATGTGATAATGATGAGGATGCACCATCTTGTGATAACGATAACAGTGCACCATGTAGGAAACTAAGTAATATCAAGGATGATGATAGTAACAAGAAGAGACGAGCACCAATAATAATGGTAGAAAGTCCAACAGGAACTGGTAAATCATTATCACTGGCATGCGCATCAATGTCATGGTTGAAATATTGTGAAGGTGCTGATATTGATAAACTACTTTCATCTTCTAAAGATGATGATAAAGTTGAAGTCAAGACTACAGTATCTCCATCTCCAACTAATAACGACAATAATAAAAAGTCTAAAGTTAAAAAGTATGATTGGATAGAAGCATGGCAGCCAACCAACATTGATGATGATATACCAAAAGAACGGTGTACTGATGAACAAGTTAAAAATGCACCTCCACCTTCTCGTACTTCTAAGGAATCTCCTACAACTAATGACAATGGTACTGCATCTCCATCTAAACAAGAAGAAGCTGCAGTAGTAAAGAAGGAGGAACAAATAACAAACTTTGCAACACAAAATCGTAATGCATTAAACGTTGAATTGTCAAACATACGAAGTCGATTAGATAGGTTAGTTACCATTGCAACCTTTGCCAATAATGAAGCCAATGGTAATAGCAGTGAGAAGAAGGATGACGATAAGAAAGTAAGAGAGATGAAGGTCAGAAGTATAAGAGAGAATTTAGTAAAAGGTAGCGTATCATCTGCAATTGCCAAAGAGCGGAAGTTGTCACGTAAATTGGCTAAAACAGGTAATAACAAGAAGAGAAAGACTGCAACTAATGCATCTAGTAGTAGTAGCAAGATTAGCAGAGCGGAGGATGAGTTTTTAGTAGATGCGTACCATTCAGACGATGAAGCTCGTAGTAGTAGCAGAAAATCTGGGGATGTATCATCTGACAGTGAAGAGGAAACTTCATTAACTGACCTAGCTAACAAGAAGAAGAAAGAGGAGCAAAGTAAGAAGGGAGATAAACAGCAGGCAATTCAATTATCAAACAAGGCATTATTAGAAGGGAGTAACTTAGATGGATCGGGATATAATAATGATCCTGAGTATAATGCTACACGTCGTGTTATCAAGAGGTAAGCTTCGCCAGTTTGTTACTGAGATACATATATTATATCGTAAACTCATATATTATGTGATGCTCACATCTTATGTCTTATGATCTCCCACTCCTCTCTAGCTCAAACACCAATAGCAGCAGTAGCAACAACATCCAACAAGCTACTACAGTTGGAGGAGTAACACCCAACACTGGACTACGCAAGATCATATACGCAGCACGAACACACTCCCAACTCTCTCAATTCATATCTGAATTGAAACGTACACATTGGGGTAAAGATGTTAAGGTCGTTGCATTAGGTTCACGTAGTTTGCTCTGTAGTAATGACCAAGTCTTGTACTCTTCAAAGACAAACAAGAAGAATAGTCGGAGGAGTGAAGCTGATATTACAGAGCTTTGTTTGGATATGCAAAAGAGTAAAGTTGGTGGAACAAAACGTGTCAATAATGGAGATGAGAAGAAGAAGGCCAAGCAACCAACATGTTGTCCATACAAGGCGTCATCTGATGCAATATCAACATTGGCATTACATTCACTAGTTCGTCCGTCTGATATCGAAGACATGGCAAATTTGGGTAAGGCATCTCACACATGCTCGTACTATGCATCTCGAGCGGCATTAGCTGCAGCAGAAGTAGTAGTATTACCATATAATACATTACTCTCAAAGCAGGCAAGAGAATCTGTCGGATTGTCAATTAAAAACTCGTTAATCATTATTGACGAAGCACACAACATACCTGAAACATTACGCGCTATATCATCATGTACATTATCATTAGCTGTATTGGAGGCGGCGCTGTCCCAATTATTGGCATATATCCGCAAATATTCAGATCGACTAGCTGGGAGGAATATATTCTACTTAGGACAGATACGAAGGATATTAGTTAGTATAATTAAGTATATCAAGAAGCGTCCTACTACTTCGCAACAACAACAGCAACAACAAGGAACAACGAGGAAGGAAATGATGGCAGCAGTTGCATTAATGTTTACATTGAAACTTGACAATATCAATCTATTCTCGATAGTACGTTATCTTGAAAAGAGTAGATTAAGCCAGAAGTTATTGGGATTTGTGAATCACACTGCAGCTACTGCAGAAGGGGAAGATACTGCCAATACCTCTGAACCAAAGAAGAAGGAATTCATGTCAAAGCACATATCATCCATGTCCATCTTTGAAACATTCATTCAACGTCTTACTGGAACTTCTCGTGAGGGAAAGATTATTGTTGAATGGCCATCATCAACAGAGGGAGAAGACAGTACTAAGCAAAGCCCGACATATCGATTCGTTCAGATCCATTCAGCATCTCAATTGGATAATGTCGTTGAGGAGGCACATGCAATCGTACTGGCAGGTGGTACGTTGAGGCCTTTTACTCATGTTGCTGCTGAACTGTTTGGTGATGACATTGATGTCATGAGTGCTGCATCTACTGCCGAGGGACAGTTGGCTCGTAATTATGATCAGTTGCCAAACAAGTCGTCGTCAATTCCATCATCATTAGTTCAAGTAACTCCAAGACTAACCACCTTTACTTGTGGTCATGTTATACCTCAATCAAACGTTCTAATGGCATGTTTATCATCGGGTCCAACTTCCCACAAGCTTGACTTCCGTCATACCTCTCGATCAACGAATGAAATGATTGATGAACTAGGTCGATCGGTATTGAATCTATGCAGTATAGTTCCAAAAGGATTCGTCGTCTTCTTACCAAGTTACAACTATGAAAGTCAAGTATTCCAACGATGGAGAGCCACTGGTCTGTTAAGTCAAATGAACAAGAAGAAGAGTGTACACAGAGAACCTAAAAACTCTAGAGACCTCGAGGCCTCGTTGGCTAGATACTCGTCCGAGGCAAGTACTACTAAAGATGGTGCATTATTATTCTCAGTTATGGGAGGCAAAATGAGTGAAGGGATCAACTTTGCAGATGACATGGCAAGATGTGTATTGGTAGCAGGCCTGCCTTATCCAGATATAACCGACCCGGTATTGAAGGAGAAGATGCAAAGTTTAGACAAGGAGTATCGTAATACAGGAAGTATTGGCATTACAGGACAGGCATATTATCAAAACTTGTGCATGAGGACAGTGAATCAAAGTGTGGGTAGGGCAATCCGACATGCTAATGATTATGCCGTGATCGTTCTTGCTGATTATCGTTACTCGTCTGATTCAAGGATATGGAGTGGATTACCGCAATGGCTAAAGAGAGGTAGTAGTGTCCCACGCCAAAGTGATGCTGTATTTGGAAAAGTAACCCAGGACATTACATCGTTCTTTGCAGACAAATGAGAATAAGTAATTGGAGTAACATTTCTCAAACGAGTACAGGTATTGTGCACTGTTTCTACAATCGAGAGTAGAGAAGCAGAAGATATATTTGATCTGATATAATGTAAACGACATGTCTGCTCTGACTTTATGTAACTTCACTACTTGAGCACATCTATACATTAGTATTACATAACTTCTTTTGGATTGCAGTTAGACTCTTGCAAAGATAGAGGAGGCAGCACCATACTACTCTCGGATTCAACAATTTACTTTCTTCTTTGTATGGATACACCACAGTCTTCGCTAATTCTCTTCTGTAGAAGACAATGACAAACCAATTCAACGCCAATTCAACATCTTCACGAACATATAATATAAAATATATCTGTGACTATACTTAATTCATTCATCACCCAGATGTCCATCTCATTGTATTTTGGGAATTTGGGCCTCTGAGTGGTTCACTACTTGGTTTCTTCTTCTTTTTCATAATCTTCTTCTCTTCTTTTGTTAATCTACCTTCTGCAGCTGCCAATCTCTCCTCACGAATTTGTGCTCGTTGTTCATCTGTTAAGTTATCATCAGTATAGGGCTCTGGAGGTTGATCAGTGTATCGTTTTTCTGCAGCCGCTGCTCTAGCAGCTCTATCAGCCCGTTGTTCATCAGCTGAACCAAGTCTATGACCTTCACCACCAAACGCCGCCGAAGAGCGTTTCGAGCAACAACAACCCATCCTAATATTATAAACTTGTGTGTATTGTTCTTATGCTCAAAATGATAGAATGAGTAGACTATGGATGATAACCAATACCAATATTAATGTATCATGAAGACTCAGCCAACAATTGTATATCTATGACCTCTATTATGAAGCACTGCGCAGCAAACAAAAGCCAAAAGTAAATAGATAGAGGTGTATCCTTTGTCATTGAAAATGTATCCTACGATCGTACCTTAGTTCTTCCCATCGCCCATCATCCATCACCATAAATACTCTCCTCTCGGCCATCATCTTCATAATCATCCATCATATCATCAATAGAATCCTCTCTATTATCACTTACTCTATTTACCAAGAATTAGGAGTCATTGAAATTGTATCCTTTTTCTTCTTACTGGCCCACATTTATCATCGCACACATCGCCTATCACTATTTGACGTCCTCTACTGCTACTATTTACTCATACTTCACATTGAAGATGAATATATTATTCAGAATAATACTCATTGCATTGGTCGTTCAGTTATCAACGTGCTTTATGCAGGGACAATCACGACATATTGCAATCAACCCATCATTTAGAGATACACACACGACAATCTATGCCAAAAAGACAGCAGTAATGAAGAAGAAGAAAAAGGGGAAGAATAGTTCAACATCTGGTTTTGGTGGAGCAGCAGCAGAAGACTGTCCTTGTGGTAGTGGTTTAGGATACATGAAATGTTGCGGTAAATTACATAAAGATAGTAAAGCATATGGAAATGCAACTGCTGAGCAAGTAGTGAGAGCGAGATATTCGGCATATGCAAAACGAGAAGTTGACTTTATTGTTGGAAGTACACATCCACTTAATAAGAACTTCATGAGTGATATACAACATTGGAAAGATCAGATCAAAATGAATTGTTATGATAATTTTGAGTTGAAAAAGTGTGAGATAGTTGATGAAGTATATGAAGGAGAGGGAGAGAAACAAGTAGCCAAGGTAAAGTTCATAGCTACAATGACTCAAGTCGACTCGAGGGAGAAGACTGCATTCATGGAAACGTCTTTGTTCGAGAGAGCTGGCAAGAATATAATGAATGGAGCTTGGTTATGTAAGTTGTGTGCGTATACTCTTTCAAGTTATGGCTATCCTTTACTCATATCCACTGTCTGTGCTAATACTAATGATCTACACAAACGTGTAGATAAGGAGGGGATCATTGAAACTGCTCCAGGTATGACAGAACCAGATGAGGAAGACGAAGAGGAGGAGAAAGAAGAGGAAACGGATAACGACGAGGAAGAGAAGAGTGAGTAGAATGGAAGTGCTTAGATCATTTCGGTAGCTTATCTAGAATAACAGAAGGCCAAACACGAAACAATCCAAAATCTATTGTCAGATATACTTAGAGTAGTTGTTAGCACAGAAAGATAAAGTAGAGAGTAGCTAGCTCTGGACAATGAGTATGAGTAATCTCTTCTTAAAACTTAACCCCATCTCGGTTACTTGCAGCTTTGTTGTTTCGTCATTACTAGTTATCAGCAACTTCTATATCACAGACGGTCCAATTATAATCTGTTAAAGTCAAGCTACTTCCTATAGACTCGACTCGGAGGAGAGATAAGAGGATAGAAAAGACCAGTAGTAGAGACAAAACAAGAGGCAGGATACCTTAGAGGGTAGCCTTTAACGTTGCAATTTTCTTGTGAGCGAGGTACGATAGAGTTGTTGATGTTGTGTTGATGTCTTTGATGTGTGTACCTACTACTCTAGGTAGGCCGGCAAGTTGGACGATATTAGTCGATATACAATTAATTATCAGCTGTATTGTGTATGCTACTTTTCATGCTCGACCATCGACCACGAACTCAAGGAGATCCAAACTTTTTAACATTTTTTGATGGCTACGATACACAATTGCAATAAGAATGCAGACAACTCCATCTCCAGTAAAGTATAGTACTACCCCTACAATTAATCGAGAGACAATAGAGACTGACCTGTCCAATCTACGTACTCGAAACAGTGGCTTTGTACGGTCTGAATCATTACGGCTGACACCTCCTCTCGATAGTAAAAAAGATGATGTGCAATATCGTCACAAACACAAATGGCGGCGTAGACGACGACGTGAATGTGATAACAATGGAGGGAACAACAGCTTGATTGAAAAGTTCGAGGCAGCAATCAAAACAAGAGTGTTGGAGTTGTTGCGTCTAATTGGAAAGCGTAGCTGGTGGCCGAAACCTATCATGTGGTCAAAATCGAAGCATATTAATACATCACGACATGCCATCAACATGCATCAGACATCAACAGACAATCATGCGCATAGAAAGAAAAAGATAGTAAAACAACACTCGATGCATATGGAGGGGGTACAATATACGACGAAAGAGTTGATTAAGAAATTCGATAAATGTGATAGTAGTAGTATACTTGTCGTTCAAAAACAATCAAAGAAGAAGATTAAGTGGAAGTTTTGGATACAGAAAGAGAAGAGAACGATGAAACCGGATGAAGAAGATGATGAAACTACTATTGTTGTAGATGATACTAGAGATGATACGGACCAAATTATAGATGACACGACTACTCGAGACGGCCCAAGTAAAGAAGGAGGAGAGGAGAATCTAGAAAGCATCATCAGTCGGTTGGAAAAAGAGCTTCGTCAGATGCGAGTTAGAAAGGATAAAGGAAAGAAGACGAAGAAGCGAATAGCTGAAATAATGGCCGGGGCAACAGTATCTACTTTGGGTGTTGTAGTTGCCATTATTCTACTGTAATGTGTGAGAGAGAAGAGAGAGAAAAAACATAAAAAGTATGTATGTTTCATAATTAAGGTATGTATTTGATATGATCAAGTAAGTGTAAAGATAGAGGTGTAAAGTAGATTCTATATGAACTGTACGACCTATATCATTCTTAGTAATATAAATCTTGCACTTCATAGACGGTGTATGATCATGACTCTCGTGCTGTGCAAGTATTAGTATTTTGGATGTGCCACTCAACATCAGTCCTATTCTTTGTTAATATCAAGTACACCTTTTGCATAAGTAGACATATCGCTGCCTTTAGAGCGGTGTTATGACTGCGTGTTGAGACAACATAGAGTCTCAAGTGGTGTTTGCCCCTGATCGAATACCTTTCTCGTGAAGAGGTATCCTAAAAGTTCGTTGGTATCAAAGTAAAAGTGAAGCTCGCATACTCGGCAGAACTTTGAAGGTGTGTTGGCCACGTAAATCATATTCCGCGGTGTTGATCAAATCTATCGTAAATCGTCTCTCACAAATTGTATTCTTCTGTTATAAATTCCATTCGGTATTAGGTACCAAGATAAATATCAAACATACAATAACCACAACAAAATAACAAAATGGTTCTAACACCATCTTCAAAGATTAATACAAATCAATCTCCCGTACTAGGGAAACCACCCCGTGCAGGTGCAGCCAATAAAGATAAACAACGTGTATCATTCTCACCAACACGTTCACCCCGCAACGGTGGTAGACGTCGTCGTTCCTCATCACACTTTACCAAAAAGAATAAGGGTAAATCATTAGTTGATAATAATAGTGATATTGAGAGTGATGATGATGAGAGTGATATTGAATTTACATTAAATGGTGTAAATGATATTGATGGCGGTGATAAACATACCATTGGAGGCGGTAATACTACACCAACTAAAAAGAAGAAGAAACCAGATAAGCAGCAACGACGTCGACGTCGTTCGTCTGCACGATTTTTACGTCTATCTTCCGGCGGTGATGATGATGCCAATACTAACAATGGTTCACCAAACTCAAAGAATGGAGATGATGAGAACTTCACATCATCCGAACATTTAGGTGAAATTTATCGTCAGGCTATCCGTATGAATGCCGAGAATAAGATTAATGCAGGTAATTCATGGGGATTAAAATTAATTGAAAATATGGATAAATTTATTGTTGAGGGTAGCAGTGGTGCAGGAGATGGTGGGGATGTTAGTCCACGTGATAGTGAAGATAATGCCCGATCTGAATTAAAGGCGGCACGTAAAATGAAGTCCAAGGATGATAAAGGACGTGTGAACTTTACCAAAGCATCATGTACATTAGATGCCTCTGTGAAGATTTATTCTTATAGGGTTGATGATGTACATTTAAGTAGTTATCGTGTATTGGCTAATTTGAATAGGACTGATACTAAGGGAAATAAGGATGATGGTTTGGAGGGTGGTGTTGATTTGGGTGATGGCGAGGGTGGTGAAAAGACTGTTAGTAAGCGTAGGGCTGGGCCTAAGGGACCTATGGAAACTCTTGAGAGTAATAAGGGTACGTTTAATTTGTTTGGTTTTATATTTGTGTGTTGTGTGGAAATAACATCTCTGCCAATTTACATAGTCTAACTGATGTTCAATATCTTTTTTCCACCCAACTACACATACACACAGCCAACATCAACATGTCCAAGCTTGACTCAGCCTATGATATTGATCCTCTCTTCCACAAGATGTCGAAATCGTTCGATGAGGGTGGTGCCAAGGGATTGCTACTTGGTAATCTTGGTGTTTCACAACATGGATGTCATATTGTGTTTGATTCCAAGGCAGATGATGAGGAGGAGGATTGTGGTGCCTCCAACAAGATGAAGTTGGACAAGATTAATGAAGAAGACGAGGAGGAGAAGGCCGAGGAAGATGGAGAGGAGGATAACGAGTTCAACATTGACCCCGAAGAAGCCAAGGTATGGAATGAGGGCGAAATTGATATTACCAGCCTAGCATCCAAACTTCAATCGATGCTTGCATCATATGGACATCGTACGTCCAATTCGGTACCATTCGTTCCTCAACTTGAGTCACTCCGTCAGGACTATGCCAAACTTGAGGAAGAGGGATATGCCGTGGATGAGAATGTGGGTAAGGAAGGACGTAAGCGCTTGAAGTTGTATGATGCACCGTAAGTTGTTTTTGTGTGTATATAATGGTTGACCGACTAATGTGTGTTGATCACTCATACATACCCTTCTTTACTCTCTATCTTTCTAACCAAATCATCACACTAATAACAGGGAGGAAGAAGAGAAGGAGGCAGAACGTTCAATTCATGTAATTGCCATGGAGCGTAGTCGTGGCAGTGTCTTGGGAATGACTTTTGATACAAACTTTAGGTTGTCCATGGACGGCGATGAAGATGTTGGTGGTGATACTGGTGGAGATTTCGTAGCAGGAGACTTTGGTGGTGATGGGGAATTCGCCCCAGATACTGGTAGTTTCGGAGGAGACTTTGGTGGCGGTGATGGAGGATTTGATATGGGTGGAGACGATTCTCAACCTGGTACCTTTGTCGATCCTCGTTCGTACAACAACACAAAGGTACTCTTGGATGCACTCTGTAATGGTGATGCCTTTTATGAGGGTGGATCAGCAGGAGGTAATAGTGATTATGCCTTCTTCGACATGAAGAAGTTTGAAAAGGCCACAGATGGAAATCTTTGGGCAGGTGAGTTTTGACATGAGATTGATATTGCACCTTGGCTTACAACCATTCTTACAACTAATTTTTCCCTGTAATCATCGCTTAACTTATAACATATTAGGATCTCAACATTGGAAGAAGAAGCCTGCACTGAAAAAGAACAAAGATAAGCAGGCTGCCGAGAAGAGGAAGGTCATGTTTGACGAGGGAACTGGAGAGAAGAAGGAACGTAAGAAGGCTGCCAAGAAAGATCGTGTATTCATTGACTTTACCAAGGCTCCAGAGTAAGCAATTGTATGAGTTGGCTCGCTATCTGTTCAGTTCAATCAATTTGAACAACTCACATACAACACCTCTTTCATTCTCCTCACTATTTTCAGTGTCGACTCCATTTTTGCAAAGAAGAAGACCACAAAGAAGACCAAGAAGACGAGGAAGGATCAGTATCAAATGCCTCAGGCGGACAAGGACTTCTTACTTCCACCTGATGCTAATGTTGATATCTCTCAACTCACAAGGCTCTTCTCTCGTCCTAATGCCGTTGTCCGTCGTGGCAATGGAGACAATAACGAGGAGCCTGTTGGCAAGACTGTTGGATTCTATGATGTCGAAGATAATGCTCTTGGATTTGATGACGATGATGGTGGTGATTTCGGTGGAGATGATGGTGGGTTTCAGTTTGCTTATGGAGACGAAGACGATGAACAAGCGGCAGCAGGAGGTGATGATGATGCCGACTACAATACTGAAGGCTTTGATGAAGTCCGCAAGGTTGAAAAGGTTGATATTGGATATGCCACCGTTGCCAAGAAGGTTGATGTACGTCGTCTTAAGAAGGACTTGTGGGCAGAGCTTGAAGAGAAGACTGCCTGGGTTGCTCCTGAAGATTTCACCCCCAAGGAAGATGAAGAGGATGATATCTTTGAAGAAGCTGAACGTCCCAAGGGTGATCCTCAATTTGTATCCTTTAAGGACACAGTTGAAAAGATGGACAAGGCTCAGAGTCAGAATGATGTTACTGTGTCATTCTACTTCATTTGCTGTTTGCATTTAGCCAATGAGAAGGGTTTGAAGCTTGATTCTACAGGCTTGGAAGACTTTATGATCTCGATGGATGATGGCTCTGCACCCACCTTTGGAACCTTTGGAGATGGTTTCTCTCAGACTGCAAATAAGTTAGCTACCGCCAAACCTCGTAGTAAAAGAGTTAAGGAGACTGCAAGCTATGTCGAGGAGGAGGATGTTGATGATCAGTAAATGAGAAGAGACAGTGGCGTTAGTTATGAAGGGAAGAAGATCAGTTTAAATTGACTCTACGGAGTTTATAGGTTGTTGTCAAGTGCATATTTAAGTTAAAGTCACCTATTTGTTGTAATGCATCTAGCACCTAACTAGCTGTTTGTTACAAGGACTACTCCTAACACCTCATCAAATCCCAAGTTTCTATTTCTATCGACTATCAACACTAAATGAAAGTATCTTCTCGCACCACCATGCAAATAGACTTTAGGTCCACTACACTTGGCTATTCAACTTCTGCTTACAACAGCAATACTCCTCAATCAATCGATCTTGTTGTCACTATGGTTGAGAGAGTTACAAGCAAAGCAGTGTGGCTACGATGCGATGGATTAAAGGATACCACTAGCGGTATCTTGAAATACTTGTCTTACAATGCTTATAGGACTATGTCTACTGCTGGCCAATGGCCAATGAGGCCAGATTTTTGGCCAAAGTGGCCAGCCAATTTGGATACAAATGACATATATATGGGTACAATATCCATATTTGTATCCGATAAGTGTCCGTATTGCGTACTCTTGTACCAAAGTGGCCAGTGTATTGGCCAATGAGGGTTTTAAAGTGGCCAGCAGACATAGCCCTAAATGCTTACGATATCGTATCGTACTGGCTTTGTTTAGCGTATTGTTATATGTTGTATTGTAGACCCAGATGCCCAGATGACAACAAATAGAAGATATAATATCTACTCTACATATCAGTTATTTACTTGTTACGGCAGAAGAATGATGTTGGTTTTTAGTATCTGTTACATTGATATGTCGGTAGCAAAGATAGAAGAAGAGTTATAATCAACTCTATTACCTTGCCACCAAAACAACACGATAATAATATATCCTGATATCCATCCATCCAGTCCGCCGCCATTATGAGGGTAACTGAGAGTTCCGTGTTCTTTTGGAGTGGGTTGTTTTCCCAGTGGCATGGGTCATCATTTGAGATAGATGGTAAAAAGTTCACCTGTGCTGAACAATATATGATGTATAAGAAGGCAATGTTATTTGGTGATAACGAGATAGCTAATGCTATAATGCGATCAAGAGATCCTAAAGAACAGAAATCATTAGGAAGACAAGTAAGGGGATTTGATGAGGATGTGTGGAAATCACATTGTAAGCAATACGTATATGAGGCGAACTATGCAAAGTTTACACAAGATCAGGATTTGTTAAACGAGTTTGTTAGTTATGGAGATAGGGAATTAGTAGAGGCGAGTCCACGGGATAAGATTTGGGGAATCGGTTTACATTACAACGACAAACGATGTGAGAATAAGTCACAATGGAAGGGAACTAATTGGTTAGGTGAAGCAATAATGAGGGTACGTGATACTCTTAAAGAAGAAGGAAAATTCAATACCATGAACTCTCTTCATCAGAAGCAACCCCCCAAGTCATCAGTAGCAGAGGGGAATGCTGAATATATACATCAGTTTGGATATCATTTTGCAAGGAAGATTCTAGGAGAGAAGAAGGTAGATAAAGTCTGTCGTAAAGGTGAGATCATTGGCAATATAATGTTTGAATGTGTCATCCTATACCACATCTATCTCACACAACATATCTACTACATTTAGCCTACGAATCAGAGTTACAAAATCAAAAGAAGAACCAACAACAATGTTTTCGTGCTAATTGGAGATCATCATCATCATCAAGTGTTCGTATGCCTTGGAATCTACCAGCTGTACCACCAGATTTCCTCAATAAAGATGATGTCAACCCTCAGTGCCTATTTGTAGATATTACATTTGATTTCCTCATATTTCCTTCGGAGGTTGTAAGTGAAGGTAGGACAAAACATTGTCATGTAGTAAAGAAGGCAGATTTCTGGGACGAAGAAGAAACATTTCAAGGAAATGGCATGCATTATCTGTTGCTATCCGTATCGGGGCATTAGTCGCTATACCTACTTGTCAATGCAGTGACATTAGTAGTACTAGCAGTGGTAGTAAAAGAGATTTAGATGGTGGTATCAAAAGTAACGAATATCAATACTATTATATGAGGGGAGATAAGGCACTTCAGTTGTCAGATTTGGATGCTCATTGCAGTAAAATTGAGATTATTCGAGAGGGAATGGGCTCAAAAGATGTTGCCAATATTGTGGGTACTGCATTCTTGGATGGTTGCAGTTCTGCTATTTCATGGCAAGTAGTGGCTAAGAAGAAGCATACAAATGATATGACCAAAAGAAATAGTTTGAACGATATGACAACCATTGATGGTAATAACCAATCAAAGAATCAGAGTAATTTGACCTGTCATTTGAAGTTGCATGACAAATCATTCAATGCAGATGGGATTCTACCCCTAAGTAGCAATGATGGAGGAACTATTAGCAGTCTGGATAGGGCAATGATAGATATGATTCTTCTTCAATCAAATGCAAGTAGTAGTGAGGGTGATATCGTTTCTGTTCCTAAAATTGAAGCTCTGTCGTTATGGAAAGTAGTGGATGAGTCTCTCATCAAAGCATTAGAAAAGCCTATTGAACCATCGCCGCAGAAGATGAGCCCGGCATCATTCAAAGTCGCCGCAAAAGAAGAGGATTCACCACCACAAAAGGCAGCTCATAAGGAAGAAGAGGAAACAAAGACTACTGAACAACCGAGAAAGGTGGTGATTCGTAGACCACCAAAGCCTCAAGAACAGGCGTTATTTGCAAAAGGGAAGAAGACTACTCTTGGCGGTGGCCGTCGGAAGAAGCCCAAATTCAGAATGGGACCCGCATAGGAAGAGAGCTAGGCAGTTACTTGCACTTGCATTGAAACTGAAACACATAAGATAAGAAAAGATGTTACTCTTTATACCTCTAGTACTGTTAACAAACTCTCAAAGCTTCTATTAGATAGTATCCATACAAATAGACTTTATGGTAGGCACGTAAGTTTAACGAGAGGAAAGAGAGGAAAGAGAGCAATAGGAGAAGAGGATCTGCGGAGACTGCGGCATGAGATAAAAAAGGATATCACCAGTGGTATCCTTCATCTTCCGTCTTTTGTTAGTTAGGGCATACTACTGTTGTGATAATGTCCGGCGGCAAAGGAAATGGTAGCACTACTACCAACAAGGCAGTGCCAAAGAAGAAGAAGAGGACATCATCATCAGCCAAGGCCGGGTTGCAATTCCCAGTCGGTCGTATCGGTCGTTATCTCCGATCTGGAAAGTATGCTAATAAAAAATTAAAGGAAGGTGCACCAGTTTACTTGGCTGCTGTACTTGAATTCTTATGTGCTGAGATATTAGAATTGGCAGGTAATGCCGCCCGCAACGAGAGAAATAAATCTACTGCAGGTGCTAATAATAGTATAGAAGCATCACAGCAGGAATCATACAGAATTGAACCCAACCATATAACATCTGCAGTAAAGAACGATGAAGAATTACACAGCTCCCTACTAAACATACAAAATACAACACATAAACAATTAAATAAACGTGAATATACCGCTGCTGAAACAATACAACAATTACAAGCAGCCGAACAAAAGAAGGAAGCCCAGCGTATTAAATTAGAAAAGAAACAACAGGCACAATTAGCCAAGCAAGAGAAACAAAGGCAAATTGAATTAAATAAGTTACTTGCAATTAAATTACGTCATGAAAAGGCTAATGAAAAACGTAGATTAATGGAAGAGAAGCATAAACGAGAATTAGAAGAGCAGAGACTATTAGAGGAGGATGTTCGTGCACGGATTGAAAAGTTCAAGAGAGAGAAGAGGGAACGAGAGGAAAGAAAGAAATGAATAAGAAATGAGACGTCCATATATATTTCCATGTCGTATGAAACCATGAATCACCTATGTATTTTTAGTTAATCGGGATGAGTAAGTGTGTTTGTATATGAAGGCTTGAGGTGGATTTGCGTGGAGTTAAATTGGGGTTTGGAATTTAGAGTTTGGGGTGCACATAATATGAGGTGCTTATCTACTGTGGTGAGAGACTACGGGTTGTCATAAGTCTATGCCACACCCACCACATCTATTCAATTATCCACCCTATTATACAAAATGGTCCATCTCCAGAGAACCTACAAAGGAAAACACGAAGGGGTAATTTATTTGCTCAAAAATTTAGTGTTCGGGTTGGTTCATAATGACCAGGGATTTTAGTTTTGCCGGATATAATTAGTCTCCCTATGCATTGGTATTCTCATTTCACAACCGGAGCAATTGATCGATTGAATAGCCTGTGCTGATGACCAATTGGGTAAGGCTGGACGAAATTGTCCGCTACACGCTGAGCAGTATTAGTATTCTCGTTATTGGAGCTCGGTTCGGTTTTCATCTGCTGCCCTTGTTGTGCCACTAACTTGCACTGCCCACAAAATCAAGTTATCAACACAAACAACAAATTATATATCAATACAATCAAAAGTAACAATATGAAACTAACATATGTCTGTCTCACCACTGTTGTAGTGAGTATATGTAACATTAGCACTGTCGTTGATGGTGCTCTTCACGGTTTACGGTCATTTGCCTCCTTGGATAAACAGAAGGAGAAGAGCTGTAAGTACATTCTTCTTATGTGAAAACATATATGATATGTTTCATCCATCTCATATCCCTTCCCCTCAATGTTCTTCTTCCTGTTTAGTGGCTAGTCTTGAGTTTCAAGACAAAGAGCAACTCATACTTTCTCAAGCTAGTCAACATGATATCTTCACAACCGAAGAAGAAGCCGTGGCCCCGCAGAGAAGAAAGATCAAGAAGAATAAGAAAACTACTCGGAAGAAGAATCGTAAACCGTGGCAGGAGGATAAAGACAGAGGTAATAAGAAAAGGAAGAAGGGGAGGAAGTCAAAGTCGCAGTCAAGGAAGGCGTGCTCTAATCAAGACCGTATTGTATGTGATGGAAAGGGCAAGAAAGTACTTATTTGCCTCCATGAAGATGGAGGTATTGTTAAGACAGTATGCATGAAAGGGAAGAAGGTCCCTTACCATCTCAGGAGCCACCCTGATGATTATTGTGGTAGCTGCACAGATGATGACCTAGACCTCCTCCTATCTAGCTTTTCTACTACATCTAGCTCATCCCAGTCATATAGTGAAAGCAAAAGCAAGAAAAGTGAAGTGACTACGATTGCTACCACAACCAGGTGAGTACGCTTTGGTTTCTATGTTAATGTTCTGTATTCTAGGTCTCATCTCCACTTGATATTTTCAGCACAACATCTACTTCAACGATTAATGAACAGTCTACAGCTGTATCAAGGTTAGTTTGTACACTTTACATACAAGCTTCTCTGCATCATCTCTCTCACTTTACCACTCAAACAATAACTGTGTGGCAGTACCACCTCTTCTCAGTCTCAGTTACCCCTGTAAGTTCATTTTTGTTCTCTCTGTATTACGGTTCTTGAACAAATCATTCACCATTTACGTTTGTCAGCACCACTTCTATTTCTCAATCAAAGAAGGAAACCAAAACAAGTAAAAGTAAAACCAGCAGCAACAAGAGTAAATCAGAAGAGTGTGTTGAAGGATATGAAGGTGCATGCAATTGTGACCAGGAGACATGCACAGAAACCTGTGTCAACACACCAGGCTCTTTCCTCTGTCTAAATTGTGTCGCTGAAGAGTTTCTTTCTAGTGGCGCTGCAGCCGTTGAACTCGAGTTCTTTCATGAAGATGTGTTCAATCAGGTCGCAGCAGAGTCTCCGACAGGTTTTATTCCTGGGCAAGTCGTCTTTAATCTCGAGCCAGTTCAGCCTGGGGTCTTCATCTTCGGCACCAACAACTCAATGATAACTCTTGATGGATTGTTATCCCCCTCAACTTCTGACGGAAATGTTCCTGGTGGTACCCGGGTAAAAATATACTCCCAAGCTGGTTTGCACACTGAGTCTGTAGTTGATCAAAGTGGATACTTTTCATTTACTTTGACTGACATGATTCCCGGCCAAGTGCCGTTTCTCCTCGTATTTTCCTCTCCTACATTTGATGGAGTAAAATGTGGGCAATTTGGTGCCAATGATTCGTCTGGCCTTATTCTTTGGGTCGTCAATGAATGGATCGACATTGAAACGGAACCTAATGTCAGATCTGTGCAAACCTCATTTGGAAGTTGCCCTCCAGACAAATACCCTTGGTGGTGTAGCTACTGGCTTTGTAATGAAAGGCACATCTTGGATAGCTGGAAATTATACAATTCCATTACCACAATGGAGACTCGAAATGATTTCTTGCTCGTTATCTATGTTGCGTTTGCCCCTTTTTAAAGACAAGTTCTGGACTGTCGAAAGTAAGTCTTGCTATCGAGAAGGTGAAAAGTGGAACAGGCGATATAATGTGCCTAAGGCAAACTGTTCTAAAGATATATTGCAAGTTGGCGTATGGTAAGGATATGGAGCTACACATGAAAGCAACACGCCAGATGCTGAAATTTTCTTTAAGGTTTATTCGCAAATACACTACAAACCCGTTTGTGAAGGTCATTACCGAGCTTGTTTGGCAAGATATTTCGTTGGTACTCAAGCTTCAACTTGCAGCAGTCATAGCAATTCGTGATTTTTATGCTATTGATCTTCTGATGCTGACTTTTCTCGACGATGTCATCGTTGGATGTGGTTTCTAATTTCTAGCAGCGACACACCGGTCATTGAACAACACTAACATAAGTGAAGCTGTTACTGACACTGACACTGTTTCTCCATCCCATGATACATTGCTGGATTTCTCATCACTCTCAACTTTATCTAGGTCTTCCCCCCATCTATCTCTATCATTGCCAGTGCTGGGACGGTCGAAGTCGAGGACCGACACTCCGTCTAAAGTCAACTCGAGCCCATCGAATTAATGTATGCTCATAACTACTATTATAGACTGTTTTATAACCCTGGATTTCACTCTCATCTACCTCATCACTTTTGTCTGGCAGCCATCTACCGCCCTCTTCCAACTCATAGAGCAGAGTTCAGAGGCTTTCAGAGGATATGTGTCTTGGATACCGAGTCATTGAGAACAAATTCATCATCCAAGTTTTTACATAGCGGAGTTGTTGGCAGTAGAATATCAAAGTAGGAGTGCTGTTGAGCGGCGGCACCGCTACTAATACAACCATGGTCTCTTTTAGCAGCATGGCTATGGCGGCGGCATTAACTGTTTCGTCTGCTAGTAGCCAGCAACTAATATTCATTCCAACACATGAACATCCACAACGACAGATGACACCATCTTTTATGGGTTCTTTAAATAATAATAATAACGAACCACCCTGCCGTACACGTAGATTAGAACCATGGCGTCAACAAGTACGTGAACATTGTCGTGTAGATGCCACTACCAATTGCCGTCATAATATTGAAAAGGAAGAGCGTAGGGCTACTACTTCACAAAATTTCTTTGAAGATGAGATTAATTCCTTCTTTGATTCAATCGTCTCTCCACCCCAATCTTCTACTCAACAACAAATGAATAGTAATATCGAAGATCAATTTGATAGTTTAGTTCGGAATATGTTGGGATTTTCATTAAATGCATTTGATCAAATTATGGCAGAGGCCACTTCACAACAGCAACCCTCAGCAATTCAACTTATTAGAGGTGAAGGCCGTGATGAGGTAAATGAGGAAGGAGTAGACAATTATCCAAATGAAGAAGATGTTGATGTGGGTGAAGAGAATTATCCCGATGTAGAGGGAGAAGATTGGGATCAGTTTGATAAAGAGCAAGAGCAGGAGGGATTTGAGGAAGTTGGCGAAGGAAAGGTATCCACAGAAGAAGATAAAGAAGAGGATAGTGAATCAGCAGCATCCGAGGATGCTGTGGCTACCATGGATGCATTAGTAGCCAACTTGGCACACCGTTCCATCCATAGGGCTGCTGTTGAATCAGAAGAGGAAGGGATCGGAGCACAGGAGGACATGATCTCTAATCTTCCAAAAATGTTATTTGACATCGGGACCAATATCCTAGCCGAAACCACACACTCAAGACGTCGTCTTATGGAGGTTGGCGAGGGTGAAGAAAATTTTGATCCACATTTGCAAGTGAAGGAGAGGTTAGGTAAGGAATAGCATGGCGGTTTGTTTTTTATTTATTTGTGAACATGATATGTTCATTTTTAACTCACACATATTACCCCCCATCCCCAATCACCACCCTCACTGTTTAGGCCGCCGTCTCACCGAGTATCATCAAGACTTGTTCCTACACCCATCGGATGGGACTGTTACATTATACACCCGTGGTTTAATGTCACCCCCTCCCGTCATGACGATAAGAGGTTATCATCCCCAACAAAAAATTGTGGCAAGTTTAGGGATGGGGATGGGAGATGATGTTGATAAGTGTATGGAATCTCATTTTCATAATGGAGATTTAGCTGGTGACTGTAACGATGCTGTTCAGATGTTCTTTTTAGCAGTGAATGACCGCACTCTTATCCCTCCTTCATCCCCTGTCGCGATGGAGCGTCGTGCATTCATGTTCTCTGGACCTCGTCCACCGGCCTATCGTCAACATGTCTTCATTAATAGTAATGCTGATGAGATGAAATGCATGATCTTTTGGGCACCCACCTTCTTGCTTCTACTTTTACTTGTAATGGGAAAGGTCCGTGGTTCGGATGATGACAACGAGGATGAGGAAGATGCTCAGGATGTCTCATTTGATTACTCCAAGTTGCCTGATGAAGATGGTATTGAATACGTTAGCGCTCCCTGTGAAGGGTTTTCCACGAAGAATGTAGTTCAGTCCTCTCCTAGTGATCCTAAGGTTTATGTCGGGGTGCCAGTTCAGGTCGTCTAAGGCAGAAGAAGGGAAGTAGAGTCTCGGGTAGACTAGTACTGATAGCGTTTGTGGATTTGTTTATATTAGATATTTGATAATAATAAGAATTGTAAGTTGTAACAACTTATGAATTTCCTAAGTAGAAGATGAGTTAGATCCCCCCAACACTGATGCATTTAATTGCATGTTCCTCAAGGAGAAGCCAGTGCTCTTCGCTTTTTCTTAGCTCTGCCATCACTTTAGATGTGGATACATCCTTCTTGCTTGATTTGTTAGCTTGTATTAGTTGCTTCGAAGATGAATTGTTATCTCCGTTGCTATCAATAAGACCAAATTTCTCGAACACTTCTTGAGCCTCATCATTGAGCTCATTATTACCTGTTTCATTCTGTAGAAAGATATGTCTAAGTATAAACAGGGAATCAGACATCTTCTCTGTCATGCCAATAATAGCATTATATTGATACAGATTCCAAATAGCCAACTTTGCTCTGGTTTCAGCTTTAAAAGAGGATAGTGATGTTGAGTATTTGTTGCATTATTTGATGAAACCAACTCCCTCAAGCTATCAAATTTGACAAAATTATTTGACACTCGTTGGCTCGGAGTCAGTAAGTAAGACAAGCTCTTGTCCATGTATTTATCTTTTTGCCTGTCATTCTTTATTTTCTCCTTGATCTTGTGAACAGTCTGCTTAAGAGTTTCATTCCTCTTGCTTACTTTGTTCATATATAAAACACCAGAGATATATCTTTCAATCGGATCACGTAGAAAGACGATATAACGAATACTCTCTGTTTTATTTAGTATGTAATCTCCTGTACCAATTCGTGCATGACCAGCATATACATCAATAGAACTCATCAGTTTATGATTTATTTGAGGAGGAGGCCAGGCAAAGTTTTTCTGCTTTGGATAATCGAATTGAATTTCCTTTCTTCTTCTTCCATCAGCAAGTTCTTCAATAGTGCATGGTTTCCATGGCCCTCCTGCTTTGATTGAAGAGGGTAATACTCCGGTGCATCTAGCTAATCCTATGTATATTTTGTGACATGTATAAGCCAATTTATGAAGGAATAAACGCATGGATGATCCTGACGCTTTATATATATGCACAAAGGCAAATATCGTATGTGACTCCATGTTTTCATCATCATTTATTGTAGTTGTAGCTGAGCATTGCCATGAACTTGGCCTTGTAGCCTCTCGAGCCTTGGTTTCAGTATATGTTGGTATATCATTGGATATTGCATTATATAGATAAATCATATTCGGTGATATACTTGATGGTGGTACTAACAACTTGTTCCTGTTCGTCGAATCAGGTGGTACTTCATAATCTAAACTAACTTCTTGAGAAGAGGTGGTATTCTTGTTAACATAAGCGTCTCTGTGTTGCAGTGATACATTGTGTTGCAGTACATAGTGTAGATAGTATAACGCGATGAATTAAGGCATATTATAATGGCACGTCGGCCTTTATGCCCTTGTGTCCTATTCATAATGAGCATGCTATCACTATCATCATTAATACGTCGTCATCGATAGCCAATGAAGGTTCATGTAGATTTAAATATTATAGGTTGTGTTGGATCTTCTTTTACTCTCAATACAAGGATCCCTCAACAAAAGCACCGAAAGAGAGTCAACAATGAACAACGACTTTCATTAATAATAGACAATGAGCATATGTGTAGAAGGGGACCACCACACTCCACAGCCACAATCAATCTAAATCTACAGTCTACAATCGCAATCATTCTCCATACACTCTCATAGAAATTTCCCAGTTAGTTATCAAAGACTCCCATTACAGCGAATATCAGTACTCATTGGGAACTACCTCCCTCGGAGAGTGATTTATGCTGTGCCGAGTGTATTACTCATGATGATAATTTGGACTGTGCCAGTGGCGAGTCACCCCCTGAGGTCGATAAGAAAGCCCAAAAAAAAAAAAAAACACCCCCCCCCCCCCCAAAGTAGATAAATAGAAGACGGTAGTGCAGAGGTAGAGCAGTCAGAGGAGTTATTACATAATAAATTTTCACAGCTGTGGATAAGAACAACATTACGAGACGTTCATATACACTCTCATAATAATATCATGGCAACTTCATCAACCTCAAATCAATTAAAACCTTGCAGTATATGCAATGGGGAGTCATGTATAATGATACCATCTCTCTCCAATCAGCAACATTTTTGTCTACTACATTACTATAGTACCGGTCAGCATCGTAGTGCACAATCTCAATCTTTAACAAGCAGTATCACCAAGAAGAAGAGTACTTCACTATTTGTAGAAAGTCAGCGTATGAATAAACAACTACCGAATGTACAAGAACTATTTGCAGAGGCATTTATAGATGTAAGTTTTTTTTGTCTTTGTCTGTAACTATTTGCATAAGTTGTACATACTTTAATGTACTAAACTTCTTGAATATACGATCATTATTCAGTTACAAAAAGAAATTGGAGAAGAATCGGCAAGGTCTTTTCAATCTGCTTCAATGTCGGAGGATCCATTAGCGGCACTATTAGATCAAACAGCTTCATCATCTGCAATACCACGAGCATCATTTAGAAAACAAAAGAGTAGGAATAGTTTATCATCAACTAAAAAGAAGAAGAAATCAACAAGTAGTAATGATGACATGGAGGGCGGATTTATAAGAGAGACACAACTGCCAGAGAGATTAAGGAAGTTGCGGAATCCTCAAACATTTGCAAGTAAGTATGGTGCTTCACCACCCATATCTAAGAAGCAGAAACAGCAATCATCTACGACAATACCAAACAGTAATTCAACTGCAACAGCTAAGTCATCAAAGTCTAATCCGTATCAACGGAAACAAACAAAATCTTCAAATGTATGGAATCAGATATTAGACAACCACCCAACAACCAAAGAGGATAACACCAACAACAAGAAGAAGTCAAAGAAGATGAATTTTGCAGATTTAGAAAGAGAAATGATATCAAATATTACCGGAGGGAGTACGGCATCAACTAAGACATGTACTTGTGGCAGCACAAATGTAAAAATTGATGGTAATGTAAGCAATAGAAACAATGATATGATGAAGGGAGAGGTTTGGGGGAACAAGGACCGCTCAGAGACGTTTGAGAGATGTCACTGCTTATCATGTGGCAGAACATGGAATGATCAAGATTAATGCTCTATTGGTATAGGAAATCTTCATCTGCTTTAAACAATATGTAGTCACAATGAGATTTATCTACTATAGAGCAACCCCCATATAATTGTCTACTATGAGTGACTCTTCAGTGTAGCATGGAAAAGAAGGAATCCAGATTAGAAATAGAATACATAAAGCAAAGCGAGTTAGTGGTAAAAGATAAGTGGAAAACCATCGCCTAATGGTAGCATTATGGCTTGCAATCAAGCAAACTTTCACATGTTGGTGGCCTTATGATCCTAAGCCCGGGGGCTTTATTTTCACGGGCTTTTTCACTCTCAACACTCTCATAATTAATTTGGACATCTGTTGTGCTAAAGAGAGATGGATGGCGTCTCCTCCTTATTATCAGAGCATTTAGGCATTATATTAGTTCTTTGTATATCTAAGTTAATCATATTTAGGCTGAGGGGTACCGGTAAAGACTATACTCGTTGCTAGCGATAAAGATACTTCCCTCTAAAAATTCAACATTGCATTACTCCAATAAGTACAGTACACATTATGATATCTCTGGAGCTGATAATATCAGTATTAAAGTATACCTTCATCGGCTACTGTTCATCATGCTTCCTTATACCGATATTATCAGTATTTCAAGAACGTAAGATATGGAAAAGTCCACTACTACCATCTTTATCTCTATTTGGTATTATCAAAGTATTCCTATTCAATGTCTTATGGATGGGCATTACATTAATTGGTGGTTTATTACTACTACCAAAGTTTATTTTGGGGAAATTCTTTGGATTTGATTGCTCGTGGGAAGCACATATAGTTGAACGTATTACTGCAATTACATGTTGTCTTTGCTTTGTTTGTCCCAAAGTTGAAATTCGAGGAAAAGAGAATTTACCACCCGATGATGGAAGCTCACCTGCACCTGTATATGTAGCCAATCATGCATCACAAGTTGATTTGGCAGTTGTATACTTCTTAATGCGTCAATATAAATGGATATCAAAAGATAGTGTGAGATATTTACCTGGTGTGGGTTTAATAATGACATTAGGCCAACATGTATTTATCAAACGTACCGGGAAGAATAAGAAATCAGTATCAAATTTATATGAACAATCAAGTAATGCAATACAATCGGGATTACCAATGTTCTTTTTTCCACAAGGGACTCGTCGGATGGCAGGACGGTTACCCTTCAAGGATGGTGCATATAGGGTTGCACTTGAGAATGAAAGTGAATTAATACCAATGTCGATTCATATTCCATTAACATGTTGGAATAGTATGTATCCGCTATGTCTGTTGTGGGGTGGATCTGTTGAGAATGTGGTACTTACGATACACAAACCCGTCAAAGCTAAAGCAGGCATGGACAAGGAAGAGCTGAAGAAGAAAACTTATGATGCTATATTTAGCGTGATTCCCCTTATTGGTGAGGAGATTAAAGATGTAAAGAAGAAGAGATGATCAAAAGAGATGTGTTTTAGGTTTGTTGTTATTTATGTATTTTGGGAAGTGTTGTGTAGTCAAATGTATAGTCATATGAGTTAATGTTGAGCTGTATGGGAAGTTACATGTTATATGTTAAGTGAGGTCAAGAGAGTTGTTCATCTTAATAGACCAAATTATCACTATATGTTTTACTACCTTTTATCTACAAGTTCCAACCTACACATGCTTAAGCTTTACTCATAAAGAAATGAGATATATACCCAACCACCACCAGACAACACTTCTTCGGCACTCGGCAGCGAACAGGAAGCTAAACAAGTAATCTACACAATCTATCACAAGCTAATTATCAATCATTATGTGTAAGCATTATGAAATGTGAAGATGACACAAACGGATCACATATATTCATAAGTTTGTACAGATTAGTCCCTCCAAGAATCTTGTGTATCGTCGTGTGTGTATTCATATTCCCTAGTTTCTTTATTCCAAACCATTCCTGGCTTGGCCTCAGCCTCCATTTTGGCATCATCAAGGATACGTTTCCGTTCCTCCTCCTCTGCTTCTCGTTGTGTGGCCAGTGCGGCACTGGCACGTCTTTGAGCAACCTCTGCTCGGCGCTTATCGCGTAATGACTTTGCCTCCTCTGGTTGTATTGTTTAAATATGGTCGAGATGTATGTTAGCCTAACATCAAGGAACAAAAAAACAAGCAACCAAACAATAACATGATAACACCAAAGAGCACTTACCATGACATACAGATATCATATCCAACTTCTTCTCCAAAGTATTACAAAACTCAATATCATCATTATCAACCTTTGCCAAGTTCTTCAACCACGAAACATATCTCTTAGCTTCCTTTTCACAATCTCTCTTCTGTACGGCAACAGAATACAACGTCCGACGTTCTCTTCGTACATTACGTTGTGACTGACATAATTTCTTATACATATCTGTTAATTCATCACCTACCAAGTCATCTATATCAGTATTACTCTCATCAAGTAATGTCGAGGGGATTGATTCAATAACCCCCAGTGAGGATTTATACCTTTCATCTAAATTATTAATTGATTGGAATAAGTCCAAGAAGTTTTGTCCTGATAATGCCTTTGTTTTCTTAACTACTGGTGCTGAGGATGTTGAGTTATTTGCATTTGGACCGAGACTAGATCGTCGTCGTTTGGCGGCACTAGCACCAAATTCAGGAGATGACTTTTTACTCTTTTGTGCAGCAGATAATGCCGTGGCATCTATACTAATATCCAACATTTTGGCACCACCGCCTCCACCGCCAAACATATCATCATCATCGTCATCATCATCTGAATTCTGTTGTTCAGAGACTGGAGATTTATTAGGTGAATTATTATTTGGGGTTGATGATGCTTCAGGAGATGAAGGCGTGGCAGCCGCCGCAACACCAGATCCACCATCACGATATGCATCTAATCCCTGCAATACATCCATTACATATCTCATTGAGAAAACACGTCTATCACCCCAAATTTTAACAGTCCGACGGACCTTCTCAACAGCACTACCATCTCTTCCACAAATATATTGTAATGAACTACCCAATATTGGACTAAATGCCTCCAAATACTTCTTACCCCGATTACGTTTCGAGGTTTGTAATACCTCATTGGCAACATACAATAATGGCAGGTATTGTGATGATGAGGCTGTTTGTAATACAGAACGCCACTCTGATACTGCAGTTGTGGTACCACCGGGTTTATCATAAAATCTCATCATTGCACGTGATGAAGATTGTATTGCTGGTGCTGACATGTCAGTTTGATTGAGTGTTGCACGAAGATCTGCTGCGTCTGACATGATATGATATTATGATAACACTCTTTTGTGTTTTGACAGATAGAATGATCTCCTACAATATATACAGTGCTCCTTCCTTTTTCCAAGTACACCGACCTAATCACCTCAGAAACCAATATCTATAAAATGTAAGAGAATGATATTATTACAACGCCGAAACAGGAACTGAAGATTAGACCGGTCAAAGTTCTACAAGTACCTATATCGTGATAATGTTTTGTTGTTTTGAGTTTGAGTTTTGAGTTGTTGAGTTTTGAGTATTTGCAGCTAGGTGCTTCCTCTGCTGGGCTACTGCCTTATAGCAACAATAATTAGACTTGGAGTCGACGTAATCGATTATAATATTGCAATCATGAGTAGTGTGGTTGCATAGACAACACGATAAAGTACATTTTGATTGATGGTGGCTCCGGGACAAGATATGAAACTCTGCAAAAGATATCTTTATGCTCCTCTTATCTTGCTCCTCCTTATGTCACGTTTATACGGCATATTTGGGCTAAGACTACTTCAAGTGTTCGGTTAAATTGCAGGGGTAAGTGGGCGGCTAGGGTGTAGGGAGAGCAAAGTTGATATGAATGATTTGTTTTGAGTGTCTTTACATTGATGGAGATAAGAATAAGAGATAGTATTGTATGTATCTATGGTTTATGAACACTTGTACTCAACAACTATAGCTCGTACGAAGGGCAGTGCTTGATTCAATAGTATATATTTATTCTATATATTGTTCAATACTCACTCACACATTTCTCATAATATCAAACAGCATCATTACACTTAGTACATATCAAGACAAGATGGCAAAGTTTGCAATTGGTACTAAGGTTATCATCCAAAACCTCATCAATAGTCCTCATTACAATGGTATGAAAGGGACTATAAAATCAGATATTGATACAAATACTTCGAGGCAGACTGTATTGTTGGAAGAAGCCGATAAAGAGATTGCAGTAAAGTCTACGAATATGAAATTGGAAGAAGATGATGAGTTCGTCACAAACGAGAATGGATCTAAAACAAGGATTCCGACAAAGTGTGGAAGCACAGGGTGTGGT
>Ga0214478_100324_pt1 | contig 27958 bp, 24 predicted proteins | sample M1_20Mar14CPVII9_2_FD_178001 | JGI IMG/M metagenome (GOLD analysis project Ga0214478, IMG submission 178001) | Marine eukaryotic communities from Monterey Bay, California, United States - M1_20Mar14CPVII9sort6BwellD7 | ecosystem: Environmental > Aquatic > Marine > Unclassified | place: USA... | reverse complement strand
TGATGTTTACATCTATATCGTAGTAACTAACGCAGTTGCAGTGTATATCTCCAGCGGATATTGTACAATGATACATAGTTATGATGTCCCTGACGTGGTTTATTATCAACTATTGTGCTTTTGGAGTAGCGGCCTTCTGAATGTAGTACTTCGTTTGTCATGGTGAACTTAGAGATTTGTAAGAGTTACCCATTTACTCTGGACTCCCTATTAAAAAGGTAACATTCTGAGTTAATATTGTTCGAAGCTACTCGCATCGTATTTGTGATGTGATGTGATATGTCGTTTCTCTCCTCGTCGTACCCTCTATCTCTGTAACCGCCGCCACTTGTCAACGATCATCACAGTAGTATTGATGATCACAACCTTGGTGCCGCCGCCGCTCCTCGATTCTTCATCTTATTATCATCATTCTATTTAGTCTCTAAATCGACGGTCACTCGGCTCATTCATTCTCATCTCCTGATTTCCTGACCTCTCGAATCCCGAAGGTATCCCAAAGATACTCCTCAACTTGTGCCGGCCGCCAATGATCATATATCTAATACTCTCTTCATGCTAATACTCCTTCCTGTGATAATGTATCATGGTATTATGAGTGATGGCCGCCGATGGTGCCTATGTGTCCGGGAGGCGGCGTAGACTGGCGTCGTGTAGTGGGCGACGTGCCATGGACAGTCATAGTCATAGTAGGTGCATTGGTTGATCGATAAATCGATGATCCAATACCTATCTCTCTCATCAGTTATCAATACAACTTGTTGTGGCTGGTGCACATCGTTGGCGGTCGAAGAAACATCGTCTTGTACTCTGCGTCGTCAGGATGGTGATAGTGCTGATTGCAATAATGATATTACTCGGTGGCAACACATCTGTGATTACGTATAGTATTGCAATAGAGGTGTGTTGATAGTGGCTGTTGCTAAATTATGAACTACTCTATAGCTATGTGCTACCTCTACACAGACTTAGAAAAATAAAAAGCGACGATCTCATCAATCCACAAAGTAACGGCAGAATTCGATGTCATCAGTAGATATTGTAGTAGTTATTGCATATTAGATACCAGTTTGTAGAAATTGTTGTAGATATTGTTAGATTATGTCTTCGTCAAAGCAAGTTGTCTATTTTAGATAGATTGTGTAGATATTGATGTAGAAAATGTAGAATATCGGCCATGGTAGAAATTGTGTAGAAATTGTTGTCACATCTGCAATATCTACTACATTATCTACTTCTTTTCATTGCTGTGGCCTTATATCTTTGCAACATCGCCAATAGATTCTATACAGTACAATAACAATATGAGCACAACGAATAGAGGAGTACACGTCGGTACTGCACCAAAAGAATTTGAGGATTGGACGTCAACTAAAGTATACTTTCATAGATTTGCCGATCTTCCTACAACAAGAGACGGATTTGTTATGTCACCTGAATTTTCATGCTTTGAGCATCAATGGAAGTTGTATTTGTATCCTTCTGGCGACGCGCATACAGATGAAGGGTATGCTACCGTAACTCTTTGCAATATGACAAATGAAGGTATTAAAATCCAATATGGTTACAGTGTTAGAGATGCAAATGGCAAAGAAGTTGTTCATTATGAACCAGACACAAATGAGTTTCATGCTCTTGGGAATGGTAATGGCAAGTGTCTCCGCAACTTTTCCCCGAGATCAATTATTCTGGAATCATTAGTAGAAGGATCGTTAGTTATTGAAGTTCGAATGAAGTCTACTGCTACCATCAACAACAAGGCAATCACTCAGTTCGTACCAACGAATCCAATCAACAAAAATGTTTTACAAAAGTTTGATGATGAGGAGTCAGCTGATGTAGTGTTTGAGGTGGATAATAACAATGGACGTTGCCAAAGTGAGGAACATACCAACAAAAAGTCAAAGACAACTACAACGTTCTACGCCCATCGCTTCATTCTACAGGACATCTCAACAATGCTAGCTGAACTATGCAAATCGGATGAGAGTGGGGAGGGAGTTACCACCGTATCTATTTCAGATGTTAAGCCTGATACTTTTAAGCATATGATTTACTATACATACGGTGGTAAACTATCTGATGAGGATTTGAAAGACAATGCAAAAGATATCATTAATGCGTGTGACAAGTACGGGGTGGTCCATTTAAAGCTACAGGCCGAGGCGCATTATGTCAAATCAACCACATTTTCGATGGATAACATTATGGACAACTTACTATACGCCGACTCCAAGAACCTTGCTCTACTAAAGGAGGCGACAATGGATTATATTGTGGCAAACAAAGGGGATATTATGGGAAAGGTATCATTCAACGACTTACCTGGATCCATCGCAAATGACTTGTTGGCGGCGGTGGCGAGAGGGGAAGAGGCAAGAGGTGAAGTGAATAGTACAGATTACAACAAAATGAGGGTGGGGAAGTTAAGGAAGATGTTGGATGAGAAAGGATTGGATGTTGATGGATCTAGGGAGGCCATGATTGCTCTCCTTAAGGAGAAAAGTGATTAATCCACTAATGTACATATGTGTACATATGATATGTACATATGAGGAGAAGGGAGGAATCAAGGGGGATTATTGTAAATTGTTATTAAGATAAGTTAGAGTTGATTAAGTTTTAACTGCTAATTGTCAATTATACTAGAATAGAGTACTCTGTTGTCATCCTTTCCGGCCAAACCTCTTCTTCCCAAGAATAACTACCCGTGCTCCTCCATTGGCATCAATAACAGCCCTTTCTTCGGAAGTTACTATACTTGTCAACAACTCATTTACAGATTGTACATCTCCCAAATTCGCCTTCCATTCAACATCTTCTTTAGTTAGTACCCGCATACCAGTATTCTCTGCTACAGATAGAAAACCTCCAAGCTCGCCACCGACATTGAATCCTGAATGTCCCAATGTAAGATAGATAACAATACCATCTTGCTTGAGTATAGTTGACATTGTTTCTGCCAGTACTACCCATGAACCAGAATTGTATGTTAAATCACTACCAATAACGATATCAGCGGAAGATTCATATTCAGTTGCATCCATTAATCCCCATTGCAATGCTGTCGTTTTGACAATACTATTCAGGTTGTTCTGTTCTATATTTCGTTGTGCTAATTCAATTACTTCTGTATTTGCATCTGTTGCTAATACAGATGATGCACCGAGTTTGGCAGTGGCCAGACTTGCTAAACCAACTCCGCATCCAAGTTCTATTATTGACTTTTCTTTGAATATAGATTGCTTTGTTGATTCGTTTAGTTTGTCAAGTAGTCGAGTTAACAGTATGCCACTATTCCATACAGCAACTGTTTATGTGTATGATGTCAAAGTGTATGAGTATAAAGTATAGATGAGTACATATATACGAACAAATAATATAGAATGTGCACATCTATATGCACATCTATGTCATTTTTATCTTACCTCCCGTTCGACCAGCCACTTCACCAGCACCACTATTCGTACCCTGATAAACGGTAATACTATTGTCTTCTTCAATAGATGTCAATGTAAATGTTCTTTCATCTAGATTCATGCATACCTGGCTATAAGCTCCTGGCACTGGAGATTCAGATACAATTTTTCCTTTTTGACAAGATTGTTCTTCTTCTGTTGTGGCGGCGGCAGATAGTGGTATTATGGTAGATGATGATAGAAGTGATATCATAAAGTCTCTACGTCGACATTGATGTATATATCCATCGATATTGTGTGATGTTATAACATCATCTTCAAAGGTATCGTCATTTATTTGCAACAACACTACGGACTTTATTCTCCAATTTTGTTTTGTTGCAGTTGCAATTGTAGAGACGGTGGTGAATGCACCAACCAACAACAATGACGGAAGAGTAATAACCACTACTACAGCTACTATTAATATCTCACATTGCCACTTCATTGGTAGATCTTTGCCCATCAACTCCACACATCAAAAGTAGGATACCTCTAAAAAATCTTTCCACAACACCCTACCCCTCCTCTATTCTTCTCTATTGCAACTACTATTGCTTGTCAAGCAACATGCAAGTATACTCATAGCATAGGTATATCGTAGAGTGATGAGGTAGTGCTGCTGCTGTATTGTTCATCATCATGCTGTCGGGAGATGTGATGAGGTATCTTCGGTCTCTTATTGTTGTTTTTATCATCATAAGTATCTTCTCCCCATCAAAAGCATTTCAATCTACTACATCCTTATCCGCCCTCAAAAGGACGAGCATACATCAGATGGCAAAGAGTTCATCATTAGATATTGAGACTGCTGCTGCTAAAGGACAGAAGAAGAATGACTGTCTGTGGGAATCTGCTAATGCAATCACATTACGAACTTCAGATATGAAAAGTAGCGTCAAGTTTTATGAGACATTAGGACTATCTATATCATTTGGTGGATATAACTCACCTTTTACAACAATGTCACCATCAACTGACTCTAGTATTAAACATAATATACATGTTAATCTCGAATATGATGAAACTTGGCCATACAATGATATTGACAAATTAGCTAATTGGGGACGAATTATCTTTCATATTGTGGATGTTGATGAGGTGTATAACTTGGCAAGAGATGGTAATATAGCATGTGAATTTGAACCAGTTGATGCAGCTTGGGGTGAAAGATATTTTCATATTATTGATCCTGCTGGACATGAATTATCATTTGCAAAGAGGATTGATGGACATGTTCGATGGGAAAAGAAGGAGGAAGGAGGATGCGAAAGATGATAGATGATGAATATGCTATATTAATGGTTTTCTAGTTCGGTAAATAATAGAGTTCTACTTTCAATTTTCAATACATATGCTTACTCTTTTAATCTATTAATCTCTTATGTAGTATTTGGATATTGTATAAAAGGAATGCCTGGGACAGGAGTGAGGACCGTCCAACCATCCCTTGGTGGGCCGAAAGCAGAGTCACTCAGACGAGCGTCAGCAACATAAAAGTCACAGTCCGATATGTTGTGGTGTAATTGGAAAATGGAAATAAACCACTTTTGCCTATGACGCAAGACCATATGAAGAGTAGAGGGATAAGAAAGTTTTTGGACCATGAGCGAAGAGGAAAGTTTGATATATATTACAATCTCACCTTCCTGAGTCCACAGTCCGAAATAAACGAAATTCCATCTCTCTTCCCTCATACCTGGTTCTTCGCACATACTTTGGAACGCTATCAGACTCTCCGTTCACAAAGAAAACTCCATTTATTGCATCGATTCCACATCCTCCGACAATAAGCTGAGAAGGTATTTGAGTAGATCTTTGAGGAGGTGGTGGTGCTCCATTCATCTGAGGTTGTGGTGGTGCTTCATATTCATGGCGTGCACGCACATTTCTTTGTGCACCTTCTTCCTCTGGCCGTCGACGAATTGTACCAGCACCAGCACGACTATCACAGCGTGAACGCGTCTCATGTAATGTGCTTATTGTCTCATTTAACTTGTCTTTAACAATTGTCAGCTCCCTCTCGTACTTTGTTTCCATATCTTTTAACTTTTTATCATACTTTAATTCCATGTGCCGAAATTTCACATCTGTATCTGATAGATGGTCATTCATGTCTTTTCTTTGACAAGTATGATTGCAACCCTCAACGTCACATTCAATAGTTTTGTAAATACATGTACTACCATGACTCTCAACAGCATCTACCCGTCCCGTCCAATTACATTCGGTACTATCAGGACATCGGACTATTAAGGGGTCAATTATCTCCCTAACAATGTAATTCGGCTTATGGTCCGTGATATTCGCTCTGCAGTTTGGACACTTTGGGTTATGACGTTCTAAAACTGATTTTATACACTGTGTTTTGTTTAGATATATATGGAGGAGAGAAGAGTATATATTGATATTAGACTAAAAAGATGAGAATTTTTTGTGCACATGATATGTACAAACTCAACACATCACACAAAGAAGAAAACTTACATCTTCACAAAATGTATGCCCACAATTCAAGGCTGATGCGCTTTTTAATACGTCATGACATATCGCACATATACAAGATGCCGAGGGTTCAGAGGTAAATATATCAGTGGAATATCCCATTGCAAATAATTGTGTGTGTCTTTTATATTATTATACCCTCTTGTATGTGTTGAAGAAGTTACCCTCAAAAGCAATACAATTCGTCGTAATAAAACACCACAGGTTAATAAATGTATACTATAGAGTATACTGCGGAGGCAGATTGTATAGTAGAGTGGAGTTAGGTAGTTCACCAGAGTTCAAAGTTCACCACCTCTTGCGGCTTTTTATTATCTTTTCTCTAGAAGAGCGTAAAAACAAATCCTATTTCAATGTAAACAGCAATAGTCAAAAAGAGCTTATTCTAACACTGAATACTCTTTGTTTGGTGTATCATCTGATGGCGGCGCGGCGGCCGCTATCTTTGCCCTTCGTATGTCGACTTTTGAAATTTAAACTCCATTACTCCTATACTCTCATAAAAAGATGATGGTATCCTTTTATGAGAGTTATAATTTTTTGATTGTTGTTTATGTTGATGTTTGTGAGTTTGTTGTAGTATAACCTCAAACGGTAAAGATTTAAATGGTTATGTTACGTCTTATATATCATCATCCTATAAAATGGGGACGTCGGCAGTACAGTCGAGGGTTTACGGCGGAATCCACAACTTATAAGTTGAGATTTGATGTGTTGACAAATTCAACTTCTGATATACATACATACTCATGTGGTAAGCGCCGCCACTCGAGTAGCAGCTATCAATATAATAACATACGGGATAGTTGTGTTTATAATAGTAGTGTTAATGTTAATCGCGGCGGCAGTAATGTGAAAGTTCATTTGCAACAATCTCAATTTAGTTGCAACAAGTTAGCATTTAGTTTGCAGTTACCTCTTCGCTGTCATAATCAACTGCAATTGAAGTCGTTTCAATCTCGATGGGTCTCCTCAAACCATCGTGGTAGAGGGAGAGTTCCTAGAATGTCTGAAATGAGATCATTAGAAGAGGCACTTACTGCAACATATGATAATTTAGATAGACTTTCACCTCGTGATGTATCGGCATTTTGGGCAGTGGTACCTAAATTTCTTGGTGGTAGAGGACCAAGGACGAGTAATCAACAGCAGCAGCAGGAGCAAATGTTTCATCAGTTTGATTTGATATTAACAAAGAGTATACAAGAGATTGATCAATACGGTTATAGAGAGCTAGCAACACTAGCTATTAGTTTGGCAAAGATTGTCGATAAGATGAGCAAGAGAAAGAGACCTACCAAAGGCGGTCCACATCAAATACTACAAGACCTTATTGGAGAGAATAAACAATTTATATTCAGAGAGATCGCAAGTGCATCAGTTCCAATACTTCATAAGTTTGATCCTCGACATCTATCCAACTTGATTTATGCATTTGGTCTAGTAGAAGAGGTTGTACTTGTTACGGACGGTAGTACCTTCTTTGATATGCTTGCAGAAGTATCTATTCCTAATTTATACAAATCCAATGGTCAAGATCTATCCAACATGCTATGGGCGTATGCAAATGTGAAGGTATCAAACTCTCAACTGTTCAAAAAGCTAGCGGATCATATTGTTGGACTTGATAACTTAAAATCATTCAATGGACAGGATTGTTCCAATACGTTATGGGCATATGCTACCGCTGGAGAGTCACATCCAAAACTGTTCAAAAGGCTAGCGGAACATATAATTGCACTCCCCAACTTGCATAAATTCAACTCTCAGAATCTGAAAGATTTAGTATGGGCATATGCTACTGCGGAAGAAAACCATCCAAATATGTTCAAGAAGGTAGCTGATCATATCAACCTCGACAAGTTGGACAAATACAAACCGCAAGAGCTATCAAATACAGTATGGGCATTTGCTACTGCAGGAGAGTCACAGCCTCAACTTTTTCAGAAATTGGCAGAAGAAGCAATCAAAAGGCAACACGAATTCATACCTCAAGAGCTTGCCAACTTTCTATGGGCATATGCATCAAATGGACAAATCGATGAGCATCTGTTCTTATCACTCGTACCAGCAGTGAAAGCAAACTTAGATGAATACACAGCCCAAGGTTTGATAAATGTTGCTTGGGCATATTCAGTAGCAAATGTTGACGCCCCATCTGTATTCGATGATGTGTTCATCAATGCTTGTTTGGGCAAAGAGGATGGCTTCATATTGGAACATCTAGTTCAGCTTCACCAGTGGCAATTGTGGCAAGATGAGATCAAGTCGGGTGTTAGTTTGCCTCCGTCACTAAAGAAAAAGTGTTCTGAAACATTCATTTCAGTTAAGCCAAGTTCGTCAAAAACACAAGATGATGTCGTATCCATCCTATCATCAATGGATCTGCAACCACAAGAAGAAGTACTACTAAAAAGTGGATATAGGATAGATGCAGTAGTAGAAGTAAATGGAAAGCAAATAGCAGTCGAGGTTGATGGGCCGTCTCACTTTATCGGTAGAAGTAGAGAACTGACTGGCAGTACAATTCTAAAGCACAGGCAAGTTGCTACTCTAGATGGAATGACGGTTGTTTCTGTGCCGTATTGGGAGTGGGATGAGCTCAAAAAAGATAGCAAGAAGAAGGAGAAGTATCTACACTCTTTGTTGGATCTCTAAAGTAATACTAGATATATCTAGATAATAGATTAGAAGAAGTCTTATCATTATCCCTACCTTAGCCATATCACCTCTCGTCAACTCCTGTCCGTTACTCCAACCCAATACTACCCCACCCTGATCATTGTACTCTATCAACATCTCCTCAACACCGCCCCTGGCCTTAAACTCCATCCTTATTACCCCACAATTTCAACATCAATACAACCATCCGCAAACCCACCCCGAACACTAAACAATACAAACAAACAAACAATACACTGTATCTCTTTGATTAAATGGGCGGATTTTATAAAATCCTGTTTTGTTTTATGTGTATAATCTAATCCAATATCACCCTCTAGAAGAGGGTGTACCGAAATAAACAACTTAATCAAAAAGAGTTGGGGAACAGCCATATAACTAATCCCAAACCCCTCAAAACTACAACACACTATATTTAATAATCCTGACTCTTACTAGAAACAGACTTGGAAGCAGTCTTCTTGGGTAATAGCACGGCATGAATGTTTGGTAATACTCCACCACCGGCAATTGTTACACCTCCTAGAAGTTTGTTTAATTCCTCATCGTTTTTCACGGCTAGGGTGATGTGACGGGGTACGATACGTGCCTATTTAGTTGGTATTGGGTGTGTGTGGATGGGTTGTGGTGTGTTGAGGTGTAGGTGTGGTGACATAATGATGTGGTTAGAAAAGACGGTGCCCTTAAAAATTAATTGCAATACACAACCAGCCCTTGGCCGGCCGCCGATACAACCAATACAACACACCGACAGCAACACAAAACAACTGCACGTACCTTCTTATTATCACGAGCAGCATTACCAGCTAATTCTAAAATCTCAGCACACAAGTATTCCAATACGGCGGCCAAGTAGACAGGTGCACCAGCACCCATTCGAGTGGCATACTTGCCCTGACGTAAGTAACGTCCGATACGTCCAACTGGGAATTGTAATCCAGCCTTGGCGGATGATGTTGTGGACTTCTTCTCACCGCGTCCTCCTTTTCCTTTTCCTGACATGTTGTAGTTGTTGTTTGTTTGATGTGTAGGTAGATGAATCGATAATCGATTTTATGAAGCAAAAATGATGTGAGTTGCTTGGGTTATGAGCTGGATACCGCACGTAGGCTGTCAAATGAAAATATATTGTGGTTGCATAATTCTACGTATCTCCAAGTACAAAACAACCACAGGATACCTCATTTGCGACCTGCGCGCCCAAAATCCAAGTCGAAAAGAGGCCGTCAGAAATTTGGCGCGAGGTATCTTTTCATGAGAGTGAGTGAGAGAGTAGAATCATTATTCATTGCAATAAGCAGGCGGCGTAGAAGCGTCTCTGTTGGCCGATAAATATAGCATTTAGATTAGTGTGTACGATCTAGATTCTATTCGCAGTAGTATCGTGAAGTGTGAGGAGATTATCGTCCAAACAAAAGAGATATAAACATAAGTCGGTGCACCTTCTTTGCAACATTTCAAACGACAATAAAAAGGGATATGAGCATAAATGTAGTAGACGTCGGTACCCCACCTGATGGTATGAGTGACGAATGGACAACTACGGTGGTTAGATTTCATGGATTTGCTAATCTATCAACAACAAGAGACGATTATGTTTTATCACCTAAATTTTCTTGCTTTGATCATCAGTGGGCATTGAGAATTTATCCTGGTGGTAGAGCTAATTCGGATGAAGGGCGTGTTGCCGTATCTCTTTGCAACCTGACAAATTCATGTCGTATTAAAATACGATGGGGTTGCAGTATTAGGAATGCAGATGGCAAAGAAGTGGAGCATCGCAAATCATACGCAGACGAGTTTCATGATCATGGTTCTGGTAGTGCATGGGCCATACCAGACTTTGCCAAACGATCAACACTTATGGAATTATTAGTAAAAGGCTCATTGATTATCGAAGTTCGAATGAAGCCTACTTCAACTGACAAATCAATTACTCAATTCATTCCAACGAATCCAATCAACAAAAATGTACTTAAATTGTTTATGAACGAGGAAACGGCCGATGTAGTGTTTGAGGTAGGAGGAGAACAGCATGCAAAAGGCCGACGCAAGAAAACAAAATCGTCTACTACCTTCCGTGCTCACCAAAATATCTTACAAAACTGTGCTCCGACCCTTTATGAAATGTGTGGCGATGTTACTCCTACAGTAGTATCAATTACAGATGTCAAGCCCGATATATTCAAGCATATGATTTACTATGCATACGGGGGTAAACTATCAGACGAGGATTTAAAGGACAATGCGAAAGATATCATTAATGCATGTGATAAGTACGGGGTGGTACACCTTAAACTCGAGGCCGAGGCATGTTATGTTGAATCAATTGAGTTGTCTATGGATAACATTATGGATAACTTACTCTACGCCGACTCCAAGAACCTTGCTCTACTGAAAGAGGCAGTGATGGATTATATCGTGAAAAACAAGACCAGTATCATCGGCAAGGTATCATTCAACGACTTCCCCGGCCATCTTGCTGCCGACTTATTAACGGCTATGGCAAGAGGGGAAGAACAAACTGGAGAAGAAGATGAAAGTAATAAATACGTCAAGATGAGAGTAGGAACTTTAAGGAAGATGCTTGATGAGAAGGGATTAGATGTGGATGGTTCGAGGGAGTCAATGATTGCTCTACTTAAGGAGCACAACGAAGATAGTGATGACGAAGACGAATAATGTGTCAGAGGCATGAATTGCAATGGGAAGAGGGGAAATGTGAAGTGTGTCAGCTTTGAGTCCGGATTAGTGTGAAGTTATACCTGTCATTATACGTTGTTAGGAAGTAAAAGATAAACAAAGAGCCCGTACTTACATCTTGACAGCCTGGCCATTATGAGAGTACTATTTGTTTTAGTTTTGTTATTGAATTGACAGCGATATGGTATCCTTACGTCTTCAAGAAAGACGATGAGTGCTGTCAAAAGTACTTCTTCTGCTGCTGATACCACCATGGTATAGAATGCTATGTATGTAGTAAGAAGGGCCCCACCACACCTACCGTTCCATCAATCATCCATCATTCATCATCAATCATCTAATCTAGAGATTTCATGTTGAAAACTCCTAAAAGTGGTAGCCTTCGATATCATTCGATAGTGATCTTTTGTCATAACTGCCCACATTTTGATGAGATAGGTAGAATTAAGTTTAGCATCGCTTACGCCTGTGTAGTATTGCAATACTGCCATTATCATAGAACTGCTCTGACTAAGGCAGTATGCTCTTGATCAAGTGGATTAGCAGCAGCCAGGCGTAACACATACAATCTCTCCTTTATATTGCAAATGAAAGAGACGAGAGCGTCCGAGTCAATATCAAGTACCAAATCTCATATTCATATCGAAACAACCAATGAACATGAAGAGTTTAAGAAGAAGAATAGTAGTAGTAACATTTACAAATGATATAGAAACAATAATTGGCATATCCGATCATAGTCTAACAATAGAACACTCGAAATTATGGTATTCTGTTAACGATATAGAACAACTCAAGAACAAATATCAAAACTTGATACACAAGACAAGATGCAAACTCTCCCAACAGACTAGATGTAGTACAGAGATTACAGGATTAGAAAAGTATTTGTCAGTTGAACTATCAGATGAGTTTAAACATCGTAAAGAAGAATTGTATAGAGCTATTCAGAATGAATTCTTAAACTCGACAAATGGACGACAGCCAGATATAGATAGATTGGCAAGTGTCTCTCGTTTCCACTCGAAGTGGGCAATGACACAAGCAATGTTTGCTGCAAAGTTACTACAGAAAGATGTGTCACGAAGTATGGCAGCAGCTAATAGTATGAAAAGTAGAAGTAAAAGGTTGAAGAAGCGTCGTTCGTCGATATCAACTAAATCAACAGCATCGACGGCAGTTATAACAGAAGACACAAGAACAACAAGAAGTAGCAAAGCAGTTGAATGTCAAACTATTGGAGATATAAAGTGTACTAGTTCTAGTCAAGCCGCATTGGCACTAGCCGCTTGAGATACAGGATAGTAGACAGAGAGATGCTTGTTCCTAAACTCTAAACTGAAGAGATAGTATCTATGTCTATATGACACAATGGTATGCTTCACATCTCTTTGTATAGAAATAGAATGGTGCGATTACTTTAATTCGGTATCACAATAAAACAACTAAAGTACGATGATGAGAGATACATACACTTAGTGCTCTCAGTCCCGCTTCTCTCATACATAAAGCAACTACTGATATCCATTTCCATCCCTAAATCTTTCTCTACAAGCTACAATCTCCTTTATACTCTACACTCTACTAAAAGTAATCGATTTGGCTGCATCAGAAGGAACGTCTCCAATCTTTGGGTTGTGGGCCCCATACCATCTGCAATAATAGACAAGAGATGTTCGAAGGTTCGTGTTAGACATACATATCTTCTAAGTGTGCACATGATGTGTACATTATATGGTGTACCTGTACACATAAAGGAAGATAAGATATATACTCACTGGAAGCCTCTATAAATGCAAGACCATTGTACGTCGTTCGTTTATATTCAAGAGCATCATTCATCTGCTCTAATAACTCATCTCCGCAGTCTACCTGCCTAGCCCTGTCACCAGAAACTTGAAAGCCAGAAACTTGAAATTGAATGTACGGTATATGGTACATCAACATCCTCTGTTACCAATCTTCCCGAATCAATATGGTTCATAGTTATCCTTCCTTGATTGATCGGCTCGTAATATACTTGATACTGCCCTTGAGATTAAATAGTTCTTACTTGTTTTTATTTTTTATCATCTCGTGTTTATCTTTTGGAAGGCCGGGGGGTAGCGTCATTTTTCACACCACATGTCTTCTTATTGATGTTTGCTTTGTTGTTTTCCTCTTTGGCCAGTTTGTTATTGTTGTTTTGTTTATCATTGTTCTTTGTAGTTGTATCCTCTTATCCTCTTTGCAGCTTGATGTGTATCAACTGCCTCCTCTGCCGATTGATGTTGTATAGTTGTTGTTGATGTTTTTTGTTGCTAAAGAAAAGTTCGACGATGATTTGGATTATTAGAGGTAGAATCGGCAGCAGTAGAGCCAACTATTATGGCTGCAAGTGATATCAACTTAATCTTCATCATTACCTATACCTAAGGCGTTAATAGCAAGCGCATTTGCGAGAGGATTTTATTTAGTACATATGTATGACCACTAGTGCAGATATTCTTGCACACCGTGCAAACAACTTGCACCGTGCAATTGCATTGTGACATCGCTAAAGAAGATCAAAAGAGCAAAAAGGAGGGCATATTTAGGGGTATCGCTCGCTTAAATTATCTATCGTGAGAATTGCATTAGTTGGTAGTTGTTGATAGAAGTATGTTTCATTATGAATATCGATATGATACATACTACACAATTACACGGTGCTCGTTGTTTTGCATGATGTGCTCGAATATGTGCTCTCATAGTCATACATAATAACGCTCACTGTAACACGTATTGCATTTGAACTTGAGTACATGAAATCTGCACGCGTTCAGCCCCACATGCCCGCATTCGCTATCGCTCATGCGTGCATTTTGGGGCTTACTCAATCCTCAATCCTCCTGACTCTCAAACTACACACAGCTAATATTCAACGGCAGTGGCTATAGCATTTCTTCATATACAAACAGTATAGTATTTAGATCGGTATAATTCGGTTTAGCTGCGGCGGTTTATATATCAATAAAAGAGAAGATATATACACACCACATCAAAATTTCTCAAAAAAATACTCGAGTGTTGTATTATAACTTGTATTTATGATACTTCAACAATACTCATGGTATAGCCTATGATATACAGGATTAGATCAGTTCTTAATACCCTTTTGATTATAGATATTGGTTTAGTCTCGGCGGCTATATTATTATAACAAGGGAGAAGATACCACAACAACAACACACTTTCTCTAAAAAATAATCACAAATTATGTTTTTGATACGACGACAAGGCCACTCAATAATACAGAGATGGCAGCATACGATCAGTAGAAGTAGAGTAGTATCATCTTTATCTACTACAGTTTGTGATGGTACAGATATCGTAGCCGCCGCTGTCTGTCCTCTATCTCTATACTCTACATCAACTGTAGTACGACAAAATTACAATGATGCACTTTCATTGCAACAAACTTCTATCCAAAGTAAACAGACGACAGCTAGCGTGCTTGTGAAGGAATGCATACATTTAAATCAACACGTACATACTTATTGCAATGCTAATAATCAGTTACGTTGGTTTACTTCTGGCGGCAGACATACATATCACGGAAATAGAGGCAGAGGAAATGACCGAGGGAGAGGTCGCCATTCTACAAATAGGATTCCAAATATGAAGGAATTCAATACACTAGATGAGGCAATTGAAGTGTATTATAACAATTTGGACAAGGTAACACCACGCAACTTATCTTCATTTTGGTCAGCAGTACCGCGGTTATTAAGACATCAACAACGAGGAGTTAATTTGGTACCACAATTAGAAGCAATCTTTCACAAAACGGCAGATCAAATACATAGTTATGGACCAAAAGACTTGGCTACAACAACCCTTGGCTTTGCTAAGACTATTCAAACTCTTCAAAGGAGTAAGAGGAGGTATAGTAGTGGTAGTTATGAAGGATATCTTCATAGTATCCTTGTTAGACAAAGAGATGTAGTGTTTGACTTCATTGCTAGGACGGTAGCACCCGTCCTTCACCAATTCAAACCACGGGATTTGAAAGATTTAGCATATGTATATGCTTTGTTAGAATATGTGCCCAAGCAACTTGATGACGGTAGTACATTGTTTCATCATATTGCAGAGAAGAGTATCCCATTATTAAATAAGTTCAAGCCACAGGAATTGGCCAATACTGTGTGGGCTTTTGAGAAAGTTAAAGTATCACATCCAACGCTATATGAGAGAGTTGGAGATCATATTATAACACTCAATCATCTCAACGACTTCACACCGCAGGCTTTGGCCAATATACTAATAGCATATGCAAAGGCTGAAATATTCCATCCTGATCTGTACGAGAATGTGGCGGATCACATTGTTACACTGAATCATCTTCATGACTTTGATTCACAAGCTCTTGCCAACATTATATGGTCGTATGCTAAGGCTGAAGTATCACACCCTGAGCTATTCAACAAAGTGGGTGATCATATAGTTACACGGCAACAACTGAATGACTTTAAGCCACAAGATCTATCCAATATTGTATATTCATATGCAAAGGCTGGAGTTATCCGTCAAGATCTGTTCACCAGGATAGGAGATCATATTGTTGCACATCATCATCTGAGTGACTTTAATCCACAGGAACTTTCCAATACAGTATGGGCATATGCAAAGCTTGGAATATCCCATCCTGATCTGTTCAACAAACTGGCTAATCACATTGTTTCACTCGAACATCTGAATGACTTCAATTCACAGAATCTTTCCAACATATTATATGCATATGCAAGAGCCGAAATATCTCACCCTGATTTGTTTAATAAAGTGGCAGATCATATCGTACTACTTGACAACTTGGACGATTACACTGCCCAGGCTATATGTAACTTGGCATGGGCATATCATAAAGCTGGAATAATCCGTCAAGATCTCAATAACAAGTTAAGATATGCTGCCGATAATGGGAAAGAAGAGTTTAGTAGTCGGCAACTCAATAACCTTTACCAATGGACATCAGAAGAAGAAGATATACAAATACAAAACCAGGAAGATGATGAGCAGAATGAGGACGAGACCGATAGTTTGTTGGCAGTGGTAGATCAAGATAATGATAATGATACTGATCAAATAATAATAATAATAATATCTTACAAATTTAACACTATACAATCTCCAATAGTGAGTACACGCTAGGTCTTTTGAATTGGCATAGCTATATTAATATTATTATTATGATAATGATACTGATCAAGAAGAGGAGAAAGAGGAGTATAATGCCTCCTCAGCTCCAGAAGACTTGTCTCTTTTGACAGTTGTTCAGTTAAAGGATAGACTACGAAGCTTGGGATTACGTGTTAGTGGACGTAAACAAGAGTTGATTGATCGACTTAATGACCATATTCAAGGCCAATAGTAATAGTGTATGAGGGAAATTGGCATGGTAAGGACTTAAATTGCATAAGATTAAAAGCTACTAAAGAGAGAGGAAGTTCCATACTTCCTTGTGTCTTATTCCAATCTCTGCCTCTTTATCAAGTAAAACGCTCTTTCTAATTGGATGTTGGTGGAAGGCGTTGGGAAGTATATGAGCCACAATCTGCACTCTCATCAGACTAACAATCTCCGCACAATATTCTAAACTCTCCACCTCCCAACTCGTCTTCTACTTCAACCCCATCCTTCAAATCATATACACTAAGTTGGTAATGGTTTTAACATAAAGTAAAGTAAACCAATTAAACATAAACCAAATATGATACAACAAATACCACTTTTTATTCTATGTTTTGTATCATCTGATAAGATACCGCTACTTTGTATTATTGTACTTATATTCATATCATTATCGGATTGATTTATGGTGGTTATTGCGGCTGATGTTATGGATGATATAGAAGATAATATAGATTTTCTGTGGTAGCGTTGATGTGTTAGTGATATTGGTTTATTGAGGTGTTGTCGTTTACCCTTTTGTCTTTGGAGGGCATTGAATACTTTTTGTGTAGCTTGTCTCGTTAATTTTGACATTTTGGTACTTCTTGGTGATGACGAGTTGTTATTGGTGGGGTTTAGACCGTTAATGTATTCGTCTGCATCAAATGATGTATCTAAACTATTATCATTAACATTGTTGGTTTTTACTAATCCATCATCTCTATGCAAACCACTACATTCAACACCCTTCTCTAAATTACTGAGTAACTCATCTGAACTTCCGTCCGTTGTCGACTCGGGAGCTGGTATTATCAATTCTGTATCACATGTCAATATACTACTTTGCTTCCATTCTTTATCTATATTAGTGCTGTTTGCGTTATCATCCAGCGCATCAAACGAGCGAGATATTCGATTATGTAAAATAGTTGGTATTGCAAAATGATCATTCCCTTGTTGTTGCTCTTCCAATTGCTGATCTTCTATACCTGACGAGCTTGATGCCCTACGCCTATTACTGCGTAGTCGATCTGTAAATGATGAGCTTAGTGATCTACGATATGTTGTATTCGTTTTATCAATATTAATACTGTTGTTGCTCACATCTTGTGTTCGTTGTTGGGAGAGCTTATTATGCTGCGGTCTATCGTCGTCTTCTAAGCTGTATACTATCGACTGAAGTTGTTGTGGCTGATGAGATGATGATGGAGATATATTATTGTTGTCACCATTGTTAGCTGCCTGTTGTTGAGGCTGCATTATGCTTATCCTTGGTAACTTTAACCGAGTGAGGAACTTTGATGTCAGATAGAAGTTGATTAAAAACGCCGCTAAGTTATGCAATATATGTTTGCAATTAGATAGTTCAACGCCAGTAGATTGCAATAGTTGTACAATAACTATAATAACACCACTATCCGATCAGCCCTCGTGAATCTCTTTTTAGTTGTTCATACTTGTGATTGTTTGTGGTGTGAGCTCGAACAGCTTGAATCAACGAATGTACGACAGATACCGGTGGTGTGTCACATCAATCACAGGCAACTTTAGTCGGTAGGATACATGCTACACTGCTTTAATTATTGTAGATGTATGATCAAATAATAGCCACTTACTTTGTTTTAAAACTTAAAAGTAAATGTAAGTGCCGCAACCTTCTTGTACACTACCTCGAGTTATTCATCCAATCTCACATCCTCGCCATGCTCGATATCCATCTCTCCTCCCTCTATCTGATTATCCATCAACACATTAACATAGTCTAACGCCTCTTCCCGCCCTTGCCTTTCCTCGTTGTACCACTTGACGAGACTTTAATGTTAGCAGTACTTGGCTTGCCACTCCCATCTCCGCCTCCACTAGCCTTGGCAGCAACACGTGCCGCAACATCCAATTTAGCTGCATCCTTTTCCATACCAGCCCCCGCGCCGCCGCCTTGAGCTCCAACATTCGACTTGTTGTTGTACCGTCCACCACCGCCACCACGGCCACGTCCACGACGATTGTATGATCGTTGACTTTTAGGTATCCATCGTTCTGGATCGGGCTTGGTAAGTGGAATTTTATTAGGATCATATCGTCCTTCGGCTTCGAGACGTTTGAGGTATGCTTCCTTTTGTTTGGCACGTTTACGTAGGATGGATTCTCGATTGTTCTTCTTACGTTCACTACACATAGTATAAAGAAGGGGATAAGATGTGGTTAGTAAGAGATCATAATAGAGACATATCATATGTGATAAATGAACAATCATATGCACTTTTGATAAATGAATACATCATATGCACACTACTCACCCCATATTGGATCGTCCTTTACCACCCGTGGCAGCAATCATCTTCCGAACCTTGGTAGAACTACCACTACTTGCACTACTTAATTCCTTCTTGGCAAATCGTGGTATATCCATAGATTCTAATGCCTCACCGTCCATAAAATCTCCACTACCGCCGCCAACAACTCCTTCCATTGCCAATTGCAACTCTTCGACATATTCCTCAGCCTTGGTAGGGTCAGTGTATGATAATGCCTTGACTAGTAATGCCGTTGCTTCTATTCCACCCGAGCCTTCATCAACAATACCTTGTAACAATTCCACTGCCTCATCGTATTGTCCTTGATCCATTTTATATTCTGCCATGGCTAACTTGGCAGGGATGGTATCACCCAATGATGATAGTAACTGTTCGGAGGAGGACTCTTTGTTTAATGATGCGTGTAATGATGTTAATGTTGCAATAACACCCGGACATGATTTAATAGATGAAGGTAGAAAATCAAGTGCATCAATTAACGGCTGTACGTCCTTCGATGATGGATTATTATTCATCATCATTGCTTTGTGTAATAATAGTTGTGCCTTGGTAAATTCCAATACCCCGTTAGTATCATCATCTTGTAATAATGCCTTGTCAAGTTTGTCAATGGCACCATTGAGAATGTCCTCATACGACTTGTCTTTTGATTCAGAGATACGATATAATTCACTCTCGAGTAAATCAGCACGTGCCTCCCATGCTAGAACTTCGGCATCTGATGCTGGTTTTGCCGTGGGTACGGCATTATCCCCGGCGGCGGCGGCACCCTTCTTCTTTTTACCCTTCTTCTTGGGGGATTGGGGGTCGACCTTCTTCTCGTCATCCCCATGGTACGATACATGTAAGGATGAACGTAATACACGTAACGTATCTAAACATCCCGTAACATTCTTCATCTTGATATATAATACTGCACGATTGTATAATGCCACTCGTACCTGTTGTGGCGTGGCACCTACCAATGGTACCGTAGATGTAGATGACTTGTCCTTATTACCACCCTTACCACTAGTAACATTATCATCGGAAACTGATAATGATGACGTAGTGGGAATACGTTTAATAACATCAAATACACTCTCCTTGCCATCCCTCAATACTGCTAAATTATTGGATGATATTGCCATTAAATTACCCTCTCCGCTACTACTACTTACTGCATTGCCTTTACCACCCTTGGTCTTTTTGGCCAATGCAAATTTAGTAACCAATGTTAAATATGTCCTCATTGCGTCATTTTCATTTGTGGTGCCACCTAGTAGTAATTTAGAGAGTGCTAAATTTGCTTGTATTGGATTAGCCTCACGTTGTGCCACTAATTGTTGTTGTTGACGTTTAGTCTCTTCTTCGTTAACCTTTTTTTCTTCCTCGTTGGTCTCATCGTCTTCGTCAATAGTGGAAGTAGGTTGAAAGATTGTCAAGGCAGATTTTTCAGCATGTTCCAATAATGATTTAGCAATTAATATATTTGATGTTGGATGTTCAACCTTTGATAATAAGAGGTAGGTTGCTAAATTGTATGCCAAATCATAATTTTGTAGTAAATCTTCTGAGGTGTTATTGTTGGTATTGGTAGATTGATGACCATAAGATGTGAGCAATTGTTGTAATATTTCATTATCCTCCAACCACGTCGAAAGCTTCTCATACTCGCTACCACCGCTACTATTAGCTACTGATGAAGTGCCCTTGTATGTATAATTAGAGATTTTATTAGCCAATGCATTCGATAGCAAATCTTCTTGTTCATCAGCATCCATAACCAGATTATTATCATTTAATAGTAGCTCTTGATAAATTGTATCAGCTTGAGAAGTTTCACCCAATCGATATAAAGTTTGTGCATAAATACATTTTAATCCTCTACTCTTCAACTCTCCCACGAAGTTATCACTATCTTTGTTGTGATAATTTACCAACGGGCCATCACTTTCATTAGTTAGATTAATATAACATACTTTACGACATTCGTCATACTTTTTTAATCGATAGAAACTGTAGGCTAATTCCTCGGTATTTGAATTGTCTAAATCCTCGTATGTGTTGATGATATAGTCAATGACGGCTTGATACTTATTGAGTTTAATTAATGATCGTAGATAGATTGTACGAATTACATCAGTTGCACTTTGTGGTGGTGGTGTATCATTAGAGTTGTTGGTTAGTAGGGCATAACAACTTTTTTCAATTGTTGATATTGTTGCCTTATCGTCGGCGGACGATGATAGTAATGTTGATAATTCAGATAGAGAATCTTGCCATGATAATGATGACGCTGGTTCGGCGGCGGTGGACATCTTGGAGTATGTGGGTAATAGTGCGTCCGCCGTATTAATAATTTGTGAGGTGAAGTAATTACACTCTCATAATTTCTCCTCTCTCATTTACCTACAAGTGGAATGATACGATTTTGCCCCTATCCAGTATCGTATCATCGGCCACACAGTGAACAGTGTTAGCATAGAACGCATCTACTGTGTATTAACATTCATTATTGTTGATAATGATCTCATTGGCAGTTCCTATTCACTACATAAAACTCTACTTTTACAGTATTTGCACAAAATAACTCGCTATCAAACATACACTCTCTTTCTAAATGGTTGTGCACAACATTGCAACAATAACAATTCGTCGATTATTCTCATCTTCCTTTAGTCTACCAACATCCACAATTCTACAATATAGCAGCAGTGTATTTCTTCCGTCAATTATATCTACCGATAGCAACAGCAAGTCACAATCATTCTCTACCTCTGCTAATAAAACTACTAAAATGACATCACCATTCGACCTCTATCCAATGAACTTATCCGAACGATCACCAATATTAAATATCGTACCACCTAACATTTGTCAATTCAAACCAACATATCAATCTGTACCATTAATTAATCGTACACCCTGTGGTAGTGGCGGTACGTCATTCATTTTGAGATTTGGTTTACCGGATGTTAGTAGACCTATGGATTTGACGACTTGTGCATGTTTATTGGCAGGTGCAGACTTAGAAGACGATACTGAAGATGGAGAATTAACAGAAGTTGTTAGACCGTATACACCAATTAGTACTAATGTTCAAGTGGGTTGTTTTGATTTGTTAATTAAAGATTATGGTGATGAGCATGGTTGGATGTCCAATTACTTATGTAATGAATTGCAAGTTGGTGAAATGGTAAGTGGTGATGGTATAGTTTGTATCTATGGTTGTATATAGTTGTATTATGTTGCATATTGTATGCATTTCATGATTATATGCTAACACACTTCTATCTTTATGTATAGGTGAAATTTAAGCACATCGATTTCAATGTAAGATATGAACATATGATGCGTCTCCTTTCTTGATATTGATATGTTTGCATATTCTCTCATCTCCGTGTCTTACTAAACAAATCTCATATACATCTTAATACCATAGGTTAAAATACCAGCTCCTTTCACACATAAGAAGGTTGGAATGATTGCTGGAGGTGAGTAACTATGCGTATGTGCATATCTTATGTTAATGTTATGTATATCCGTTTTATTATCGATTCATATCTCTCTTCTTCTATACGATATTACAATTACAATATCTCATCTCTTCTTTCCACCATTCTCTCTCTCTCTCTATCTACATATGGTTACAAATAGGAACGGGCATCACTCCAATGATTCAAGCACTACATGCCATACTAGGTGACGGTCCAAAGGAACAACAAAGTGCAACCGAGGAGGTCACATTATTATACGGCTCACGTAATTCAGATGATATATTAGGCGGTGAGATGCTACAACATTGGGCAAGTACACATTCAAACAAGTTTAACTACATTGATGTATTATCAAATGAACCATCCAAATCGGAATATGACGGTGAACGTGGATTTATTGATAAGGAGAAGATAGTAAAGTATCTACCACCTCCTTCCGATGATGATGTTATTATATTCGTCTGTGGACCGCCAATCATGTATAAACTATTATGCGGACCTAGAGATGAGACAGAGATTACAGGCATCTTAGGAGAGTTGGGGTACACGTCTAATCAAGTGTACAAGTTTTAGTTTGTGTGAACTTGAGTAGTATTGTATCATTCTCCATTGGTTAGTGTAAACTCCGTTGGTTAGTATACATAAGGCATTCTGCTTCGAATAGTGTACACGAGTTCGATATTGTTATATTATTGGATAAGCATGTCGGTTTTGTATACCATGGATGATAGATAAGATATGAACTAGCTGTTGACAGTAGAAACAGACACAAGCGCAGGCGGATAACTAAAACATTAGAATGAGAATTGGTTGTTGTTATCCAAGCCTAAACAACACAATACTATGCACTAATCAGTATTGGACCTTTACTACTCAACTTTTCAATGTGTTGTTCGAGTTGTAATAACTCTGCCTCTTGTGTAGCCTTTCGATTGATTAGTCCAGGCGTATCCAATATGACTTTATGACATGTACAAGTTTTAGTTTGTATAGAATATTGGGTGTATCATATAGTTGTTAATATGAATATAATCCGTCGGGTGTGCATGCAATCTCGAATAGTATTCACGAGTTCGGTATCAATATATTGCGGATGTACGTCAGTCGTTTAGTAGTTTGTTTACCGTTGGAATAGGGAGTATAATACAAACATTCTAGTCTACAACTATTTTTCGTAAATGAGTACTGGCACATGAACTAGCCGTCGATAGAGCAGGTCGGTAATGAAAACATGTACAGAGATTATATGAGAATTAGATGTAGTTATCCAACTCGAAGCTATAACAAAACGGCATACTATATCTAACTGACCAACAATATCGGACCATTACTACTCAACTTTTCAATGTATGTCTCGAGTTGTAACAACTCTTCCTCTTGTGTAGCCTTTCGATTGATCAATCCGGGCGTATCTAATATAACTTTATGACAATACTTTTGATATTCCGAGTTTACTTCACCCCAGCGTTGCTTGAGTTTGTTGATTAGTTCTCGTCTCTCATCTTCATTCATTACCTCATCCTTCTGTTGTTGATTAGAAGACGAACCATACTGCTCCGAGACATACTGATCAACAAGTTCCTTCTCGTGTTGTATCTCAGCCTTGACAGTCTCGAGGTATGCTGGGACTGGGACTTTGCCATAGTCTTCACGAGCAGTGAATGGTACCTCGACTTCCTTCCTCTTCTTTGGTGAACTGTTGATTGCTTCTACTGCATTGCAATTGAGATAGTTCTATCTGTTCGTAGACCTTGTACTGGCTTGTCATTTCGTGATGGTACTGCTGGTTTGTTTAATACCTTATCAATATGTTCAACCGATGGGATACGAGAACTATCTCGACATTGTCGTGTTCCCTTCTTGAGAAACTCGTTTGGATTTGGTGGTCGCGGTTCAACTCCAAATGATGTAGTAACGACGTGATTCTTTAAAGTATAAGCGTACGATATATGTATGTTAAAGATAGAGAAGATATAAGAACCACACAACACAACATATACAACAAACAAACAAACAAACAAACAAACAACAACGACTCACCTGCTTGAGAGAATGAAATCCTTTACCATCAACAACAGTTGTGCCTTGCATACAAAATGTCGAACCAATCAACGGACCATTCGGATCATACTTTGATTTGTAGATTTGTTTCTTAGCCTTCTTTGCTTGTGGCTGTTCGACGAACTTGTAAATACTCTCAGTCATCTCTTAGTTTGAAAGTCCACTTTCCTTAGCTGGATTTGAAAGTGCTTACAACAACGAGGTAAGTGCTCTAAATGAATGAACGTTAGTCCAAGTTGAATGAGTTGGATAATATCAACACAACTAGCGTTGCTCAACGAGTGTTCTCTATCTTCATGAGCACAGATACTCTAAGCTCTCGTTGTCTGGCTTGTTGTGTGTCGTTGAATTTTTGAATTGCGAAAAAATGATAACAATAGCAAAAAAGCACATAAGATGTGCACAACATCACTAATGTCATACACGTCAGCGACGACTTCATTCAAGCAACGCTTAGAAGACTTATCCACACAACATGTTCTAAAACTATGACAAGATGTGATAGAGAGCAGAAGTCAAAGCAGTGTCAATAGTCATCATAGACAAGTAAAAGCCTCTCTCTGCTACTGACTTCGCGACTCATCTCAATGCTACGGAGATTCTTCGACAAAGATGATAGTAAGGAAGTGAGAAAGCTAACCAACAATTGCAAACGTTTAATGCAAACACAAGATCGTCAAGTCAAGGGTGTCACAGACATCATCTTTACTGTAGGCAAGAAGGAAACGAAGGCCTTTGCAAGCCAGATGAAGCGAGTCGAGCTAAAGGCGAGTCTTACTTTGTACGAGTTAAGAATGATGTAGGCTCAAAAGAGAAGATGGTTGTACTGTGGAAGAAACTATCATCCAATAAAGACGAGTTTATATCTGATATCGTACTGGCAAGTACCAAACCAAATCATGAACATTTCTTCTTGGGAGATAAGGATGGCTACAAACTAGTCGTGCATCGTGAAATGAGAGGTGAGAACATATGATATGTCTTACTGAACACTAGTATATTACTAACACCTTTACCCTCATCATTCCTTACTACTATTATAGGTAAAAGGAATGGAAGTAGCTGATCCATCACTCTGTATGTGGTTCAAGAAGGAAAGTAATACCAAGTCGCACGATTCATCACCGACATACAAGTATCATGTACAAAGGCAGATCAAGTCGACTTGTCTCGCAAGAACTATGAGAAGCTACCTCAATGTCTATCAGCGTTTGGCCTTGAATATGCAAACATTTACATTCTATGGAAGTCATCAACAATAGTATGCCTCACAGACTCGGATCATATCGAGAAGGAGTTGAACGACTACTCTGCAATGCTGAGTAAGAATCCGGATGATAAGATACTAGCTCAAATGGTTGATAAGGCCAAGTGGAGACTCCGTGAGGCACAACTCGCCGAAGAAGATCATGCCAAAGATATACCAGGAGATGACTTGCAATATACAAAGGAGTTCTTAGCTCTAAGATTCAAAGAACTACAAAAGATGAAGAAGATATACAAGACGATCGACTTTGATCGAGATGGGAAGATTAGTATTGAAGACTTTGTATTGTTCTTGAGAGAGCCACTATCAATGTCTCCTTTTATTCGACAAATCTTCACCTTCTCGGCACCATCTAATGGTTTGATTGCAAACTATCCGGCTAGAAATGATGATCCCATGATGGATGTGGGTGCTCTCGAGCTGTTGCCATCTTTTGTATGCTAGGATCAATAGAGCTAGTCAAATTTCTCTTCTCGTGGTATGATACAAAAGGATATGGTGAGATTGACAACAAGCAATTCCTTGACATGCTTGGCCTATTTCATCCTCGTCTTCGAGATGATGTTGTAGTTCGAGCTCAGAAGGATATACATCTATCAAAAGATGGCAAGATGTCATTCAAACAGTTCTCAAGTGAATGTAAAAAGTTCCCTCATATTCATATCTTGCATCCCGCATACGAGTACAAGCCAATATGAGGAAGCAATTCTTTGGTACTCGTCTAGAGGAGGAGAGACAACAAGAACAAGAAATGGAAGATACTGAGAGACAACAGCAGTATTAGATATCTGAGGAATTGAAGAATGAAAGTATAGACATCTATGAGATATAGAAGAGGGAGAAGTCGAGGAAGGGGGAAGTAGAGATATATTAATAGGCATACAGTTCGACTTCTTTTCTAGATTTATCCACGGCACTACTAATGTACAACTATCTGCTCCAAGAAGATATTCATCCCCTACTCTTCTTACTAATGGTGACCTGCCAATATTCTTGTATGATATGAAACTGTCGTTGCATGCATCTCCTCTTCTTTTGCTTACTGGTTCATCACAATTCGATAGCTTGGCAAGTGATGTGTTTGCTGATGTTAAAGGTATGAAACAAGTGGTTCGATATCTAATTGCTCAAATCACTAACTACATTGTACCATTACACTTGAATAGACGTCAACACTTCCCATCACCTCACAACAGTTTCATCACTCTTGACAACTCACAACCCTAACTCAAGCAGAGACCCTGAGGACAGCAATAACGAGATTAACAATGTGTTAGTTGCATCTCAGTTGTTCATTTGGTCAGCTCTTGGTGACCGTTCATCATCATTTGGACACGCTGCTAAGAAGGCATATAGTAGTGCATCTGCAAGAGCTGATTTGGACAACGCTGCTAAGAAGGCATATAGGTAGTAGTGCATCTGCAAGAGCAACCGACCAACAAGCAAGTGCAGTGATGCATCTAATGAACAATTTCCAGTACACATTTGTTCTTTGTTCTGTTTCGCTGTGGAACAGGGAAGAGTGGCATATACATCTTGCAACAGCTCGCTTGTTGCATATTTGGTGTCAATTGTCAATCATCAGAAGAGTATTGTTATCTCGCCACACAATGCTCTACTTGAAATGCATCATATGCAAGCTACAAAGTATTTTTTGGAACATTCTTATGCCTAGAGAAGTTACTTCCATCCAATGTTGCAGCCAATGAATGAAATCTCATCCGACTTTGACTTGCTATTCATATCAATCCACTCTTTCAAGGATTTGATGGACAAGCATCCCAATCAACTTTGGCAATGGAACATCAAGAATATCTTATTGATGAGTATCACAACATATTTGGCGAACTGTTTTGTAGTCGTGGGCATCTCTATGTAACTTGGCAAGACACGACATCAAAATCACTTTACTATCAGCAACAGCTAATGCATTACTCTGGGTTATGTTGCACTAGTGACATAAATTCGACTTATGGGGAACTTAGAGTTCCCTATAAGCACCCCATAAGTAAAGGATCCTAATTAGTATCCCATAAGTAAGATTTGTCTCAGATACCTGTCTCAATTTATAACCAT
>Ga0214478_100322_pt1 | contig 27974 bp, 18 predicted proteins | sample M1_20Mar14CPVII9_2_FD_178001 | JGI IMG/M metagenome (GOLD analysis project Ga0214478, IMG submission 178001) | Marine eukaryotic communities from Monterey Bay, California, United States - M1_20Mar14CPVII9sort6BwellD7 | ecosystem: Environmental > Aquatic > Marine > Unclassified | place: USA... | reverse complement strand
TATTCTCCACCTAATATTGAATAAGAATAGAAGCCCGAGACGAGAGAATGGCGTATAGGTTAGAAATCACAGCAACATTCAACCAAAAGCAATAGAGAGCACACATAGCATACAACAGAACCTTTCTCGAGATAAGAACAGCAAAACATAAACTTACCAAGCATTATCACCAACATTTCTAGGCAGCATCCTCTCGTCAACTTTCTCCCTTTCTTCTTCTACTCTACCCTCCTCGTCTAATGCCAACTCATCCTTAACATCTCTACTAATACTGCCCTCAATCTCATAATCACCCAACTCATCACGATCATCAATACCATCATGATCTACATCCAACTTGCCACTTTCTATCCACCTACTCACACCATCTCTATCTCTACCACTACTTCCACCTCTACCTCTGCCACCTCCTCTATTATTATCAACAAACCAACCTTTCCATCGTATACCCTTTGGATTCCTACGCGGTCTTGGTCCATTCTCTCTAGACTTAATATCTTCTTGAGCCTCATTATTGGTTTCTATCTCTACATACTCTACGCCAGCTGACTGTGCAGCACTGCCGGATTCTACGCCTGCTGACTTTGCACCACCACCTGACTGTGACTGCTGTAGTATAAGGTTGGTATTCTCATCAACTTCAATATCAGCAGTTGATTCTAATTCTATTGTATTCCCTATATCTTCTTCTGGTTTGAAGAGTTGTTGTTGAGTGGTCTTTTCTGGGTTGAAGAGTTGCTTATGAACAACTTTAGTACTTTTAACTGTCTCGTCTCTTTTTTGTGTTGTATAATCACTACCAGCATCTAGCTGTTGTTGTTTATCAAGCTGTAATAATTGCTGTTGCTTAGCATCCTTTATTGCATGATATCTAGCAGTTCTACTTCCCTTACTAACCATATTGGTGGGTGTTGAAATTATATTATTATTAGACTGATTTTGCTCAACTTTTCGCTCAACATTTCGTATACCATCAATGTTAACAACGTTGTTAGGAGGAGCACCACTCCCCGTCAAATAATCCAATTCAACTTCCCTCGTTTGTCTTTTTATATTATCACCAAATACATTGTCAAAGGTACTATAATTATTATCTATACTATTGCTATTTAGAGTAGACATCATTTTAGTAGTTAGTAATATAGTTGATAATATTGATATTAGTATTGGTAATAGTAGTAATGATATTCTACGATTGTGTGGATTATTATTGTTATTGTTTCGAGGGTTGTTTGTGTAGTTTGTTGAAGAGTATGCCATGTTTGATATAGTTTGTTTGTTGTTATTAGAGTTAGGTTGGCAGTTTTTTTTATGGTGGTGCACTTGTTGTTGTGTTATGCCGCTAAGCTCGCTCGAAAGCCAAGTAACGTACACCGCTCAGAGAAGAACTGTCAGTAGATATTGACTGTATTAATATTGTAAAAAGGAGGTGCTTTTGTTTCAGGCCGCGAGAAAAGCAACAATAACAAAACAACTTTTTAGCAAAAGCAAAAATGAGCTTACGAATCGTACTTCGTGCTTTCGTACATATAATACCGTATCGTACTTATTTCGGTGGCGAAGTAAAATCCAGCAGCCCTCTAATGATTATTTGGTAGGAAATCGGTACTAGAACGACAATGGAGAGTAAGCAAGCCCCTAATAATCTCTATAGAAAAACACCACAAGCGTAGACACGGTCTTTAGATTGCTCTCAAGACGGTGGAATATCAAGAGCAAATATACTGAAAGTATACTCATTGAAATCAGTTCTTAATGTTCTTTCCAATGATATTAGTCTCGGGGTATCTAACGATCTAAGGTAGATATTAAGTACCTAATACGTACGTATCTAAATCTCTCTCTCACATATAAAAATGAAAACAATCATCTTCCTACACCTACTATTAACTACTCTAACTATACAACTCATATCATCACAAGAAGAACCAGCACCAACACCACCTCCAACACCACCACCAACTATAAACACAGGTACAAATTCATGGTATTACAAATATGAAAAGTCCGGCTGTGCACAAGACTGTCTCACCTCCGCCGGTGAAGATTGTGGTGGAGTAGCTCAAAGTTGGCAACTGCAATATTTATATACAACATTAGAAGAATGTTGTACGACATCAACTAATTTAATATTAGAATTGTGTATATCAAATTCACGATTTAGTATTGGTGATTATACTGGTAGTAATTTATATTATGTTGGTGCTGATTCTAAATGTGATAAAGATTGTGCCGTAGGTGGTAGTGGTAGTGGCGAGGATTGTGGTGGAATTATAACTAGTTCAAGTGTTGAATTGTATAATAGTATTGAAGAATGTTGTGGAGGTGGTAGTGCTTCTATATCCAATGTTCAATATTGTGTTAGTAGTTCTGGTGAGTCTGATTTTGTTGGGTTTGTGAAGAGGAGGGCTGGGATATGGGGAGATGAAGATAGTATGCACATCACAAGGAGCCTCGTGGAAATGATTTTGATACAGTCGGGCGACGTCGGCTGTTACGGCTACGGGTCGTCGGCCCAGGGTTATTATTCGACTCTTTCTCTCTCTCCAGTTACGTATATCCGCTCATCCTTTCTCTAACCTTCGCGTGTACCCTCTCCATTCCACAATACAACCCCCTCACATCATAACAATACAAATTATCAGACCCATCATCTACCGGTACCGGACTATTCTTTAAATCACCAAACAATGGATACTGTATACAAGATTCAGATGAATCAGGCTGCCCCTCCTCTAAAACTTGTCAACGTGCTACACAAACAAATAAACTATATACAACCATTACCGAATGTTGTGCATTAGATGTATCGTGGGTTAATCCAACCTATTGTGAATCGTCAGGATTTCCAACTAACAAATGGTATCCAAATTATGGAGAGGGAATTTGTAACAAAGATTGTGATACAGGAGGAGATGAATGTGAATTATCAAATAGTGGTGTTATTAAATATTACGATGAAGCGGCACTATGCTGTACAACTGAATTACAAAGTGAATTATATTGTACGGATTATTCATTAGGACAGGAACCAAGTGGTAGTTTAGCTTGGTATGTAACGTGGGATAATGGTGTTCAGAAATGTGCACAAGATTGTCCACTTGATGCTGGAGGAGGTGCAGGGCCGTGTGGTGGATTAATAACAGTGGGTGTAGTTGCCTATGAATCTGTCGATGCTTGTTGTGAAACTGCCTTATCGGCCATGAGATTAGAAGAGTGTCAAGCTGTGTCAAATGGAGAGGTAAGAGTAGTGTTTTGTGCATATGATGTGTCTATATCATATACTCATCCTCATTCTTCTACTTACTTGTTGATCTTCGTAGGAGTATCTGGGTACAGAAGAGTACTATGCCGAAAGTAGTAGATGTGTACAAGACTGTCCAGAGACAAGCAACCCTTCTGGAGGTGGAGTTTGTGGAGGAATTCTAAATTGGGGAGATTCGTATGCCACCGTCGAAGAGTGCTGCGAGGCCAAGCTACCTTCACTTGACTCTGCATTCTGTGTGGACAATTCATTAGCCACACCGGTCGGTACGGGAAAGTTTGTCACTAAAGCTGAGGGATATTGTGTACAAGATTTAGTGACATGTTTGGGGTCTCAATTATGTGAAAAGGCATCGTCGAGTGGTAATAACTTCTATGATACATTGGCTGCTTGTTGTGAATCTAGAGCATGGGTTCAATTAGATTATTGTACATCAAGAAGTGTAGGAGGGTACAGTGATAAGTGGTATAAATCATCGAATGGTATATGTGCTCAAGATAAAGAAGGAAGTGAAGTACCAAACATGTCAACAGAACTATTCGCTGATGTAACAACATGCTGTTCTAGTATTAACCCCGACGATGAGGACTGTGTGACATTAAGTGAGGGTGGTGAAGTACCTGGTGTAGACGGAAGCGGAGAATGGTACCTTGCCACATACCCCAAAAACGATCGTTGCGTCAAAGACTGTGTGGATGAGGGTGATGCCGATTGTGGAGGCTTGGTCGCTTGGGGTAGTAAATACGCTTCTGTTGAGGAGTGCTGTGAAAAACGTTTGCCAAACATGGTGACAGGTCTGTGTTTAGCAAATAGTCAAGAGGCAGTAGCAGATTACGAAGGAAGCGATCAATATTATCAAGGTAGTGACAGATGTGTGAAAGATTGTGCAGAAGAGTCCGCTGAAGATTGCGGCGGCATAATAACAGACTTGACGCAGACAACTTTGTACCCGGATATATCATCGTGCTGTTCGAGTATCGTTTGGTTGAACGACGACATATGTGCATCCAATTCCGACCCCTCATCCACCGGTACCGGACTATACTTCGCTCTTGCACAAGAGGGATATTGTACACAAGACGATTGCCCTTTGAATGATGATACTTGTATACGGGCTACCTCAACTGATACACTCCATGCCACTATTGAGGCATGCTGCGCTACTAGCCTACCCAATGTTAACGAGGTCTATTGTACCGGCGGCGGAGAACCAACTAACTTATGGTTTAAAGACGATGGTAATACCTTCTGTATACAAGACGTCGATTCGGATATCAACGGTGCCAGTACTACATTTTATGAATCAGCGGAACTATGCTGTGAGACGTCGTCATCCTTGTTAGATTACTGTATAGCCACTTCAAATGGTGAAGAATATATTGGTACTAATAAGTTTTATGTCCAAGGAAGCCGCTGCGTACAAGATTGTCCTGAATCCGACACTTGTGGAGGAGTTATTTTGGATACAACAGTACTTTATGATACAGTTGAGTTATGCTGTGCTAGTATTGGTTGGCTTGATACAAACTATTGTATAGCATACCCCAATCCGTCCGAAATGTACTATTCAGCTGCATCAAATTGTGTTAAAGATGCGGATAGTTGTTCTGGTGATGAGGAATGTGAGCGAGCAAAAGCGGGCGTCAAACTATATCCCGATCCTACGACATGCTGTGCTACTATGCCATACATATCAAGCGAGTTATGTGTAGCGTCAACACAGGGTATATACACAAATAAATGGTTTGCCTCAACATCAGTTTGTTCGAAACATTGTGATAATGGTCCTGAATGCGAAGAAGTTCCAAATAACAGTGTTACCTTATATCTAACGGCCCAAGCATGCTGCTCTTCTTTGACTTGGCTGCCATTACAAAACTGTACAACGGCTAGTGAGGAAGGTGGTACTTTGACGTTACAACAAGCAACTCTACAAGACATAAACGACGTTCAGGAGGCACTACCGCCGCCTCCGCCAACATCGAGGCCTACTCTTCGGCCAAGTAATGAACCGACGGTAAGTGAATCATGATGATAAGTATCCTTATTGCTCTCCTTTTTAGTATGTTGATTCTCATCACATCTTTACTTTTTCTATTATAGCCCAATCCTACTTCACAACCTATTGTTGGCACCGCAACGGCTGATCTTAAGGCAGCTTATGTACATCAGCAGTCAGCTCATCAGCAATACAAAGGAGAAGAACAAGTAGTAGATGACAATGATTTAGATTATAGTTCAATATCAGGGGCGGGACTTGATATTGATATACCAGTAGACGATACGCTAGAGAGCCCAATAATCGAAGAATCATCAGCCATGTATCAACAGATTGGTTTCATATCATGTTCCTTGGGTATATTGGTTGTAGTCGTTTGGTTTATATAGCACATGTCTATTGAGGAAGTATTACAAGAGAAACTTTAAATGAGACTGAATGAAATTGAAGAGGGGTATCAAGGCAGGTCGGATGGTTTATTGTACTAATAGTAGGATTATCATGTAACAATAATAGGTAAATGATACGAAGTTATACAGCTATATAATATGTGGTCTGCTCATTGGCGTCTATTCTCTCTAGAAGTAGAGATGCACAAGATTGTGAGCATTTTAAACCACCTAAAAAGAAGTTTTCATGACTGAAAACTAATTCATTCACAAAACACAGCCAGATGATTCGAGTGCTAAATGGGGGTACATATTTTATTATAGCAATTCTTAATATCTATAGTTAACAATACACTCACAAGTTCAGTTTTTCAGTGCTCTTTCGAATGGCGGTAGTTTTATATCCTCATCTTTAATACTGAAGTCGTAATCAATACTTTACTCTCGGTGGTGATTTTATATCGGTGCATCAAACACAAAGTTACAAACTATATCGTATATTTATATAGATATCCCAACAACAATCAGATATCCCAACAACAATCGAGTATTTTTTCGTCAATTATATAATTTCACTTAGATATATTGATATTGGTATACGAACAGTAGGCAAGGATAGTATATCATACAAAATAATAAAGCAAACAAATAAACATCAAAGCAAGCAATACAAAATCGATCACCAACATCACACAAAGTAACAAAATATCGTACATTTGGATTGACAAAACGCAAAAACAACAATCAAGTATATTATCATTTGTTACATAATTACATTTATAAAGTGGAACCGGTATACGAACGGTAGGCAAAAACAGAGATATAATTATATAATACAACTATAGTATTAAAAGATAAATGTCAAGCAATACATCAAATGATATAATGTTTGAGTATTCGGGGAACGGACAGATAGTCCCAAAAGATGTTACAATCGTACATTTTCACTGTAGCGTCACTGATGTAGAACGTCAAACATTTATAGAATGTACAGAATTGAAAGAAGTAGTGCTAAATGAAGGATTGGTGACGATTGATTATGGTGCATTTGACAAATGCACATCATTGACAAGTATTACACTGCCTTCTACAGTTACCGAGATTGGTCATAAAGCATTCAACGAATGCAGTAGTTTAAAGGAGGTAGTATTAAATGAAGGATTGAAGGAGATTGGAGAGCTAGCATTTGAAAAATGTACTTCATTGCAAAGTATCACACTACCCTCCACTGTTACAAGTATTTGTTATCATGCATTTGCATGTTGTTCATTATTGGAAAGTATAAAACTACCCTCTACTTTTACCAAGATTGGGAGTTGTGCATTCTACAGATGCACGTCATTAGAAAGTATTACCATTCCTTCCTCTGTGAATGAGATTGGTGGGTGTGCGTTTACTCATTGCACAAATTTGAGGGAAGTAGTTCTCAATGAAGGACTGCAGCGGATTGAACATGGTGCATTTAGTTACTGTAAATTGCAGGAAATAACCATTCCTTCTTCTGTGACTGAGATTGGGGATGCATCATTTTATTCAAATAATCATTTGAAAGAGGTAGTGTGTAATGGAGAGCTGCCAAAGATGAATCACGATGCTATAGATCCTACATTCAAAAAATGCTCGGCATTAGAAAGAATCACCTTTCCCAACATTTCATCTCGTTTGGAAGATGTTATTCGAGCTGGGCAAGCGGATGCGCAGAATAAGATACAGCAATACATCAACCGAGGTGACTTTGAATGGGAAAGAGGAGACACGATTTATATACCCGCGGAAGTATACACCTGTGTAAGTTACACTAGAAGAAGGCCCCGTTGGGATATAGTAAAGGAACACTTTCGTCAGATTGTCAAGTGGATTAGGTACTTTGAAATGAAGGAGGCAACAACAATCTTTGAACTAGCTCTGTGGAAGGCCAAGATTGATCAAGTAGAAGATGACATCTATGAACGTGACCGTGATGCTTGCCGTGTTGAGGTGCCAGGTCCAGTAAAGGATACAATCATGCAGTATCTACTATAAACGTATAGAGGCACAACTATCGGCCTGCGGGTATCAAGTCATTAAACAACAGCAGCAACTCGTCATACCGGAGGTTAATACCCTCTCTCCGTCTCCACACACCGAAGGATAAGTAGACGAATACATACCAACATAAAATGTAAATTAAAATCATCATCGAAAGGAACCAAATCATAACTTCTTATGAGTGTATTATATTGGCTTCTACTTCAACAACAAACTCTTGTAATCTTCTTTCTTCTACCGAGTCAAAAGAGTGCTTTCTTGTGTCTCTTTTTAGATCTCAAATTTAATACCCCTTCGTACCTCATATGATATGATAATATACATTCTTACCTATCAAATCGGCAAACAGCAGATGCATATGGGCTAGCTCGTGTGAAGGGCTATCAATAGAATACTCACCCAGCCACTAGAGTATACTACCCTCTTCCTTCTACTACTCGACTAACTTTGTCAACTCTACTCTCATAAAAGGATACCGGAGCTCAAATCATCTCTCATTTTTTTCTCTTTGCCGTGGTACAACTTTAAATATCGACAGCTATTGCAATAAGCTACTTGATACACCAATATTATAGACAATTTTTCAGCATTTAATGCTCTTTCGATTAGTGGCAGTGCGGATATCGTAAGATTCGTATTTATTGAGTAGCAAGGATTTTACAAAAAAGTACACATCTTGTGCAGTTTGTCTTTGCAATACCTATATATATATATTGCTCAAGATATATACGATAGTATACAATACATCGCTTACACATTATATCAATTGATAATAATTAACTCCAATATATCATTATCGGGCGACTGCAGTTGGTAGTATCATCATATAGGGGGCAAAGTTTTATCATGTCGAGCAATACATCAAATAAAGTATTCGAGTACACGGGCGGGCAGCAGCGTGTCCCAAAGAATGTAGTAAGCGTGAAGTTTCATCCTAGTGTAGTTGAAGTTGACGACGAAGCATTTCAACTATGTAAGATATTGAAAGAGGTGGTGTTAAATGAAGGGCTTGAGAAGATCGGAAGATGTGCATTTCGTGGTTGCAAATCATTAGAAAGTATTACAATACCATCTACTGTTACCTTGATTAGCAATGCTGCATTTCAAAGCTGCGGTGAATTGAGAAAGGTAGTACTAAACGATGGTCTTAAGAAGATACATGGCCAGGCATTTGAACTTTGCAAATTACAAAGTATCACCATTCCCTCTACTGTTACAAGTATTTATGAAAGTGCATTCTGCAAATGCAGTAGTTTAAACCAGGTAGTATTGAATGAAGGGCTTGTGAAGATTGGGATGCAGGCATTTATTGAATGCACTTCGTTAGAAAGAATTACCCTTCCTTCCTCTGTGAAAGAGATCGGGAGCTTTGCATTTTATCAGTGTATAAACTTGAGGGAGGTTGTGTGTATTGAGGCCCTACCAAAGATTGATGCAAATGCATTCCGTAGGTGCTCAGCGTTTTTAGAAAGAATTACCTTCCCAAACATTTCATCACGTTTAGAAGCTATCATCCAGGCTGGGCAAGTGGATGTAAAAAATAAGATACAACAATGTATTGACCAAAGTGAAATTGAATGGGAAAGAGGAGATACAATTCATATTCCTGTGGTAGCGATGAGAAGAATAAGCAGGTGGGATTTAGTTCAGCAGCACTTTAGTCAGATTATCAACTGGATCAAGTACTACGAAATGAAGGAGGCAACAACAATCTTTGAACTGGCTTTGTGGAAGGCCAAAATTGATCAAGTAGTTGATGCCGACGGTGACCGTGAGGCATGTCGTATCGAGGTGCCAGGTCCAGTGAAGGATAATATCTTGCATTATCTAATCGGTAGACACGCAGGGTAAAAGTACAAGGCCGGTCATTTATCGTCATTAATTGAACCGACTATATCAGTAGCAACGTCATATCGGAGGCATGTGAAAGTGAAGAAGTGACATATCTTGTGTCCTTTTTTAGATATAGTATTTGTCAGTGGGGGGAATTACATCACAAAAGTGGGGTGTATGGAGGCTTTCATCAATAATTGGATACTACAACAAACAACCAACAAGTAAACTAAAACTAACACCGACGTACGGATCTACTCTGACAGTACTGCTTCTGCCTGAAAAATTAAAAAAGTAAGCTCTACCTACCTACCTACACAATTAGATCAACTTGTTTACTCATTAAATGATAACAATGATGACTGAACAACAACAATCAAACAACCCAAACTACACTGATCAAACGATCCAATGGGCAAGAGAATCATTACAACGACGTAGGAAAGAGCTGCAAGCAAAGAAGAAGAGTTTAGTCGCATCCTACAAACAATCATCTTCTTCATGCAATGACAATGATGCTAGTTACTCTCAACAACCTACATCACAACAACAACAACAACAAGATGCCAATGACGTAACTGCAATGCTAGAAAGAGGTCGGGCTTTGCTCGCTGAGGCTGAAGCACATTCAGAGATATTAGGACGATATGCGTCTCCTTCTTCTAATACGAATGAAGATGAAGAAGACGACTCTTCTACTCCTCATTCCTCAACAAGAGATGATTTCATGTCAAGATTCTTGCAAGATACTAACCACGATAACAATGATAATGACGAGCATCAACTCGACTCGACAAACAACTCTACTCCTCACAACAATGACGACGAAAATGATCGAATGATTCCTTCTCTACCAGTTGAAATGCCAGCTTGGGATCAAGAATTCAGTGGCGGCAGTGAGTTAGTAGGCAATACAAACAACAACAACGACGAGTTGCAAGAACTACTACGAGAGGGTGAGGCTCGTGCTAGACTTGATGAACTAATTGCCAATGTCCGTCGTCAAGGAGATGACAAACGATATGCAACAGAATTGTTAGATGCACACAACAACAACACACCAACAAAGAAGATAGCAACCTTCGATCCATCATCAATGCATGCTGCTCGACGTGCCGAACTTAAAAAGATGAAACTCGACGAAGAAATAGCCGCTGCAGAGGAAGAAGCACGAGCATTATCATCCTTCAAAGCTCTACCACTACCTGGCGGAGTACAAGTGAAGAACAATCCATTCGCATCGACACGATCATTTGAGATGAAACAAGTTGGATCTGTCGAAAAGTTAGTACATCGTGATAGTAAGTTGAATGGTCATCAACACAACAAGTCTCAACAAAATGATGAATCATCTTCAGTCTGTAGTACGTTTGGCAGTGGTACAGAAGAGAGTATGTTAGTAACAACAACACGGACGGGTAGTAACTACAATAACAACAACCACACGATCAACACTTCATTCACCAACTGCTCTGAATCATATGCAAATGAAGTCGATAGAGAACGAGCTAAACAACTTCGTACTGAAAAGAAGATGAAGAAGAAACAACTCCTTGATGCTGTTAATCAAAGTATCATGGCCGAGGATATGAACGAGTCACTAGTAGAAGGAGACGAGGATGATGATGTACAATCTACTACGACATCACACGCTAACGAAGGATGCTATGATGTTGTAGAAGATCCATCCAAGCTACGTCAAGATATTGCAAGATTAGAAGCCAAACTCAAACAGAAGAAGACACAACGGCTTGCAATCTTGAATGATATTGTTGATATTGATTTGGATGCACCGTTTGAGAGACTTCTGTCGTCAGGTACTAGTGGTAGTGGTAGTGGAGATGATAATGATGGTATACGACGTATCATTGATCGAATGAAGAAGCAGGTTTGTGGTAGTGTGAATGACTTTCAAGATATCAATAGTATTAATTTGAGAGAAGATGATGAGATGAGCTCGTACGAACAACAACAGCATACTCATACTCGTGCAAGTCTATTCGAACGACAAGAGGAATGGGCAAGACAGCGTGAACAAAAGCTATTCGAGGCTCGACTACAATCGGAGGCTAATGCAATGCAAGGTATCACAGGTAGACCACAACTATCACATGCTGCACGATCGTGGAAGAAGGCTAAAGAGTCACATGATACAACACTAAAACGATGTGCCGAGATTGAAGAGAGGAAGCAACAAGAGAAGGAGGCAAGGGAGAAGGCTACGAATGAACTCAAGATGAAAGAATTGGAAGAGTTGCAAAGGCAAGCGAATCTTGCCAAGTTGAACAAGTCAAGTAGTAGTATCAAGAGTGATTATGTAAACAAGGAAGAGCAAATGAAGAGACTTGAAATGTTATCCAAGCCAAGACAAACTAGAGAACCTCAGCATCAGCATGGTTCATCAGAGCTTGATAATATAGGAGGAGGTACCGGTCAACAGAAGACTACAAGTGAAATCTTCGGCGGCTCTCCTACCAAGCCGAACAAACAAAAGCCAAGCAAACCATTCTTCTCAAAATCTGTAGACAATCGAGTTGTCAAGACTGTTCATGATGTATTATCTTCTTCAACTGCCATGGGTACTTCTACTAATGATGATGTTAAAGAACGGCCAGATGGATTGTTTCATGGCAAGCATAGCTTCTCGGATATGAGTGATAAAGAGTTTGCCAAGTTAGTTCGACGTATTGAGAAGCAGGCTGCCATGTCATCTTCCGCTAAGATGATGAAGAATGAACTAGATAAGTGAGATGGCCGTATTAGTAGATGATGACACCCAAGTTAATGACGATAATATAAGTTATGTAGTTTGTGTATTTGCTGTTTATGTTACTGTTTGTGTTGTATGTATTCCCGACTCCTTTAATCTTTCTAGTATAATCCACCCCAGTTCGGTGTACGTTGGTTGTCAAACCCCATTTCCAAATTTAAATAATACCAATTAATTAAATCCACCCTCAATAATTACTAAATCCACCCTTAATCGACCACCAAACAACTAATACATCCAACCATTTCCAATCCGTATTATCTAGTTAATCCGATCAATTAATCCGTGTACCCTCCATCTAATAATCCCATGCATGTCCTTGTGTACATATAATTATTGTTTGTACCACCTCGAATATGTAATACTAAAATAATTAATACCTCCTCAACCAATTAATAATACCTCCCAAACAATACATAACCAACACTAATACCTCCACAAACAATCCTAATCCCAATCACCTCCTCCACCCTCACCATCCAGACCTAAATCTACTTCTTATCTTCATCCATTTTATCATCCTTCTTCTCGTCATCTTCTCCACCCTCTTCCTTCTTCTCATCCTCACCACCACCACTATTACCAGCCTTCTCCTTCTCCTCATCTTCCGCCTCCATCTTACTCAATCTAGCCTCAAGTTCAGCATTCTCCTTCTCGGCATCAAATCCCTTAGTGCCACCCTTTTCAGTAGCTAGATCTTTCTCATGCAAGAATGGTGCCTCCATCGTTTCACCCGTATTTCCGATTGCAAAACGTAATACATTCTTGGCTAAATCAATTTGACAACGATGACGCTTGAGCATATTCAATCCAAACAATACGTCCATATTCTTATCACCCAATCCAGATTCACTATCCATGACAGTGAATGTACATGGAAAGATATGTCCGCCAATATTTAGTTCTGCTATGTGAATTCTACCCAATATCTTGCCAGTGCCAACACCAACAGCAACACCCTCGAATCGTTTATCAACTAAATGCAGTAGACCTAATCTATCGGCACAGGCACTACTCATAATGGTACTTTCTGCTCCACTATCAACAAAGAATTGCATTGGTTTGTCATTCACCGTGCAATCAATGTATAACATAAGAACTCTACCCATACTCTCGGGATACTCTTCCATCATCTGTTCATACTGACGTTGCACATTACTTAATCGAATCTGTTCACCAAAGTAGGCATTTGCCTCAGCATCCATGGGATTAACACGTAATCGCTGTTCCATTTCAAGCTCTTTCGTCTGTGCTAAATGTTGACGTAAGAAACCAGACGTTGCATTCTTCATACGATATTGACGCCATGTTTCTGCCATTTTGGTAATGTCTCCGTTATGTGCTTGTAACTTCTTGGCAAGTGTTGGATCATGATAATTGAGTTCCTTCATTAGGTTTGGATGACGTGTCGTATTGGATAGTATTGTCATTAGATGAACGGGATTTGGATTCCTCATCTGTGCATCATCTAAATTCATCCCGTCCCACTGCACTGGCTCACCGCCTCCTTGAGCTGATGTGGAAGATGATGCTGCTGCTGCTGCTGCTGGAGCAGTTGCAGCACCTCTTGATAGAAGGGCCGTGAAGTCCATCCCACCTCCACTGCTAGAAGGTGCAGTAGGAGCACGAGCAGCAGGTGCACCACCGCCAAGCAAGGCCGAGAAATCTAATCCTCCTCCACCAGCAGCAGTATTGTTTGTTCTCTGCCGTTGCCTAGCAGGACTAGCACCCGCGTTACCACCATTATTACCTCTTCTAGCCGCCGCATTAGCCGAAGAAGATGTCATTCGTTCAAACTCAACAAGTTTATATACTGATATAAATTCTCCATCGGATATATTACATTGAGATAATGTAACATTCCCTTCGCCTGTTGTTGTGTTTGGTTTGTATAGTGGTGTACGTGATTGTCCCTTGGCTAATACTACTCCACCATCTCCATCTAATCCTATTAATAACGTTGGTCCAATTGGTGACGTATATATTAAGGATTGTGTAAGGCCAGGAGATAAGTAAAGAGAGGAGTTTCAATTTCGTAGCAGGGGTTATTAGATAGGCATATCAAAAAAAGTGTACACATCATATGAGCAAAATACAATCTCATAATAAACTCATACATACAAACATACCTAATAAAGCCATTGCAAAGTTTGACAAATCTGCTAATGTAGTTGATGGTGGTATAGATATTGCATCAGTTTTAGAAGTTACCGGATGGAATAGTGTAATGTTAATTTCACTCATTGCTGTTGAGTTTTTGATATTGATTGTATGTTTGTTGTAGTGTAAGTGGTATGTGTCTGCTAGAGTTTTTGGATATTAGAAGAAGAAGGAAGCATATGGTTGAGATATGAATATCAGATACATGAACATATAGACTAGCATATCCCAATCTAATACCCGAACAATCTATAAACAACCAACATATACGAGCCTCCCATTTTCTCTCCACCAAAATATCACACCACAAAGCACATCCATCAATAGTGATCTAAAGAACCAAATCTTCTCCCAATTCTCTATATATCAAAAACTAATCTTCGCACCTCCTTTCAATATACACACGCTATCTATTAGCTTTTCAACTCTCTCAATATTATAAATCATATCACTTTTTCTATTTCTTACACAGCTAACAGCGTTGCCAAATCATAAGACGGAGAGACTCTAACGCAGCCCATACAATCCTTATCATATATAGTATACAAAAACTTGTTATTCGTGTATATATGTATATGGAACTCACTGCTATATATCTAATCCTAATACTACGTACGAAAGGAGTTGTGCGATGTGTATGTGGTGCATGAGAGAGAAAAGATTAGAGTTTAGAAAGATGACGTATATAATAATTATCACCGCTACCGTACCGCAAATAGACAACAATCAAATACGAGAAACCGTTTCTACCATCATCTATATTTATACCGCTAAAAGAGTACGTATGCAATATCTTTAACAAACACAATTAAAGCGGCCCAACCTATACAAAACTCAACATTTTGCCCTCTCTCAAAGAGTTGTTATCTATCTCCAGTCCAACTGACGATCACCAACACAAAACTAAAGCAAAGCTAAAGAATTTATATACATAAAGATGAACCTCTACTGCTTACCGCCGCGGCACAATTGATTATCTAACTCACCTCTATCTTAATGTTAGATCACTATTTGCTTTTTCTTCAAAGCTCTTTTTCGTACGATACGCTTACTCAGTAAATACGAATCGTACTTTGGCTTATTCGAGAAAACGATAAAAAATCACAACATTTAGCGCGCGGCGATTCCTCTCTGATGTATCAATACAATCTTATTAACATAAACTACAACGATGTCATCAATCGAATCATCAACAAAAGAACAAGAAGAATGGAATATAATCCAATCACAAATGGACGAACTACTAAACAATACAACTAATAATTCTACATGCACCATAATTTCTTCATGCCAACAAGTAAAACAAGCCACCGCAACACTAAACAACATGTCATCACTCTCTAACCAACTATCTACCAAATCAACATCCATTAAAACTAAACTATCATCCCAAATTAAAGTTGAACAATCAGCAATAGCATCGGAAAATTCCCATCTATCCACATTACTAACTTCCACACAAAATTTACAAAATCAAATAACTACATTAAAACAAACTAACAATACTATTAATAAACAACGTAAAGAGTTGGAGGAGGTTACTATACCAAAATATCAAAAAATGGCAAATGAAGTGGTGAATGAATTGGAAGAGGTGGAGATGAAGCATTTGAGGAAATTACCAAAGTTGAAGAATGAGTTTAGGTACGTTATTTGTTGTGTTGTTGGTGTGTAATTTGTGGTGTGGTGTTATTTGTTGGTGTGTTTATTTGTGGTGTGGTGTTATTTGGTGGTGTGTTTATTTGTGGTGTGGTGTTATTTGGTGGTGTATTTATTAGTGGGTATTGTATATAGTGTGGTTATATTTGTGTTATTTGGTTGGCGTGGAGTGTTGTTAATAGTTATTTGGTGTGTTATTTAATGGTTGGTATCTGTTAATGGGTTACGCGCGGTTGGTGATTGGTGTATTGTTTAGTAGTTACGTGGGTGTGGTTTGGTTGTTAATGTTGGTATGTTGTTTAACGTTTGTCGTTTATGCTAACCCAATTCCTATACCCCGTTTATATTCCTACTTATTACCGCCTACACTCTATAAAAACAGTCTACACGCTCTACTAACAAACATCAAATGGGATTTCAACAATACTAATCAATTGGCTGGTGAGGTTTCTATACCAAATAAGGCTATACATCAACGTTTTTGTTTGGATAAGAATGAATTAAGTGAATTTGATATTAGTAATAAGTTATGGAAGATGATTGAGGGTTAGTTTATGGGATGTGAGGCAGGGTGGAGGATGGGAATTGGGATTGTTTGTGTTGGTATTAGTTAGTGTTGGTTATGTGATGTTGGGGGTTAACATCAAGTAGATTATTTATTTGTGCGGTGGTGGAAGTAGACGGGGGTATAAATGGTGCGTGGTGGTTAGGTTAATGGGGATAGTAATCTGAAGGAGTGTTGAGATTTCTATATCCAAACGGTGCTTTAGTTGTTAGCAACTACAACCGGCCATCTTTGAGGGGAAGTCTACCTTCCATATTGTTTGTGTTGTGAAGATGTATCGGTTGGTAGTAGATATGAAAAGCAAAGAAAGAGGGCGATGTGTATACAAAAAGCGTATGTAATTGTAAAGAAGAGAGAAAGATTATACCATTATCAATATTAGACTAAAGACTGTACTTTGATATTGATTTGATATACATACTCTGTACTTGCCACTAACCAAGCTCAACTAATGAATGATACTTCTCATACGACCATCTCACTTATCTAGTTCTTTCTTCATCGTCTTAGCGGAAGATGACATGGCAGCCTGCTTCTCAATTCGTCGAACCAACTTGGCAAACTCTTTATCACTCATATCTGAGAAGCTATGCTTGCCATGAAACAATTCATCTGGCCGGTTAATATCATGAACAGAAGCCATGGCAGATGAACAAGATAATACATCATGAACAGTCTTGACAACTCGCTTGTCTATAGATTTCGAAGAGAATGGATTGCTTGGCTTTTGTTTGTTGGGCTTGGGAGAAGAGCCGCCAAAGATTTCACTTGTAGTTTTCTGTTGTTGACCACTACCGACTGCATCCTCAAGCTCCGATAAGGCACCATGATGCTGATGAGCTTCTCTAGTTTGTCGTGGCTTGGATAACATTTCAAGTCTCTTCATTTGCTCTTCCTTATTCACATCATCACTCTTGATACTACTTGACTTGTTCACCTTGGCAACACTTGCCTGTCTTTGCAACTCTTCCAACTCCTTCATTTTGAGTTCATTCGTTGCCTTCTCCTTTGCCTCCTTCTCTTGCTGTTTCCTCTCTTCAATCTCGGCACATCTCTTTAATGTTGTATCATGAGATTCCTTAGCCTTTTTCCACGATCGTGCAGCATGTGATAGTTGTGGTCTACCTGTGATGCCTTGCATGGCATTAGCTTCCGATTGTAGTCGAGCCTCGAATAGCTTTTGTTCACGTTGTCTTGCCCACTCCTCTTGTCGTTCGAATAGACTTGCGCGAGTAGTATGTTGTTCGTATGAGCTCATCTCGTCATCTCTCAAACTGCTAGCATTGACATCTTGAAAGTCGTTCACACTACCACAAACTTGCTTCTTCAATCGATCAATAATGTGTCGTATACCATCATTATCATCTCCACTACCACTACCTGACAGAAGTCTATCGAACGGTGCATCCAAATCAATATCAACAATATCATTCAAGATTGCAAGTCGTTGTGTCTTCTTCTGTTTCAGCTTGGCTTCTAATCTTGCAATATCTTGACGTAGTTTGGATGGATCTTCTACAACATCATAACATCCTTCCGTGTGTGATGAAGTAGTAGATCTTGTATCATCGTCATCCCCTAGCGACTCATTCATATCCATATCCTCAGCCATGATAGTTTGATTAACAGCATCAAGAAGTTGTTTCTTCTTCATCTTCTTTTCAGTACGAAGTTGTTTAGCTCGTTGTCTATCTTCCTCGTTTGCATATGATTCAGAGCAGTTGGTGAATGAAGTGTTGATCGTGTTGTTGTGATGACTAGCCGATATCTTTGTTGTTGCCATTGACGTGCTCTCTTCTGTACCGCTGCCAAACGTACTACAGACTGAAGACGATGCATCGTGTTGGTGTGACTTGTTGCGTACTTGATCAAGATCATTCAACTTACTATCACGACGTACAAGCTTTTCTACAGAACCAACTTGTTTCATCTCGAATGATTGTGTTGATGCGAATGGATTGTTCTTCACTTGTACTCCGCCAGGCAGTGGTAGAGCTTTGAAGGATGATAATACTCGGGCTTGTTCTTCTGCAGCTGCTACTTCCTCATTGAGTTTCATCTTCTTTAATTCAGCACGTCGAGCTGCATACATTGATGATGGATCAAAGGTTGATATCTTCTTTGTAGGTGTATTATTGTGAGCATCAAGTAATTCTGTAGCATATCGTTTATCATCTCCTTGACGACGGACATTGGCAATTAATTCATCAAGTCTTGCACGAGCCTCACCCTCTCGTAATAGTTCTTGCAACTCGTCGTTGCTGGTTGTATTGTCTTTGTCATTGTCTACTAACTCGCCGCTGCTGAGCTCTTTATCCCAAGCTGGCATTTCAACAGGAAGAGTAGGAATGATTCTACTCTCGTCGTCATTGCTGTCCATCGAGTCGAGTTGATGTTCAGTGTTACCAGTATTGTCATTGTGGCCAGTCACTTGTAAGAATCTTGTCATGAAGTCATCTCTTGTTGATGAACGAGGAGTAGTCGATTCGTCCTCATTGTGAGCCTCTTCATTCATCTTAGAAGAAGGAGAAGCATAGCGTCCTAATATCTCCGAATGTGCTTCAGCCTCGGCAAGTAATGCTCGACCTCTTTCAAGCATTGCAGTAACGTCATTGGCTTCCTTTTCTACTTGTTGTTTATGTGATGTAGGTTGAGAAGTACTATCGTCATTGCTAGTAGTAGATGATTGTTTGCAGGATGCGACTAAACTCTTCTTCTTTTCTTGCAACTCTTTCCTCCGTCGTTGCAATGATTCTCTTGCCCATTGAATCGTTTGATCAGTGTAGTTTGGGTTGTCCATGTTGTTGTTGTTCGATCATCATTGTTATCATTTAATGAGTAGGTGATAGTAGGTAAGGTACCTCTTCTTTTTTGTATTTTCATTCATCACTCATTTCACCTACGCCGTAAGGCAGTACTATTGACAGGTAGAATTCTTCGATGTTAGTTTTAGTTTACTTGATGGTTGTTTGTATTATCCAATGGTTGATGAATACCTCCTACACACCACTTACACTGTGATGTAATTTATAATGTAATTCCCCGTTCCAATATTGATATCTAAAAATAGAGACACAAGATACGTTGTCGCGATTCACTTTCACCTGTGCTTGTCTTGTACATTGGATATGGTATTTAACCTCTTGCTGCTTTTAATTATTGAATTGATATAATAAATGGAATGTGACTATGAAAGGCCGACAATTCTACTACTTCTATTTCTATCCGTATAGTAGACACCGCAAGATTGTCTCCTTCACTGGTCCTGGTACTTCGATACGACAAGCATCACGGTCTAAAGAGGTGGTGTCATCTACTTGATCCATCCTACCATCGTCTAATATCTCATCTACTCATATCAAAGGTACTGCGTGATAGTATCCTTTACTGGACCTGGCACATCGACACGATATGCAGCACGGTCATGTGTATAGATATCATCTTCTTCTTGATCAATCTTCGCCTTCCAAAGTGCCAATTCAAAGAGAGTCGTTGCCTCCTTTATCTCATAATACTCGATCCACTTGACGATACGACAAAAGTGTCGCTGTACTGAATTCCAACATTCCCTTCTTCTCGTGTCACTTCCACGGGTATATACTTCCGCGGGTATATAGATTGTACCTCCTCTTTCCCATTCGATGTCACATCGGTTGATACATTGTTGTTGTACCTTGTTCTGTACATCCACTTGCCCAGCTCGAATGATAGAATCTAGACGTGTTGAAATGTTGGGCGAGGTTATTCTTCCAAATAAATGGCAGCCGTCAAACGTTGTTGGTTCAATCATTGGTAGCACCTCACTACAAACTACTTCCCTCAAACTAGTGCAAGACCTGAATGTAAATCGTCCAATCTTTTTCACAGAACAGGGGATGGTAATGCTTTCTAATGATGTACACTTGGTAAACGCTTCCTCCCCAATCACCTGAAGCCCTTCATTCAATACTATCTCCTTCAAACTATTGCAACTCCAAAATGCATAAGCCCCAATCTCATCCACAGAAGAAGGAAGAATAATACTTTGTAATGATTTGCATCCATAAAATGCCTGCGCCCCAATCTTCTCGAGACCGTGATTTAGAACAACTTCCCTTAACTTTTTGCAATGAATGAATGCATACCTGCCAATAACAGTCATAGAAGAAGGGATGTTAATACTTTGCAACGATATGCATTCATTAAATGCGAACATTCCAATCTTCTCGAGACCTTCATTTAATACGAGCTGGTTTAAGCTACTGCATTTATTAAATACACCGTCACTAATATCGGTAACGGTTGAGGGTATTTTGATAATTTCTAATGACGAACAAGCATTAAATGAATTATCCCCAATTATTTTGAGCCCCTCATTTAATACTACTTCTTTCAACTTTCTGCATCTACAGAATGCTGCCGGTCCAATCTCAACCATAGAAGAGGGAAATGTAATACTTGTTAATAATGTGCATTCTTCAAATGCATCGCTGCCGACTTTAGTAACACTAGGATGAAACCGTACACTCACTACATCCTTTGGAGCACGCTGCCCGTTCCTAATATACTCAAATACATCATCATTATCTGATGTATTGCTCGACATAATATGTGTTATGTTTGTTTTGTTATGAATCTAATATAGTTTGTGCCTGTGCCAATATCAATATATTGGAGTTATATTATTAATTGATATAATGTGGAAGCAATGCATATAAAATAATGAGCAATACCATTTTAGTAAATCTAAAATGCACAAGATGTGCACTTTTTTGTAAAATCCTTGATACTCAATAAATACTAATGCTACGATATCCACAATGCCACTAATCGAAAGAGTATTAAAAACTGATATACTCGGATATAATATTAATGTACCAAATAGCTTATTGCAATAGCTATCGATAATTAATGTTGTACCACGCAAGATGAAATAAGTGAGAGTTGCTAATTGAGCTCCGGTATCCTTTTATGAGAGAGAGGCGATGAGAGTAGGTCATGAAAAGAAAAGACATCATCCAATCACAAGTTGGGTAGAAGGAAGAGCTTGTAAGCTGGGTGGATTGAAGAGTTTACACGAATTAGTACTAACATACATCTTGTTAGATAGGTGAGAAGTTTATTATTGTATCGTATGGGGTATGAAGGTAGAGTAGGGTATCTAAATATTGAGATCTAAAAAAAGAGACACAAGATATGCACTTTATGTTTACAGGAAACTTCATCCTTACGACTGCCATGTATCAATGACTTGTTCAAGTAATGGGGTCGCCTCGGATGATGTCGATGCTTTACCACCACTGTCACCCTTCTGTTGTTGTTCCTCTTCCCTAAGTCTTCTCATCTTCTTCTTCTTTACAAACCTCATCCATTTCTTAACTCCCCAGCGACTCAACTCTAAATCACGGTCGGCCTCATCATAGATCTCTTCTTGTAACAACTCCTCTACTACGTCCTCAAGTGTTATAATACCCACCACGCCTGCCTCTTTCGGAATGGACTCACCACGTTCAAATGCCTCACTTGCCAAATGCGGACGAGCCGCGACTATTGCAAGGTGTAAACCTCCTTTACCTCGACCTCCAGCAGCTTGAAACAAGTTGATAATATCAACTAAATGCATTGATGGTGAGATAATTGGTGGCCGTACTAATGGCAGTGTTGAGATTGGACGACATTCACTACTGTCAACTACAATTAACTGTCGTACTAACAACACCCCTACAACTTGTGATATATCATGAAAGGATGATGACGGATCGAGAGATGATGCGGTAGTAGCATCATCTGGTTTAGGCTCATACACGGGTACGCGAGAGTATCCCCTCGACCAAATCTGTACCATTTGTTCCTCGTCTAATATGGTATCAGATGGAAGGGCATAGACACATCGTAATGGAGTACAGACATCAGCGGCACGCTTAGTGGTTAGGGTTAATGCACCCTCGATCATTGTAATCTCATCTTGATGAAATGTTCCATCCACTGCTTGATGTTGAGATGATGTTGTTGTAGTTGCTAATTGATTTGATATAGAACGAATCGAATGATGACTATGGTGGCCGGTGGTCGTCGATGTTGCACTCGTATTAGACATGTGACTTGATGTATTGTCAAGTCCGCCATTCTTATCAGTAGAAGAACTTGTGGCACCTCCTCCTCCTCCTCCCATCTTACTCGTCTTTGTTAATAACACCTTTCGATTTGCACTCTTCCTCCTCCGTTTCTCTGCCAATTGTGATTCGTACTGAATACGCACGAGTGCCGATAGTTCTGTTCTGTTATAATAGTTCCCTTCAGTAACATCCTCTTCAAATTCTCCACTGTGTGTATTATGATCATGACTAGTATCACTATTATCATGTAACACTCGATCCAATAACTTAGCAATCGGTGCAGCCAATGGATAGGTAACAAACATTACTACCTTGACCAACGGCACTAATCCGGCAGCCATCTTTACTTGATCTGGTCCAGTAAACACGGCAGAAGGTACAATCTCACCAAAGAACAAGACCAACGTAACCGAGACTAATATAGCTACATACTTGCTTGGGAATAATTCATCTAAGAATAGCGGAAGTGCCTCATTGGCTAATGAATTAAGTAGTAATAATGAGACTAACAAACGATGTCGTTTCGAATGACCAACTAATAATGGTAATAATTGTTCGGAATATTGTTGTTCTTGAAGGGAGGGTGATGCACGTCGTTTAATTTCTAATGATAGTGGCTGTGTATATTGTTGAATTGTATGATATTAAGTAAGTGCAAATGATGTGAGCATATCATATGAGCATATGATGTGAGCATATCATGTGAGCAAATCACAACAATAAACAACTCCATCACACAACTCTATATCACATAATACTCACATCTAACGATAACATACCCATAGTCAAACCAGCAGCCAATGCAGCCATTGTAACACAAATCAATGATAATAAACTGTTGGTTAGTAGTTCTATATACTCTTCTTTTGTACTCTCATCATCTGACGTCTCTTTCGAGTTGGGGTTGGTATCTTTTGATTTGTCAAATGGATCATTGCTACTAGCTAACGATTCCTCTTTTGATTGCAACCTTCTACTACTATTAATAACTATACCATTATCAATACTCTGCTTTAGTATACGATGGACTTTATACCTCCTCTTTTCATCATTCTGCAATTTGCCATCTACTACTTTTGAGTCTAAAGATTTGAGTGGTTGGAAACTGTACCAATAATCTTCACTAAATATCTCGTTGTTTTTGCTAAACATAATATCATTGATGTCTACGCTGATGCCGTTGTTAGTTTGAATGATATTGTCGCTATCTATTGTGATTATAGCGGTGATAGTTGGATTGTTGATATCAAATTGTTGCTGATGTGAGGCGGAGGATTGAGAAGAAGTGATTTGCAGCTTGATATCTTTGTCATATAATACCGTGTGATCGTGTAGATTATTATCATCAATATCGTCTTGATACCACGTAGTTGATGTTGAGGGGATACGAGCATGGATAATAATTGGCAATAGCAAGAGTGTTGCCACCTTGGAAAGTTGGACAAAGATCATTTTTTCTATTGTGTATTTTGAGATGTATATTATAGTCGTCAGAAGATATGATTACCCTATGGATATACCGGTTAATTAGACGTATTCTATAGTGTTATTAGAATAGGATTTGCAAAGTTTGGGGGCTAGTAGGACCGTCCAGTACGCGCGCTATTAATTGCCAATGTTGCATATCAGGTAACGAGATGGCGACCAAACGGTATCCCTGCACTCTCCTCTTCTTTACTCTTTACTCTCGTCTTAGCAATCAATACAGGCATTCATATACCAATATTATAGACAATAAATCAGTATTTAATAATCGTTCGATTAATGGTAGTGCGGAGATCGTAGCATAAGTATTCACTGCAATACTGATAAAGATACACTGCAAATTTTTACACAAAAAAATACAACAACTCTTTGCATACCCATTGCTCCTCAAGATATACACGATACGTCAGGATACGTCGCTTCTACATTATATCAATTAATAATAATATAACTCCAATATATTGATATTAGTATCGGACGGTGTTAGAAGGCAATATAAGTAATACAATCTAGGCAAGTTAAGAGCCAATGGGCAGAAGGTTCCAGAGGATGTAGTTTGTGTAAGATTTCATCCCAGTGTTGTTGAAGTTGATAGCAGGGCATTCTACAATCGTAGTAATTTGAGAGAAGTAGTATTTAATGAAGGGCTTGTGAAAATTGGGAATTTTGCATTTATGTTGTGTAGATCATTAGAACGTATCACATTTCCCTCCACAGTCACTGAGGTTAATGAGATGGCATTTTATGATTGTAGTAGTTTGAGAGAGGTAGTATTAAACAAGGGTCTCAAGAAGATTGGGATGCAGGCATTTGATCGTTGTAAACCATTACAAATTATTACACTTCCATATTCTTTGGTTGAGTTTGGGGGTGGTGCTTTCGAATGTACCTCGTTGAGGGAAGTAGTGATAAATGATGGTCTTGAGAAGATTGGGTGGCGAGCATTTTATAACTGCCCTTCATTACAAAGTATCACCATACCGTCTTCTGTTGTTGAGATATGGTGCTGGACATTTGGTAATTGCAAACAATTAAGAGAGGTAGTTTGTAGCGGGCACTACCAACGATTGAGTACAAACCCAAATTTGGTGACTGCTTTGGTGGATGCTCGTCATTAAAAAGAATCACCTTCCCCAATCTTTCATTTCGTTTAGATGCTATCATTCGGGCTGGGCAAGTAGATGTACAGAACAAGATACAGCAATATATCAACCAAGGTGAAATTGAATGGAGAAGAGGAGGTACGATTTATATACCTATGGATGTGGAAGTGACGAGAAACAACGACATGTGGAAAGAGTTGAAACAGCGTGTTGACCAGATTGTCAAATGGATAAAGTACTATGAAATAAAGGAGGCAACAACACTCTTTGAACTAGCTCTTTGGAAGGTCAAGATTGATCAAGTAGAAGATGATATCTATACACATGACCGTGCTGCTTGCCGTGTCGATGTGCCTGGATCAGTGAAGGATGCTATCATGCAGTATCTTTAAGTGGAAGTATTAGCAAGTTATTAGACAAGAAACAACACTCAACGTCACATCGGAGGTGAAGATGAAAGAGTGACATATCTTGTGTCTCTTTTTTCCGTTACAACTACCCGAGCAAGTAAATGGAGGTAATCATCACAGTATAATGTATGAGGTTCGGCCTCCAATTATCTCCCCATCAATGCATTTAGTTGATATTATCAACTTGTTTCAAGCTGCCGGTGGTCGAGGGAAGGGTGGATTACATCTTGCTATAGTCGCGGCACGTCCTCATTTGGCAAGTGAGGCATTTGAACGTGGTGAGTCCATTCCTAAAGAGGCAGGCGTGGTTGGTATTATAACACTTGAGGATGTAGTAGAGGAGTTGTTACAGGAGGAGATATATGACGAAGCCGACCGTGATTTAGAGTTGAGTCGTTGGGGTGTAAAGAAATGGATGAGGTTTGTAAAGAAGAAGAAGATGAGAAGACTTAGGGAGGAGGAAGAACAGCAGAAGGATGGTGGTAAAGCATCGACATTATCCGAGGCAACACCGTTACTTGAACAAGTCATTGATACATGGCAGTCGTAAGATAACGAAAAGTGCACATCTTGTGTCTCTTTTTTAGATCTCAATATTTAGATGCCCTATTCTACCTATGCCCCATAGTTTGATACAATAATATACATCCTCGCCTATCTAACCGGCAAACAGCAGATGTATGTTGCTCTTGCTATCTATATCTTCTGTCTACTTCACTTTGTCTTCACATTACTACATACACTCTCATAAAAGGATACCGGATCTCAATCTCCACTTTTTTCATTTCGCCACATGCAACAGTACAACTTTAAATATCGATAGCTATTGCAATAAGCTATTTGTTATACCAATATTATAGACTATTTATCAGTATTTAATGCTCTATCGATCGATGCTGGTGCGGTGATCGTAGCATTAGTATTCATGAGTAGCAAGGATTTTACAAAAAGTACACATCTTATGCAATAATTGCATACATAATATTGCTCAAGATAATACTTCGCTTCTACATTGTATCAATTAAAATAATTAACTCCAATATATCATTATCGAACGGTGGTAGTTGGCAGTATCATCGATAGGCAAGGGTGTGTAGAGATAATAAAAAGAGCACAAGATATGTCGAGCAATACATCAGATAATGAAGTGTTCGAGTATTTGGGCAACGGACAGCGTGTTCCAAAGAATGTAGTTAGGGTAAGATTTTATCCTAGTGTTATTGAAGTTGATGAGAAGGCCTTCTATAGATGTACAAAATTGAGAGAGGTGGTAATAAATGAAGGACTTGTCAGGATTGGTAGAATGACATTTAATGAATGCACATCATTAGAAAATATTTTACTGCCTTCTTCTGTGACTGAGATTGGCGTGGAGGCATTTAAAGATTGCAGTGGTTTGAGGGAAGTAGTATTAAATGAGGGGTTACAAAAGATTGGGCATAATGCATTTAATGGTTGTTCATTGGAAAGTATTACATTACCCTCTACTGTTACCGATATTGGGGCTTATACAGTCCACAAATGCAGTAGTTTAAGGGAGGTCGAATTAAATGATGGGCTCAAAACGATAGAAGAAGGCACATTTTCACATTGTAAATCATTAGAAAGTATTACTCTGCCTTCTTCGGTTACCGAGATTGGTTGGTTTGCATTCTACAACCACAGCTGCGGTGGATTAAAGAATGTGGTATTGAATGAGGGGCTCAAAAAGATAGGAAATCATGCATTTCGTGGATGCAGCTCATTAGAAAGTATTACAATACCCTCAACTGCTACTAGTATTGGTAAGGAGGCATTTAGTAATTGCATCCGTTTAAGCGAGTTAGCGTGTAGCGGGGCATTACCATCGGTTGAATGGAATACATTTAATGGATGCTCGGCATTAGAAAGAATCACCTTTCCTAATCTTTCATCTCGTCTAGATAATATCATTCGAGCTGGGCAAGTGGATGCACAGAATAAGGTACAACAATGTATAAATCAAAGTGAAATGATCGAATGGAGAAGAGGAGGTACGATTTATATATCTGTGAACGCGACGAGAAGAAGGGACGGGTGGATTTTAGTAGAACGGTACTTTCATCAGATTGACAAATGGATAAAGTACTATGAAATGAAAGAGGCAACAACAATCTTTGAACTGGCACTGTGGAAGGCAAAGATTGGTCAAGTAGAAGATGATATCTGTGCAAGTGACCGTGATACATGTCGAG
>Ga0214478_100319_pt1 | contig 28037 bp, 16 predicted proteins | sample M1_20Mar14CPVII9_2_FD_178001 | JGI IMG/M metagenome (GOLD analysis project Ga0214478, IMG submission 178001) | Marine eukaryotic communities from Monterey Bay, California, United States - M1_20Mar14CPVII9sort6BwellD7 | ecosystem: Environmental > Aquatic > Marine > Unclassified | place: USA... | reverse complement strand
GTCCTACAACTTATTTGTAGGTTATTAATAATGTAGTGGAGTGATAAGGAAGATTAGTGGCAGCGGCACTGGTTAACGCACCAGTGCCCTAGGTGGAGAGATAGCAATGGGACAAAACTTAATAAAGTTAGCGATTTAACGTCATTAGTCGCATTAACACTTCCCTACACCTAATAGCCATACCTTGAAGTAGTGGCAGCCTCCCTCTTCATCTTAGCAGCTCGTTTTCTTGCTCTTGGATTGGCTCGTTTATTGTTTGGATCGAATTCACCCTTAAACTCTCGATGTATATCTTTTGTACACTTTGCATATCTCAGTTTTGATCGATGCTTCGGCTTGACCGTTCCACTTTTTCCAAATGTATCTTCTAACCAATCTAAACTAATTGATGTATCGGTATGGCAATACCAGAAGGAAGGGAAAGGGGCAGTATCTTGTTTACGCCCATCTGCCAACGCTTTGCTCCCCTTCTCGGCATCGACCCATGCGGGAGGTATGTAATTATATCTTTTAAGGGGTACTAAGAAGAACATCGATGAAGACACCTTAGGCCCAAGCATCAATTGATAGTAGTCTTTTGTATATACATAGTGTGGAAGTAATAGTAGAAATGGTTTCTTCTTCTCTTCTGTTGCAATCTCTTTGCAGTACTTCAATAGCTTCCCCATGTGTGCACCCGAATAAGGTGGGTTTGTTAATAGAATATCATACTCGGGTATCTCCTTCTCCTTGATATCTTTGTAGAAATCAGAATTATTATTAATGACATTAGTGAATCCGATGCTAGCAAGCTTCTTCTTAATACCTCCATCACAATAGTATGGATCGTAGATTATAAGCGAAGATCTTGATTTGTTCAAGGACGATGCAAGTTTGTCTAGTACGTCAACTATATCTTGGTATGCAGCAAGTGGGGTCTCGCAGTGGTCGGCTTCATCTACCTTGAAGGCAAATCGTGATGTGTTACGGCTGTTGTTATTGGTGATGTTGTCATTATTATCATCACGCTTTTGTTTCTTGTTATCCTTCTGATACTGATATTCATCGTACCCGGTAATGTTTGTATCAGTTACTACTGTACCGGAGGTCTCTTCTTTATCCTTATCTTCTTTACTCTTCTTCCTTTTATTTTTCTTTAATTTCTTATTCTTTGTATCTTCACGATTGTTATGTTTTGTATCGGTTACTTCCTCGCCACCACTATTCGCATTATCAAAAGGAGTAGTAGCTTTAGTCGCTTCCTCATTAAGCTCGGGTTGAGTGACACCACTATCCTCATTAATCGAAGGAGTAGATGTTGTTTCAGTAGGTTTATCCTCCTGTTTGGTAGTATGATTCTTCCCCTGTCTCTTTGCCATTTTACTAAATTTTGCACGCATTCTTTTTTTCTTCGATTTAGACCACTTGCTTGGATCGTTATCATCTTTATTATTGGTATTCTCTCTAATGTTCTTCTTGTTACTACTTTCAATATTCTTCTTTGTACTAGTATCGGCATCCATCATAAAGATATTTTTGTGCATATGATATGTCTCTCTGTATAGATTGAATTGCTTGAAAAAAGATATCCGGAGTATATGTAATAGATTCAACACAGAAAGATAGTATAACTAGCGCACAAATGAGATAGACTATTGCAATACGAGTGCCGCTGGGAGTGAGAGTTGAATGATTGGCCGATAGTAATTAAATTTGCCGGGAACTGGATGGAGTCTAAACGTTCGAGCAACAACAACCAGCTGTGCTTCCTCAACCATACTGATATCATATTGCAGTGGCTTTATAATATAACCGGCCTGTATTGTATGGATTAATAATAAAAACAGCAGTAGTGGCGGCGGTGGTGAGCAGAAACAACAAACAAATTATAAAATGAGCAACTATTTATCTCCTCCGCCTCTTGCAATAAATGCCAATGACAACAGTCAAGAGGAGTATACTCCCCTGATGAAATCGTCCTCCAATTTATCTCAAAGTAGTAGTCCTACAAAGAGGCAGCTATTAATAAATGCATGCAAACCTAGTACTAACTCACCATGGGATACGAATGATTACTTGCATAGCAGTAGTCCAATGGTATCATCAGGAGCAAGGAACATTCGTTTACCAAACTTGGATCTGCGAGAGGCAAGACGACAGAGTGCAATGCAAGCTGCTAATAATCGTCTACGATCATTGAAATCATCCGAGTTTCAATCAGATGATAATCTCAAAAGAAGTAGATCTAAAAGTTTAGGTAGCGAGAAGGATAGTGAGCACAAGTCATTATTAGATGGATCTTCTCAACATTCATCACCTTTGTTATTGGGAGAGTCATTACTCAAGAGAAGAACGCCATCTGGATTGAGTTTGTTAGATATTGGTGGTGATATTAATGATGATGAAATGCAGCTACCAAGTAGTCATGATGATATTGAGAGCTCAGGATATGGTGCAATAGAATCAACAACAGAAGAAACTGGAGTAATCTACACAAAGCCATTGGAAGAAACAACACAAGAGACAATAAAGCCAATAACAAAATCACAAAGTTGTACAGTAAATCCAACTCAACAACAACAATCTACTACTCCACCGCCAGCAAAGATTGATACTGACGATATATTACTCCAAGAGCTCAAGGCTGAATTTGAATCGCAATCGAATCCGCCAATATTGTCTCTACTCTATGGATTAGTCAATACTTCAATTATCCTACCAGTACTAATGTCATTTGGTTCTATTATATATCATGATGAATTCTTTAGACCATACCTGTCAGTACTTATGAAACTTACAGTTGTCTCGGGAGCAATACATCAGATTACATTCTCAACTGTTAGTTCTTTGCCCTTTGCTGTCGGACAAGTTCAGGATGCCGGCTTGATCTTCCTAAGCTCAATGGCTAGAGATTTAGTATCAAGACTACAAGACAAAGGTGTTGATGATATGTCAATTCTTGCAACTGTAACTATTGGGCTGAGTCTCTACACTGCTGCTTTAGGTTGTGCCCTGATACTTGTTGGCAAGTTTAGATTAGCATCATACTGTCAATTGCTACCACCCTCTGTTGTTGGGGGCTACCTGGCATTTATCGGCTTCTTCTGTGGACAAGCTGGACTAGCCTTGATGGCATCAGTAAATGTGACTGGTCTATCTCAGTGGTATAAGTTCTTCAATATTGACGCTTTGATATTGTTAACACCAGGTGTTGTTGGCGGATGTTTCATTTACTACTCTGTTAGAACTTTTAGACACATGTCAGTCTTGCCGACTTGTATTGTCATGCTAATGGTGGTGTTCTATGTAATCCTGTTTGCTACAGATTCGAACATACAAGAAGCAACAGAGAACGGCTGGATAAATGAAACAAAAGAAACAGGCGCTTGGTATCACATGTGGGACTTTCTGAGACTCGACAAAGTTGTTTGGTCAGTATTGCCATCTCAAACCTTGACAGTCATTGCCATGATAAGTGTGGTAGCTCTGTCGAGCTCGTTGGATATTGCAGCAATTGAGATTGAATTGAAACGTCCACTTGACTACAATCATGAGCTCAAAACAGTGGGCATCAGTAATATCATATCCGGAATGACGGGCGGTTATACTGGATCATACATCTTTAGTCAAACAATCTTCTCACTAAGAATGGGCATACGATCGAGACTGATGGGATATGTCGTTGCGGCCGTCTCGTTGATAGCTGTGATTGTTCCATTCAACATCCTTGCATATATCCCAAATTTTTTCTTTGGAAGTTTGCTAATGATGATTGCATTAGACTTGATGTTCGAATGGTTGATAGATGTACGAGAGAAGGTTACTAGTGCCGAGTATTTCATTCTGATCGGCACGTTCGTCCTACTACAAATACTGGGTGTGGAATTCGGTATTATCGGAGGATGTTTGCTATTTGTTGCTATACAAAAGATGGGCTACGATCTAGGAAAAGAAGAGCAGATTATTGAAGACGAAAAGGATTTGACTATGGCAACATATCAAACACCAATACAAACTAAGTCTTGATAATTACACTAGACATCATTTGCTAAATTATATGAACATTGCAAGCACATCTACTAATAAAGTACACTACTGTTCCACTCAACTACCCCTTCCTCCTATTCAATTGAAGAGAATGATTTGATTTATCAGCATCACTACTGTTCCACTCAACAACCCACGCTCTTCCCCCTTTCACTCTATTGAAGAAGAGAATGATTTGATTTGTCAGCATTCCTTGATTGGGCACATATATAATGTTACCCCAAGAGTGCATCATTACCTGTACAATTGTATTTTGACAATTGCACAGAATCAAAACCATCAATTCATTCAATTGTAATTGTTTCAATAACTCCCCAATCTATCATACATAATATATGTTTTACCACCTTGCTAACACTCTAATGAGTAATAATTAACAAGGTGACGGACCTCATCCACCACTTTTCGGCTTTGGAAGATCTCCAACTCCTTTGATATTTGCTCCTAATGCTTTACCATCCTTCCATCTACTACCACTACCGCCACCACTACCAGATGATGAAGAAGATTGACGTTGATAAATATTGTATGCACTAAGGAAGAATACAAATAAGCCTAAACCAATAGTGCCCATTGTCAGTGATATGAATAATAAGAGAATTCCAAAGTGTTTTGGTATCATATGGAATCCAAATACATCTATACGTGAGGGTAGCGTACATCTTCTCCGTATGGAGTCACTAGATAACAGCGTAATCGACAACCAATAAATAATATTATGAGAATATACTGTTGTTTAGAAGAGAGATACACAATAAATCGATCAACATAAAAGAGAATATACACTTACGAACTACTTTCATCGCCGTCCTTAATGACATTGCCATCAGCACCGATAACCGTCCTACGAGCAACCATATTGATATAATGCCGTCAACTCAACTATGCTATTGCCTTTTAAGTATTCACATACTTATAAAATGAAACTCTATTTTGGATAGGATACCAAGAAGGTCTCATACTCATTTTCCTCCTCTGTCTCATTCCTCTTACAGTACGTTTGAGTCGAATTGGTCACTTGTATTTTGGGGAGCTTATTTCTCAGCTTTCACTGGAGCTACAAAGCCAAAGTTACATTTAATCTGTAGCTCATCATCTAAACTGTGGATTAAAGCTATCAAACGTGGTGATCGGACTACTAGAAGTCGAGATATAAGCTCCCCAATTAAGGGGCATTGATTTTTCTAAGACTCAAAATTTCTATTTTACGTACAAATACTAAGGTAAGCAGTGATCTTCTAATGTCCATAACTTCCCCAATATCCAATATTTTCCAACACTTCAACCTACACAATGCATCTATACATCACATACAACAATGTTTGGGCACTATTTTCGTCGAAATTAGTATTTTTCTAGATTAGGTTACCAGTTCAAGTCAAACGTACTGTATCCTCTGGAGATGACGCATGACGGCAATTAATACCCTAGTATGAATATAACGAAGATGATATCACCACTGATAGCTACTTTAGTAGTCTTATTAACAACGACAGTATCAGTATTGGCATTTCAACAGACAATAATTAGTAGGTTGAATAGACCAAAATGTATCTCTTCTTTTAATGAGGAACAATTAGAATTAGAAGTAAAAGTTTTGTCGAGATGTATTCTTTCAATAACAACAGCAACATCAACGTCTCTCTGTTCTACAATAATGATGGAAGATATAGAATCAAAAGCATCAATAGCAGCGGATACTTGGGGAGTTGAAACAACGCCATTCATGGAGCCTGCTCTTGCAAACAAAATAGAATCACAATTTGCTGATAGAGGAGATGTAACTGTATTCCGTGTAGTTGGTGGAAGACGATTATCTCCCTCAGCAGATGATAATGGTGATAACATATTACCAGGTGAAGGAAGACGAAGTCGATTTGTTATAACACATTCTGAGTTGGGATTAGATAGTGGAACGGCAGAGTCTGAGTATTCTACAGTAATACGAGCGGAGAATGTAAACATTGCATCATCAAATAGCTTCCCTAATGCATTGGCATCGATAGGAATTGATCTCGATAATGTTGGAGATATAGTTGTAGTTGATAGTTCGACGGCATACCTAGTAGTAGATCCAAATGTAGAAAAGCAATGTCTGAGACTGCTGTCGAAAGAACTTGTCGGTGTTGGTATCAACTTAGAAGTATGTGAAGACATTGAATTCATGCCTGATGGAGTCATACAGGAGATGAAGCTGAGTAGAATATTGGAACGTCAAATGGAGAGGAAGAAGCTTGAGCAAGGCTTTGTTCAGTTTGGGTAGAGAGAAAGGATACCATAAAGTGCTGCCGCAAAACTTGTGCAGAGTATAGTTCAGCAAACAAAGACAATGGGAAAAGATGATTCATAATGTACTAGTAAGTGAAGATTAGATTATTAAGTATTGTTCCACAAACGAGCTCTTGCCTTAATTAGGTTTTGATAGAATTCTTCCTCCTTGGACTCTCAAGATCATTACAGCGTCTACTGTCAAAATTACTCTAGAACTACAAATTATGATCATGTATCTGATGTTTCTTCATCAGCACTGGTCAATCAAATGCACAATAATACATCACAATACCTTATAGCCTTATATCCTGACATAATAACAAAATTACAATAACAAACGACATATCACAACTTACCTCAATAGAAATGCTCACATGTGAAGCATAATCAACCTTGTATCACCCAACACAGAGTATAATATACGTGCGCAAGGTTGAATTGAACAACTAGCCAGCTATGGCTCTACCGGTTTGAAGCCGGCACCCACCACCAGGCAGGATCATGCACACAAAAAATGTTTTGATGTGTAGGGGAGTTTCTTGAAGAGACGACCAGTACGTGACCCCCGTTGAGTTTTCAAGAATAATACTTATTAGATGGCATTACTTTGATATGGCAGCGGCTTTTTGACGGCGCCGTCTCGTATATAAACTCTTGCTGAATATTGCAACGAGTGCAACATCAGCTGTCTTTGTCATTCAAACAAGCGGCTGCCGCGCCGGAATATCTGTTTCCAGACGGAATCTCTTCCGTTATATTGCCCGGGGAATTTCCCCAGGGAGTGTGTCTAATAGACTGCCCTCGGCGATGCTATATGAATAGACATAGCGGGGCACTCCTCGATAGCCATTCGCTAGCACCTCTTCAAAAAACTGAGAGGTTAAGTACTAGTATGAAAAAATGAGTGGACAGGAGAAATTTAGTAAGCAGGTAAATTGCAACCAATCACTCATAATCCAAATTCCAAAGCTTTTCGTGTTAACGCTTGAAAATACGATCATAGCAATCATATATATATCCAACCATGTTCATCCCCAAGGCCAACCGTATTGCAGTCTTCTCTTATCTCTTCCGTGAGGGAGTTTTGGTTGTCAAGAAGGACACCGTAACACCTACACATCCACACATTGAGGGATGTACTAACTTAGAGTGTTTGAACCTAATGAAATCACTTCAATCACGTGGATATGTTCGTATTACCTTCAGTTGGCAACATAACTATTGTTATTTAACACCCGAGGGTATTGAATACTTACGTGGATACTTGGCCTTACCCGCTGAGATTGTTCCTGCCACACACAAGAAGGCAGCCACAAGACCTGAGGGACGTGAACGTGAGGAGGATAAGTTCGGTGGTGAAGGCAAGCCAGCATTCCGTGGTGGTGATCGTGAATACCGTTCACGTGAGGGTGGATTCGGACGTGGTGGAGGAAACTAAACCTGATTGATGAGGAAGGAGAAGATTTGCAGATTATAGGTTGATGCTCGTGATGACTTGGTTATGTGGTTCTTCTGAACGTGTATGAGGTAGTAATACTATCTTATACTCGTCAGTGGAACTATATGCATAGATCAGTTTAAGCTTGTATTAGACAGATGATTTGCTATCATATCATATCTCGCATCGTTACTTATTGTCATTTTATCATCTCTTTACTTATCAATTTTTCTTTGAATCTGCAACTCGCAAGAGTAAACTCTCATAAGCTTCTTGACATACAATGCAGTCTAGACTCTGGATACACATATGTTGTTTCCCAAATCAACAAGGTACACCATAAAAGACACACTATTAAGTAGCATTATTTTTCATAAAGATCTAAAATGCAGCGACAAATAGCTTTGGTCGAACACATATACCAAGCAGTAGATAACTTCTACTTCATACGCCCCAACTCTCATTAAAGTCTCCGCCGTTTCTTGTTTTGATCGGGAGGTGTAAGACTAGACTCGTCATCTCCTCCACTGCGACGTTTGCTCCTGCGAGGCTCCTCGTCTTCACTACCTTCATCCGAGCCTTCATCATCTGATTGACCCTCCTTATTATTATCATCAACAGTGATTTCCTTGATCCCGACAGAATCATCGTCAGACCTATCTTCCTCTTCATTATCCTCTTCTCCTGAACTTGAATCGTCTTCATTCTCCTCCTCACCTTCGGCGGTAGGGTTCCGGAGCTTCTCTTCCTCGAGTAGCTTCTTGTGAAGCTCGGCTGACTTGGCAACTGCTTCGGGGGTTTCCATTACAACATTATGTCTTTCCAATACTGCCTCTGTTTCAGTGCGTATCAACTGCATCAGTGCAACCATTTCATCACTCCTAGACCTGGAGGCAATGGTTTGCTTCTGCAACTCGGTATTACGATCACTCTCGCGTTTTAATTCCTCCTCGAGAATGCGTGCCTCGTCGCGTAGTTTGCCAAGGTCTTCGGCATCAGTCTCATATGCAGCCGTTGATTCAGGTAGAGTTGATTCAAGCCAAGTAATGGCGGTCGGATTGGTTTTGTCGGTTACTTTGATTAGGTAAAAATAAGGCGAGGAGTTAGAAACATGAAATAAGAGTACACAATATCAATATTACACACATACACACACTTACCATAACCTACGGCTCGATCTGTGGCCGAACTCAAACATGATAAGAGTAGTGGAACTTCATAAGGCGTCTGTGGCTCAACCATGCAATCCCAGGGAATGACATGAGGCTCCAATCCTGGCGGAATGGAGTTCTTAGTCTTTGTATTAGACTCGGATTCAGAAATACTGCCACTACGCTTCCTCCGTCCACTGTCATTACTATCACTTCTTATAGGGGAACGTGATCGGCTACCATTTGATGCCTTGTCTGAAGAAGTGACCATTTGAGTTAAGACTGCTGGTGTTTCGATCTCTACACATGCCTTTTCGGCTGCTTTCAATTGGGTGTTAATACTGTTCCAGATTTCGACAAGGTCAGCAGCCTTCTTCTCGGTGGCACCTTCTGCTTTCTTTTCTCCATTAGTAGCACTATCTCCATTCATGGTTGTGGTTGAAGCTTCTTTGTTATCATCCGGATCTTCTACATCAACCTTTCCAAGCTTGACCTTGTTAGCCAACTCGCCACGATACTTTAGCAAACTCTCGATATCACGTCCCATAGCAATCTTAGCCCTCATCAAGCCCAAGACTTTACCCCGACGTGTCATGACCTCCTTCAACAACTTCCATCTGCCCATTTCATACGCCCGAGTCTTACGTACCAACTGACTTTCATGAACGTAATGTGCACGTAATGAGAGGTACTCAGTCTCAAGCTTCTCACGTTCAAATTCCGATTGATGAATCTTCTTCCTAAGGAGGGAAAGACGCTTCTCTTCTTCGGGATCAATCTTGATGGGCATGGAGAAGGACGACTTGGAAGTAAGGGAGGGAGCAGATGATGCTACAGCTGGTTGAACTTCTCCATCGGCACCGGGCACAGGTGCAAATGTACCAAAATATCCACTCCTCACTAAGTCTTGATTCTTAAATACAAACAGCTGCTGGTTATATCCATTACATGCATTACGGTATGCATCCATGTGACGTAAATCCTTCTCGATCGCATCCTTGGGGAGAGGAGTTAGTTTATGTGAAATCTTCGACGATAGGTATCGTGAAGACATACCCCGTGCAAGAAGGAGGGGATCAAGTTGAGGTGCACGTCCACTAAAAGTACTGCGTTTCTTGGACTTTTTGAGTAGGTTGGAATTGCCATTCTCGGTTGACTTCAGTTTACCCTTGTCCTTACTACGGTCGAGGGCTTGATTCTTTTGCGCCATGATAGTAGGTAGATGTAGTATGTAGTGGTGTTTTATATAGATGATAATATCAAAACTACCGGTCGTCTGATATAATTCGTACGGTGGGTGGATCACTTGTGGTGAGAATATAGAGTTATCTTTCTATTATAGTCTGTATAGGTGTGTTGGTGTAGGTGTTGACAAAAGGTGAAAATGAGCATATGATGTGAGTAAAAATGAGGAAGGATAATTGCAAGGATAATGTCACTATCAATGGATAAATGCAATAATTTTCTGCTGTGTATTTCGTATCATCCACCATCCATAGTTGGGGAGGCTATTGGTCAAGGTCGGATTTCCATCTATTCGCCACCTGACCTCGACGGAGAACCCCAAAACACCCTCCAATGAATCACCAACCACAATAATGATATAATACATCGGTAATTATTCCCATTTGCAATACTTATCGGCGGCAAACATCAATTATACGCCACCTATCCCTCACTACACAACCCCCCTATTAATATCATAGAGTTCCACTCAATATTATTGACAGACACCATAAACCACTCACAACTCACCCAAGAACACATCAATTGTAAAAATAAAACCACTTGATGTACAGCTCTAAAAATCATATCAACAATTTCACACGTACCTGATGTATTACTACGCTGGTCTGTTAGCTTCCGATTCAACTTGCTTTACCGTCGTGAGGGCGGTTTAGTATGGTCTACTATTGAGGTCTTTCACCAATGTCGAAGAACAAATATTATTGAAAATATCTGGAAAATATCATCTTTTGATATTCAACTTTGACAAATGTTACTCAATGAATGAGTGGCGATTTAACGATCCTACTCTTCTCAGTCGCTGTCGCTTGAATGGCAACACAATATGTGTCTATTAAAGAATCAAAGATGAACACAGCGGAATTAAATGAAGAAGAGACTTCTAATGAACCTCCAGTAATACAGGGTAAAGTCACAAGTCCCGAGGCCGCCAGCGCTAGCAGTAAGGATATCTCAAATAATGATGCACCGACATCAGAGTCAGAAATAATGAAAGAAGAAGGAGAAGAAGAGCAATCATCAATACAACAGAAGAAGGCGGTAGTTGCCCCACTGCCATTAGAATGGACACGCATGGCTGAATGTGCTGAGAATATTGATCAAAATCCAGCCAATATCGTCCGTTATCCATGGGATGTTACGGATATTGATCCCAATGAGACGGAATTAACAATTGTTGGTACCGCAGGTGAAAAGATTACACGTATGGGAAGTAATTTACATACCAAGGTATCACCTAATATGACACAATTGGTATTAAGATCACACTTAATACGTACCATGGAGGGTATTGGACAATTGAAGCATTTGGAATTATTAGAACTGTATGACAATCAAATTGATGAGTTACGAGAGTTGGATGGTAGCATTAGTAGTAGTAATGATGACAAACTAGTCGAAAAAGAGGAAGGAGAAGATGAAGAGAAGAAAGAAAAGTCCATATTAGATGGATTACCAGGAAAGAATTTACGAGTGTTGGATATTAGTTACAACTCTATACGTGACATGGGACCAGTTAGTGTATGTGCTAATTTGCAAGAGTTGTATATTGCCCAGAACAAAATCAAATGCATCAAGGGAATTAAGCATTTGAAGTTATTGCGAAAGATTGATCTAGGTGCTAATCGTATCCGAGTTATGGATGAAGAGGAACTATCTGGACTTGTTAACCTTGAAGAGTTATGGCTGGGTAAGAATAAAATTGAACACATTGGTGGATTGAGTAAGCTTACCAAACTACGTCGGCTTGACGTGCAAGCGAATAGGTTGACAAAGATTGAGAATCTAGAAGCACAAGTCGATACACTGGAAGAATTATATTTGGCACATAATGGAATTGATGTCGAGGGAGCAACGTGTGAAACTGGATTGGCATTACCTTTTACACAATTGAATACTATTGACATGTCTCGTAATCGATTAGTTGATACTTCGCCCTTTGGTCATATAAAGTCCTTGACAGACCTCTGGATAAGTGGTAATGATATCAAAACTTTTGATGATATTGAACAACTCCGAGAACTAACAGAATTAGATGGTGTATATTTGGAATACAATCCAGTGGCGAGTGAGTTTGAATATCGAAAGAAGGTAGCCGAGTTGGCCCCATCACTGACACAGATTGACGCCACCATGATTGGGGGTTTAGCACAGCACGGATATGGATTAATGGGAAATGGTGACAATTTGGTACAGAGGATGAAGCAAATGCAGGATACAGCACTTAGGAAGGCTCTGGCTCAGAAAGAAGAAGAAGAAGAAGAAGAGGAGAAGATACCACAGCTGGCGATGTGAAAGAAGAAGAAGATACCCAGCTGACGATGTGAAGAAGAGTAAAGTTCCTTAATCCTAAATATAGTTCTAAGCCTGTTTTTCTAAGCATTCTGTGCCTGATACAAAGTCACCCAATTCAGGGAATAACTCAACCCAAATCTCTTCCATAATCATATAAGCCATGCTTTTTAATACCAACCTATTCTGAAGCATTTCATGCAACAGTTCTAATCCATCTTCAGTGTGCTTTCCCAACACAGTTCTAAGTTGATCAGGGAACATCTTATCAAGCATCTTCTTCGCATTCTGCTTCTCGTCAAATAACTGTTCTGCTGAAGCAGGAGGCTCTTTTGTATAGAACACTCCATTAGGCCAAAACATATCAATTAAAAAATGTATCCAGCCTGATATCCACTCGCCATTCATGTAATTAGCATGTGTGTTGAACAATACTTGATGGAAATCTGTAGCTCCAGCTACGGCTACCGACATGGTCTTTATAACAGATATCACTCGACTTCGGAAGAAACTTGCGTTGTCAAGATCAAATAAATGTTTAAGGAGTCGAAAAATGGAGCGACGGACATCTTTCAAGCGGATCTCGCCAGCTCGAATCCTTGCCATTCTCACCGCTGCATTATTCTGTTGATTTGATTTATCCTTGTTGGGCGGAGTCAACTCTTCTTGAGCACCTGCTGTAGTAGTACCCAATGTTGACACGGTTATATTGTCATCCATAGATTCCGCTTTACCAGATGATAGTAGTGACACATCTGTCCTTGAATTCTTTGTCATAGTATTATCATCTGACACGCTTACTTGCTCTGTGCCCCGTTTTACTTGAACGATACCTGCCTTCAACTTGTCTGTAACAAGCTCTACTCGTCTAATATCTTCACGGCCATATTCATCTACCACTTTGTCACTGGCTTCCGAAGAGATTAATGGCGTCTCTGCCCCTAAAAATCGAAGTAACTCTGGACAGCGAGACAGCAAGTTGTTTGGTGATACCAAGTACTTGAGATATTGGTCGAGTAGCTTCTTCCTCTTCTCCATAACTTTCTTGCTGCTCAAACCCAAGTTACCAGCTTTTGTAGCTTGTGATAGCGAAGGAACCAAAGGACCCCTCTCGCGTTCATTTGCGGTGATGTTTCCTCCAACAATGGTCAGAGCTGCCGAGACAGAACCAACTAGCTTTGCACTAGTGCTTGCTGAATGTTCTGATTGGGCTACTTGACCTTTAATATGCTTGTGAAACAAAGAGAAATCTCTCAGTGATCGCAGTATAGTCCACTCTTCGCGGTAATACCGAGTTTTGCCCTTCTTTGACTTATTATTCTCAACAGAGTCGTCAACACTGCTCGAAGAAACAAACTCATCACTGTCGTCATCTTGCCCTATATATTCAGCTATTGCAGTACATCTGATTCTAAAGAGTAGTAATCCAGGAGATCCAAGAAGATCAAAATCAGATGTCGCTTTTACCTCAACTAATCCTTCAATCTTTGTATTCAAGCCTCGAAGTATAGTGGGATATCTTGGGTTGAGTAACAAATTCCTACTGAGTTGACCACGATCAATATGATTCATACCGAACTGTAGATCCCTTAGCAAGATGGACTGCTCTTCTTGACGTCTACTGTTTGCATACTGTAATAGCCTCAAAGTTGGCTGTAGCCACTCGTCAGATTTAATCTTTGTCGATGACCTTGCAGAGCCACTTCTAATACAATGAAGAAGACATTGAGATTGCGCCTCTTGCTTTGATGATTTGACAAGTAGTGCTGCTCGTAAGAACGATGGACGGTATGGCCTTGCTTCATCTTTAGCCTTTGGAGATCCTCCAGCAGACGACCCGTCTTGACTAGCTCGCAAGAGAACCAGAGGAGTTCCATCGTCACTTACTTTTATATTGAAGCCACCAGGCGTAACATCGCACACATTCAAACCACTCTGACCCCGTAAAATGAGAGCTGCAGTCATTGATGCTGAGTTGATGTGTTTTAGATATGATGATGTGAGATATCAAGTGAAGCCAACACATAATATAAAGCATTCAACAACAATAACAGCAACTCACCATCACTAAGCTCTAATGAACTTGCATCTGCGCGATGAGAGGAAGCTGCATCATGTACAACAAACTTCTTTCCACCTAATTCAACCATTGGTTTCTCAAAAAGAGATACTCGGTGAATAAAGTCGACAGCTCTCCCACTCCTTGGTGTAGAACAAAAGTCGCTAGGTTCCATCAAGGGAGAGCTCAGTAGCCCACCTGCTGCATGTCCTACTTTTAAGCAAGTATGCCTTAGCTTTTGGAATTCACTCGTTAGCAAATGCTGATTACTGCCCTCTTGAGTTCTGTTGTCAAGCACACTAATCTTATTGGCAACAACGACCGAGGCAGTTCTATCGCTGGGGTAGTATCTCATCAAACACTGACGAAGATATCGGCCTCCATAAAACCTCTTGGTTCGCGGATGTATAGCCGGTTCTTCATACATGCAGCAGTAGACCTTGCAAGCAACATCAGGATTTTGATGATCTCGTTGAAGTGCTACCGGTTTGAGTGGTCTTGGCTGTGCGCGCAGTAGAAAGGATGAATCTTCATCCGGTACTTCTACTTTTCTTCTTGTTCCCACTGCTTTCACAATTATATTCCCAGCGGTGGAGGATGGGGTGGCAGCGGATACTGATTGATTGTCCCCATCTCCTGATGAACACGGTTCAATGTGGATTTCATTGCTATTTGTATAGAAAAATCGCGAAAGGTGATGTAGCTCTCGGTGCATCATGATATCCTTGTCTTTTAAGCCCTTTGTTCTCGATACAAATTCCAAGTTCTTCTTGCCTTTGATCTCTCTCATCCAGGATTTACTGCGACGTTCTCTCTCCGATCTCAAGCTCGATGCAAACACATCATTTCTACTAAACGCCAAGTAAGCTGGCGTCGTGCCGTGATTATTCTGGTGAAGGCTATATGCAACACTTGCAGCTCCTGTGGTAGGTTTTTGGCCAGAGGAACTTCGATCCTTGAATGGGTTTATATCAATTTCAGCAGCTGATTGAGCGAATCGAGCAATACGATCACGGTTGTTGGCTAAATTGGCTTTGACAGAACCAACGACAGACAAAGAGTTGTTTGGTTGTCTTCTTTTACGTCCAATCATTTCTGGGAAAGGATCATTTGTTTGTTGGGTAATATGCTTCGGCCTTGGTTGTATCTTTTGGAAGCTCTTCATCAACCCATCGAAGCCATTATCTACCAAGAGACACTGACTCGCAAGCACAGCCATTGTATCTACCAGAATATCTACACCATCCAGTTGTCGCAGCAATCGAGTGAAGTCACTGGCATAAGATGCTTTTCTAAGGAATGCATTCTTATGATAGAAGCGTCTCAAGATACTTTGTTTTGCTCGAACAACAATTGACAACACCTTGTATGCTTGACCGGTGTGTAGCCATGCAGCAATCAATGTACGGAGTGTGGAGAGCTCATTTGGTTTTGGAATGGACAATTCGACATCATATTCCTCTTCCAACGAATCGTCATCTTCATCTTCTACTTCTTCCTCATCTCCTACAAGGCGTTCAAAGGCATCAATATCACCAGTCAATTCCATAAGTGCAGCAGAAAGAGAAGAGTGGTTCTGATGAACTGAGGAAATAACCTTAGGCTCGACAAGACCTTCATCTATGTCTACCTCAAACTCATCTACATCGTGTTCTTCAAGAGTTGCCTCGATCTCAAACTCTGAAGTGGCTCTATCTTGAGAACTAAACTGCCTCTTGGGATGGGTACGCACTCCAAAAAGTAATGCAGCTTCAATAACTAAAACAAGATGTCTAACAGAGTCTCTACACTTCTGAGCATCCCAATCAATAACAGTGTCTTGAGAATGTTCTCGAGCGTAACGGCACTCTTCAAAATCAACAAAGCCGCCTAGTTCAATTATCGACATAGAAAGCAGAGTAATGATCTGTTCATCTTTACTGCAGTTGTCAATATGAAATGCTTCTGACTTTCTAGTGCTTTCATCATCGTCGTCAAGGCCAAAGAGTGATTCCATTTCAGATGCCGCAGATCCCACACTTGTTATTTCTTCCATGACACCACCAACGATATTGTCGACATAATCTTCTCTCTCACTTACTACACTGGTTGAGCAATTTCTACTCATATCATCAGATATTACTGATTGACTGGCGTCAATATCACTATTTACTCTAACCATTCCGTCGTCAAAACTTGTATTATCATCAGTTGCACCCACACTTGTTGCTGAAGCATCTCCTGCCTCATTTTCCAATAATCCTAAACCTGTGATTATCCATCTATTGACACTATCTGGACAGAAGCATCCCATAACTGGTGTTAACACACAGCTTGCTAACATCTCCACTAACATTGACCTAACAATAGATGATTCTACTTCAGTTTTTGGTACAGACATCTTGGCAAGCTTTGATGCCAACACTCTGCAGTAATCTAACTCGCATTCATCAATCAGACTTGACTCTGGAGAGAGTACTCGATCATGCAGTATAGCATCCTCATCTGGATGGCCATTCAATCGATCACAATCACTATTTCCCTGGTAAGATGGACCTGGTGGACAATCCTTCCCTAATGGATCTGCAAATAATAAGCTTGGTACATCTAGACCAAATATAACCGCACGATGTAACCGACCTGCAAGGAGATATTCTCTAACTATTGCAATTTCGGATACTCCCCCCTCTTGTTGCTGTTGATCACTACTCCTAGACCTTGGGGATGATGGATTCTGATTCTTATTCCTCCACTTTTCTCTTTCAGTGGCAACACGTCTCCTCTTCTTTTCCAGTGCCAAATTCTTCATCTCACGATATATACGTAAATTCTGCCCAAGTATATGCGGGAAGTGTAATAATATCAATTCTAATATATTAACATTCTCACTTGCACGTGTTGCCAACATCCCTAAGAGGTATGCAAATGATGAATAGAGCGAATCTATAAATGGACTAGGCTGCGTCCCTGTCGTTGTTAATATCATTGTTCTTTGCTGTTGCTGTTGTACTCTTTGTTTCTGTTGCCTTTGCTGATTAGACAATGAAGACGCTGAGTGTTGAGATGTAAATGATGAAGACCGATTCGGAATAGAAGAGTCTGTTTTGTTGTCTGCTCCTCCCTCTGTACTGCTTCGAAATGATCCCTGTTTGGACATACTTCTTTCTAATGGTGCGGTAGATGGTCGTCTAGTGCCAACATCATTAGTAGATCCCTGATATTCCTTCTTCTTGTCCTCAGAATCATTATAAACTACATGTTCATCAACTTTTGAATACCAACTCGATATATAATCTCTCAATACAAACTCAGTCAACTTTGCCAGCGAGTCATTAATAACACTTGATAAATTTGGCCACATGCATTTCATTCTCATGGATGCAGTGTTACCTTTATCAAATTTGTATAAACTAATACGTGGATTTGTGTCTGTATTATTTGCAAGTGGTATGGATGGATTTAGTGACTGTTGTAATTGATTTAATTTCAATTCACGTTTTGCATTATTAGCTCGTATGGCGACTGTGGCTTGAGGACCGCGTACCATTTGTGCACGTAATGTACCATTGTCAACTGAATATCCTGCTATTCTCATTAATGAATGATAGGAGTTGACATCTTGTATTACACCTTGTTTGGATGTATCTTTCGGTATGTTTGGCACTGTTGTTGCTAGAGTTTCCCTATTCCTTCTTCTTAGCGCAGATACAGTTCCACTGTTGCTAACATTATTAGTATCCTGTGCATCACTTAATGCATCATAGACATGTCCAGCAAATCCAAGTCCCAAGCCAATACCCAAAGTAATACCCACTACACGTAGCAAAAAATGCCATATACTACATACAAATGAAGCCACGCCTACAGATGTTGAATTCCATATTATATAACTCATTTTATATATACCAAATGTACTGTTTTGAGAGTTTACATCTTGTTGCATTTGTATAAATATATAACTTAATAAGATAGGCAGTAATATAATGGCTATATAAAATCTCATTTTTATGCGTTGATCATTCTGTTGTCGCTGTATTAACTTTGTATATTCATTTGATATGTATATACGTATTGTCCATACTATTTGTTCTATTATTGCAATCATTATATAATGGATATATGCCGTTTGGATAATGGGTATGATGCACTTATCAATTGTCAAGAATTTTATGAGAGTACTAGTTTGTGCACAAAGATACCAACAACAATTGCAATGATTAAAAGCAAATTGATATAATTAATGAGATCAAAACCTTACTGTACTAGTTAATCAATACAACAATATAACTGATAACTTCTTCTGAAGTTCTCCACATTATCTCTAGAGGTAACTAATAAGCGCACTTAACTTAGGCTGTATCTTAGATAGGATAAAAAGATAGCACCTTAAGGATACCACAAGGCTCAACTCTCATAAAAAAGAACAACAACACAAAGCAAATACCTAGTGTGCATCAGTCCTTAGAGCGGACTTACGATCCCCACTCACAAGACAAAAAATAACATAAAAACTAAAACTAAAACTAAAACTAAAACCTACAAAGCGGCCTCAAAAACACAAACTGCTTACAAACAAAGGAGGCACACTACCATACTGCAAACATGTCCTACGCATATCTATTTAAATATATTATAATTGGTGATACAGGTAAGTCATAATTTGTCGTCGTTAATGGTAAATGATTTGAGGGCGGATCAATTACGTCAAAAGATATTTTCTTTTAGGCAGTTGATATCGTGTCAAAAGGTTCTTGATATATAGATTGATCAATTAGATATATATGATATATAATTATTATCATCATGGGATAAGGGGCTGTCAATATTTTATATCAGTTATACAGGGATTTTATACTTGACAGTGGAGTGCTCACATTATTATATATTCTCAACTTTTTTCTAACAAAATTTTCTCCACTGCCTTCTATATCTCTCTCTTATATACATACTTACTCTTTGATTCAACAACAACAATAATGATAACAGGAGTTGGTAAATCATGTCTCCTCTTACAATTCACCGACAAGCGTTTCCAACCCGTACATGATTTAACAATTGGGGTTGAATTTGGTGCACGTATGATTAATATTGCTGATAAGTCAATTAAGGTGCGTGTATTGTTTTGTTGTATATGTTGTTTTGTTCTGTGTTTAGTCTACAACTTGAGTTGAAATATCTTCAAATATGCTAATTGGTCGCAACTATTTTTGAGTCTCGGTTTATTCATCTGATCTGACATACTTATCTTTATCACTTCTGTCTCTCAATTAATGTTCACTGCAATGTTGCAAATTAATAAATGTACAAATAATAACACAACATACCAAAATCAACAATATAAAAAACACAAATTAATTAGTTACAAATATGGGACACAGCTGGACAAGAATCATTCCGTTCCATCACCCGATCATACTACCGAGGTGCCGCTGGTGCCTTGCTAGTATATGATATTACCCGTCGAGATACCTTCAAACATTTAACACGCTGGCTCGAGGAGGCACGACAACACAGTCAATCGAATATGGTAATAATGTTAATTGGAAACAAGAATGATTTAGAGCATCGTCGAGCCGTACCAACCGAGGAGGGGAAGGCGTTTGCTGAAAAGCATGGTTTAATTTTCATGGAAACTAGTGCCAAGACTGCGTATAATGTTGAGCAGGCCTTTATAAATACAGCTGAGGAAATTCATGGTAATATTGAAAGTGGTAAGATTGATGTTACGAATGAGAGTTATGGTATCAAGGTTGGTATGAGTGGAGGAGCTGGTGGTTCAGGAGGAAATAATGTCAATTTACGAAACTCGGCAAGTTCAAGGAATGCTCAACAGAGTGGAGGTGGATGTTGCTAAGTGAGTCTTTATTGAGGGAAAGAGTACATTATAAAAGGAAAGAGTATATTATTGAGAGTTGGGAGGGGAAGAGGGTTGTGAATTAGCTGCCAATTCTTTGTTTGAGAAGCTGTGTGTAGAGTTAGGCTTTTGTTAAATGTCTTAAATGTCATAGTTATAGTGCTAATCAGGCTTTGTGTGTTCCCAGTCTATAAAATGCATACTTAGTAGAATGTAACGAAGAAGAGGAAGAGAGACCCTAACCCTAACAACAGTATCAGGATGTTCACCGATTTTAGTCAGGGTTGACGAACGGTAATCAAAGGTATCCTTGATTTGAGCAAAAATACACAACACAAAAGCCACCTTCTTGCATATCGCATTGATACAATAGGCTCAAACTTTATAGATGTGCCCTTTCTTGTCAGTTTGAGCCCCGTCACGCACGATCGTCAGACTACTTGTTGGGGCAATGATGTAGTCATCTTATGCACATGATAATAATAAATTATATGTGCATTATATGAACAAATTATTTTGTCAAACAGTGAATCGGATTTTGAGCTAGTCGTTGGTTGTCATTGGAAGGGCAATATAATTGCTACGCATAGTTATTGCATAACATCTATCAGAGATATCAACTATGGTGGTCGATCTAACAAAGGAGGCTGTGACTACTAATGAACTCGATGAATGGCTACGTTCTACCAATGTTGATGAGCCATTGCATGGTTCTACATCATCATCGCCCACGATGTCATCGTTGCAATATACTCGTCAACAACTCGACGATGATCCATCGACACTTTTGGCAACAACTACATTAGATGTACAAGAACATCAGCAGCAGCAGCAGCCAGCCACTGAACATACTATACAAAAGAAGAGAAAGGGCCGACATGATCTGTATAACAATCGTCGTCGATCATCACTCGATTTCCCAAGTGATAACGACTGTTTTGGTATCGATGAACATACCGCACTGGCAGCGGCACATAATAATGGTCTCGTTGACAACAATAATGATGACGAGGAAGAAGAAATACTACGCCGGTCATCTAGTAGTCAGATGCATAATCATAATGAATATAATGAACGAGATACTTATACCAATGATATCAATGACGATGACCAACAGTCATATTGTCAAGAAGGTGAGCATCAGATTGACAATTCAATAATAGATGAATTAGCACGAGAAGAGTATGAGAAGGCATCACGGCAGCAAGATACTACTGACGATCATGTGATTGACAACTCGGTCATTGATGAGCTAGTTAGAGAAGAATATGAGAAGACAGCTCGTCTCGTACAAGCTAGTGAGAATGATGTTACAGATGATGATATAATGAGTGTAGTCGGGTCTATCATTAATGATGGTGGTGGCTCGTCATCTCACAATAATCCTATGCATACCACTACTGGTATCCACAAACAAAGTCATCATGCACATAGGATGAACTTACATCTCACTGGACAACAACAGCAGTATCTTCGCCGCTCGTCAACTAGCAGTCTACATCATAATATCATCGGTGAGAAGAAGAAGGATGACTCCACATTGCCACCATTATATCGACGAGCAAATACTTTACCCAGCAGTTTTGCTACAGAAGGAGAGTCTCCATTTGTAGAAAGAAAACGACAGTCATTGTCCCCATTGTCCCGTGTAGAGACTGTCCTCTTTGATGTACTACGCAATGAGAGTTGCGATGAATCAGATTCACAGCTGGCCGAGCCATATGATTTCAAGCCAAAGGGAGATTCAAGTTGTAGCAGACCGATTCTATACTCAAGGAAGGATAGTTACAACTCACATCAAGAATCTTGTCATGGGTCGCAGTGTACTCAAGAGTATCCTGCTAGTCCCTTTATTACAAGGATTCAACAGCAGCAAGCTAGACCTTCAATCATATCACTACCACGTTCCGCTTCAAGTGATCTAATCACTGCAATGGAACAATCTCAGCAATCACAAGATTTCATTACTCAAACTATAGGCGATACTAGTCCTATTGATATGATGACTAACTTTCAATATTCAAGAAAAGGTTGTCTAAATATGATTAGCAAGGAGACGAAACATTCACGAGGTTTACTCCTGAGTGTACTCAAGAACTACAACCCTCCTGTTTTCTCTCCAGGTCAACAGGTAGAGTGTGGTATCCAGGAAGATGATTATGGATACTCTCGTCGAGCATCGACAGGTAATGTTCACACTTCTCAGAGTCGCTATCCAGGCCAACGACCAAACACGTCATATGTCGGAAACAATCTATTCAGAAGATCAAGTACAAGTTCTGCCTATAATTTCAAGCGTAACAGTTGGAAGGAGCAGGAGACGATGAAGTCTATTATGAGGAGGATACCACCTCTACCAGGTAGTAATAAGGGTGTGTTACTTGGATCTCCTGATACCAACAATCCAATGAAGCCGCACACGCATTTCCAATATCCACCACCGAGCTTTCAGAATTTACTGGGTGGAGGAAAAGGAGAGACAGCAGGTCAAATGTTTGACGAGAGTGCTGTAAAAGCAGAACTTGAGCGTATTGCTAGACAAACGAGAGAGTTGGAGAGACAACATGAAGGATGAGACTTTCCAAGTTTGACCCGAACAAAGGCATTAGCTAAGTAGAAGAAGCCTGCTATAGATAAAGTAATTCATATACTTATATGTAAATAGTTGTGAACATATTATTTAAAGAACAAAGCTACATTTAATGTTCTAGATTAAATCTCCACAAACACAGCTATCTAAACATCTATCTACACCCATGACAATGCTTTGGTAGATCTAAGCTTTGTCACAGTGTTAAGCCAAAAGTCTTCTCCTTGCTTCAAGTTTATTTCTTTTCCATCTACTGTAATATTAAGCTCTGATTTGTCAACCACGTTTGTTGGTTCGAGAGTAGCCAGATAATACTCAACTCCGTCACTCAAACCGCTTCGACCAGCTACAGCTGGACGGCAGATAGATACTTCTACCTTTGATCCTCCGATCTCTGCTGTGTCACTACGAAGTACAACACTCCAACTTGGGGCAAACTTCTTTGGTACTGGTACTGAACCTTGGAACTTTGCCTCAAACAAGGCAACATTATTTGCCACGGCTGACTCAACTGTAGTCACACCAGCACTCTCCTCAAAGAATACCTCAACCTTATCACTCAAGTCCAATCCCATGGCCTTACGCAGTTGCTGGATGGCATTGATGAGCTCACGCGATCTTCCAGCGGCAAGAATAGCCTCATCTTGTGTACAGTCGACGGCAACAACAACATCTCCTTCGGGAGTGGCGGTAGATTCCCAGTGATCACCTTCTTTCGAGAATGAGAGTTTGGAGACTAGTTCATCCTTGGCACTAATTGTGAGCCCTTCAAAGTCCAGCTCACCCTTCTCAAGACAGGCAACAGCATCTGCATGAGACATGGAGGTAACATGCGTCTTGAAATCCTTAATTTTCTTGCCAAGCTTTCTACCCAAAATATTGAAGTTGGGCTGTAATGCCAAAGTAACCCACTCATGTTCCTCCTCCTTTGGTACGATGACCAAATCCCAAGCATTCAACTCCGATAGAATATATCCCTTTAGTTGTCCATTGAGACTCTCGATAACATTATCAGATGGATTTCGTAAGATGACAGTAACACTCTTGACAGGTGTACGAAGTGAAATGTTGCGTCTCTCTCGAACAGTTCGTGCATTTTCAATAATGACCTGAAGTGCCTCCATAGCCTCGATGGCATTTTCATTAAGACGACTTTCATCATAGGCTGGAAGATTGAGGAAGTGTACCGAATCACTCTTTCCTGGCTTGACAGGATTGGATGCTCCTCCTCCATTTGCAGCCTCAGAATACGAAGGTTGCAACTTTCGTAAATGTTGGTAAAAGTACTCAGTAATGAAGGGAGTGAATGGTGCCATGAGAATAGTAACGTCCAACAACACATTGTAGAGGACCTGTAATCCTGTTTCCGATTCCGATTCACCGCCCTCCATACCCTTAAGACGATCCCGGTTTAGACGAACATACCAGTTGGTAAGTTGTGTTACAAAGCGTACCAAGGCTGGCATGACAGTGTAAAGACGGTAGGCTTTCATCTCCTCGTGTACAAACTTGATAAGACCCTGAGTGGCAGCTGAGATCCATACATCAGTGGGATTGGTTGTTGCACGAACTTTATCAGTGCAAGGGACGAACTTATTTCCACTGTTAGCCTCCAATCTTTCCATATTCTGAACAAAGAAACGGAAGGCATTATACAACGGCAAGAACACTTCCTTGACTACACCCAACACACCTGATTCCTGGAACTTGAGACTCTCAGCCCTGACGACAGGAGAGTTGATGAGGTACATCCTCAATGCATCAGCACCATATTTGGAAATGACAATCTGAGGATCAGGATAATTCTTCAAACGCTTCGACATCTTTTTTCCGTCACCTGCCAATACTAATCCATTGCAAATCAAATTCTTGAATGCTGGCTTGTCAAACAATGCTGTACTAAGTACCATAAGTGTGTAGAACCATCCACGTGTCTGATCTAAGCCCTCGGCAATAAAGTCAGCGGGGAAACCCTTCTCGAATTCTTCCTTATTCTCAAAGGGGTAATGCTTCTGTGCATAAGGCATTGATCCAGACTCAAACCAACAATCAAACACCTCATCCACTCGCCTTAAGACAGTTCCAGGATTCTTCTTTGATGGTATGGTAATCTTATCCACGACATCCTTGTGCAAATCAGTAACGCGGACACCACTCAACTCAAACAACTCCTCCACACTTCCAATGCAGATAACCTCATCCATACTTTCACTACACCAAAGAGGAAGAGGAGTACCCCAGAATCTGTTCCTACTAACAGCCCAATCACGAGCATCCACAAGCCAGGAATGGAACCTTCCCTCTTTCACTTGATTCGGTACCCAATACGTCTGTTTGTTATTCTCAACAACCCTATCACGAATCTCCTCAACCTTGATGAACCAGGATGGTACTGCCTTGTAGATTAGAGGAGTGTCACTACGCCAGCAGAATGGATACGAGTGATCAAGGTTATCCTTCTGGACAAGTCGACCGGAATCCTTGATGAGTTTAATAAGTGTTTCATCTGCCTTCTTGACATGTAATCCCTTCACATCAGGAACCTCCTCAGTAAACAAACCATTCGAATCCACAGGACAGGGTAATTCTTTACCCTTTTGAATAACCTTATGTGCCAAGCATACGCGGTAATCGTCTTCACCAAAGGCCGGTGCCTGATGCACAATACCCGTACCAGCATCATCAGTTACATAATTATCCGACAAGATACGCCAGTATTCCTCACAACCCTCACTTCCAGCAAAGTAGCCAAAGATGGGTGTATACTTCTTACCAACCAAGTCTTTGCCAACATAGGTAGCTTCGATAGCATAGAGCTCATCCGCCATTTTAGGTTTCCACTTCTTCTTGTTATTCATAATGGGGAACAATTGTGCTAATCGATTCTTGGCAAGGATGTATCGTTTACCATTCTTCTTATCCAATATCTTGATATATTCCATAGTGGGATGGACACATAATGCAATATTACTTGGTAATGTCCACGGTGTGGTCGTCCATGCAACCAAATTCACTTCACCTTCATCACCAGAATCCTTGAGCGGAAAACTAACAACAACGGCAGGATCACGTACATCCTTATAATTCAATCCAGCCTCAAAGTTACTCAACGGAGTACCACATGCGGTACTAAATGGCATAACCTTATATCCCTGGTATACCAAATCTTTCTTAAACAATTCCTTGAATACCCACCAAACACTTTCCATGAATGTTGGATCCATAGTCTTGTAATCATTCTCAAAATCAATCCATCGTCCCAATCTCGTGACAGTACTTTCCCATTCCTTTGTGTACCGCGTAACAATACCACGACATGTATCATTATACTTATCAACACCCATTTCCAATACCTGATCACGATGTGTAATGTTTAACTTTTGATCAATTTCATATTCCACGGGAAGGCCATGACAATCCCATCCGGCTCGACGAGTGACATGATGTGAAGTTTGACAGGCATATCGTGTAACAACATCCTTGATTGTTCCTGCTAGGATGTGTCCATAGTGGGGTAATCCAGTTGCAAATGGTGGTCCATCATAGAAGGTGTATTCCTGTATTTATGTGAGGTATAAGAATGAATGGTGTAGGGTGAGATAATGTATAAATAAACTGTACATATCATATGCACACATAGCATATATATACCACCAAAACTATCTTTTTTTGCAATATAAATACCAAGAATAATCTACCCACACCAGCATAGTAAAGCTGCAAATAACACACAACTGCAATACACTATGCATATAATTCTTACCTCATCACCTCGTTCCAAACTCAATGCATCTTGTGTCTTGAATGTATTCTCTTTAGCCCATTTTTCACAAATCTCTTCCTCGGTCTTTGCGAAGTCCAATGCTGGTGGTAGATTGGCCATGGTGTTGTTTTAGACGGCGTTTCAGCGTCACTTACTTGTGGAGATATTTAATAGCAAAAGATTTGCTCAATGATCGACGTAGGGCGGGAGTTCGAGTCTGGCCGTCGTTCAAGTGTTGAAGCATTTTTAGTACGGTATCTTATTGACGGAATACTAATTAGCCACATCCTCACCAAAGGTCCAAGAAAGTTCAACTTCCCAAGTGTCGCTTCAAATAAAACTTGCACAACAATTTAGACAATATTTCCTTTTTATGTATTTGCAAAATATTTTAGCTAACAAAAATAGAAAGATATCAAATACCTGGACAATCACTACTCAAGTGTTGGCAGAGAAGGACAAATCTTTCTCGCATTCTGTCGCATTCTTAAAAGACTACTTTGCCTACATAGGAATTAGTACATCACTTCCCCACGAGTTGTCACTACCATATTTTTTTTTTAATCTTTGCCCCATCATTGCTGACTATCATTGCAATAGATGCCATAAGTTGAAGAGGATAATAACAACTACTCGCCCGTTCATCTTATATCAACCAATACTGCAGTAGCTAGCACCGTCTCGCCTACTACATCAATCACATAACACAACAAAGAATAACTCAACAATGAGTACTACTCTTCTCCCCGGAGATTGCCCATCAGCTGTCGAGGGTGTAACAACCTGTCCCCCATCATGGGCTGAAGATCCTCAGTATCAAGGTATGAGTTCCTACTTCGGCGGTGAGTCGCCACTATCATTGACAGTTGGATATCTCGTCGTTTTAGGATTCGGTGCCTTGTTCTCCGTCTTTACTACCCTCGTTGTTTTTATGGATAAGACCTTTGCTGGCAATGCATCAATTACTAGTGAGCACTTCAAGTGAGTACATTCCTTCTTCCTTTTGTATGTATAATTGCAATGTGTTATGTAGATATATAATTGTAATTGTGTGTGATATGATATGCACATCATATATCATATAATATATTGATTATTATGAACATTGTTATCGACATGACACGATATGTATATTAGTTATATAGATATGCTCACATCGCATGTCCTCTCTCTCTCTTCCCCCATCATTTCTCAATCATTACTCATTTATTTGCAACATCCATCAATCATATTATGATCATCATCATTTATCGTTATTACAACAATCTACCTACAGCACTGCGGGACGTATGGTAAAAACAGGTCTAACCGCATCAGTTATCGTATCTCAGTGGACATGGGCAGCAACTCTCCTACAGAGTTCCAATGT
>Ga0214478_100318_pt1 | contig 28046 bp, 19 predicted proteins | sample M1_20Mar14CPVII9_2_FD_178001 | JGI IMG/M metagenome (GOLD analysis project Ga0214478, IMG submission 178001) | Marine eukaryotic communities from Monterey Bay, California, United States - M1_20Mar14CPVII9sort6BwellD7 | ecosystem: Environmental > Aquatic > Marine > Unclassified | place: USA... | reverse complement strand
TAATACAACCGTGTGGTACTGCCAGCAGTACTATACTTTTCTTGGATTGTTTCTAACCTATCAGCTGAATCAATATCAAGACGATCAATTTTATTTGGATAGTGATAGCCATTTCTAGGCCTTACAAGTTTGCCATCACCAACTGATGTGCGCCGCGCTTCTGCTAGTTTAGAAGAAAACCCAACATCATCACAGCAGCAGAGTAATATCAATTGCAGCGGTCAAATCAAGATGCTACCCCCGACATTAAAGGGTATCACTGATGCTGCAATGGTATTGCATGCATCAAAATCATCATCAAAAGTTGACAAGGATACCACCACCCTTGTATCATTCCCAACCGAGAGCGTATACATGTTAGCATGTTGTGTAAAATCGGCATCATCAAGATCTGTTCGTAAACTTATATCAAGGACGGATGATTCACAAACTTCCTTTAGTTCATCATCAAGCTCATGTAAATCTGATGAGGTTATAATTGTGTCAGAAGCATCATCTATTCAAGAACATCAAGGGGGGATTAGTATTACTTCTTCACTAAAAGATATTATCCATCCATCTAATTCATCTTTGGATTGGATTGTCAAGTGCAGCAGAAGCAGTGGTGAGGAGTTGACAAGTACAACTTCACCTAATCCACTTCTATTTGTTGTGGATGCACAGCATGCACTAAATTATTGTCACTTTACCAAAAGGAGGACATTTGCAATACGTCCACCAACAGCGGCAAAATCTTCATCTGCTACTACAACCAGTAGTATACCGCCACCAACTGCACCTTCTACACCAATAGTCAAGAATTCTTCAACATCAAGAAATTCGTTTTCTCCACTTCCTGTTTATCAAGCACCTTCAACTCCCAAGCTTAGCACAACTGCTACTGCCGGAGGATTAAAGTGCCCTCCTTCAACACCAATTACTCCTGGTAATACTACCAATACCCAGAAGAAGTTATGTGCTGCCAATTTCAGTGAAAGTCGTGAGGTATTCCTCCGTCTATCATCAAAGTTCTGGCCAGGACCTGTTATATTTAATGTTCAAGTTCGTACCCTGGGGGGAGAGGAGGATATTTTTGAGAATGAGAAGATGATATCAACATCAACATCAATGGCATCTCTTCCGAGTTTGTTGAGTAGTACGGGTGATCTTGTGGCAGCGGGAAAGACTTCTCCTACACCGATTAGTGCTGCTGCTTTGCCGATTCTACCCGAGTCAGCACTCATACGGGCTACCGAACTTTTACCAACTCAAGGAGGGGTTAGTCAAGATGAAGATAGATATTTCATATCAATGCGATGTCCATCTCATCCTTTGTCACAGAAGATATTGAAGGAGATATATCATTGTCCATCTTCTCGATTGAATACATCTCCCCCTACCGTGGCTCCATCTCAAAGTACCGAGTCTCTTGTCTCGATTTCATCCATGGATGATAGTAATGGGAGCAAGAATAATAGTCGGCCTCGTTCAAGGTCGATTGCTGTAGTGGGTTGTGAAGTACCCACCGGATCTTCCATTAATAATTCTGCAACTACCGCTGCAGATGTTGATAAGGTCATGTCCACCAAGAAGAAGGAGGACGGGAGTGTCTTTATTGTCAACGGGGAAGACAATCGAGAGATGTTTTCAGTTCCAACGTGCCAATACGGTAAATCTCATCCGATATCGTTGGTAATTGACGGAGACAATAAGACCATTCGTTTGATTCGTCATGCCAAGGATGGTGCATCTCCCGTTACCAAGGACTCTGTCTACCGTGCCCTAATCAAGCCTGATACTAATAACAAGGAGAAGAAAGGAGATACCTCAAGTATTGACCGTGTCATCAGTGCTGTATTGAGCCGCTGGAAGATAGTCGAGAGCTCATAATTCATGTCTTATATATTATCACCCTTATGTTATGTATATCACCCAACCCCACCCCGTCTTAGAAGGTGCAAGAAGAAAAAGAAGAGTGCCACTTGTCTTCATTTTTATATGTCGAAAAAGAATTGTGTATTAGTAGGAAGTAAATAAATGATGTCCAACTAGTTTCCCTTAGTAATGTAAAATAACGGAAATGGATGAATATGATGACATAAGTATTTACTCAGACGATAGGAGTAGTTCCATTATTGGTATGGTGCTGGCCCCGTATCTTTCCCTGCCGGTATCCTTCATTTCGCAAAATGAGGTGAAAAAGTTGGTGAAGTTGTTGTGCGTTAGCCTGGCGGTTGTTGTTGATTGTTATTGCAGGTATAATTTCTCCTCTTTGCAACAAACGTAGTAGCACTGCAATACTTGCAATATTGATATTTTGGATAGTCGGTACCATATTAAATATCTACCCAAAAAATCAACTTGGTGCCTTGGTGCATCAACTAAGTTGGTATTGCTGTAAGATAAACAAAAAAAACAAGTAGGTGCATCATTAATTTACAACGAGCTTGGGTAGTTGTTATTGCTGTATCATATGGTGCAAGTATCAATACATGTAAGGCCTAGAAATGGCTATCACTATCCAAATAAAATTGATCGTCTTGATATTGATTCAGCTGATAGGTTAGAAACAATCCAAGAAAAGTATAGTACTGCTGGCAGTACCACACGGTTGTATTATGGACGACATGAACTACCACTGAACAGTTCTATTGGTTCGCATAATTTACCTGAACATGCAATAATTGAATGTTGCAAGTCCCCATCGATGTCTGCGGCAATATCTGCGACTCTAAAGGATATTGACAAGATCAAAAAGTTACCAGTAAGGGACAGAAATAGAGCAAATTTAATGAACATACTACAAGTACCCACATCAATTAGAAACAATTATGAACATGAGATTTGGAGTAGTTGGACCAATGAGAAATTAAAGAGCCGTATGATCAATCTAGCAACCATTAAAAGTGTATTGCAAAGACAGAATAGATACAATGTGCATGATTTACCAAAATGTGACGATTGTCAAAGGTTATTTGAGGAATTAGAGAGAAATAAAGTTTGGACAGGAGGGTCAGATAAGAGGAGTTTTCTCAACCAACAATCTCACATCTTCAAGCCTGTTAAGAAAGATGGTAATCCATCGACAAACTTTATACTGGTAGGAGAGAAACTAAATATACAAGAGCAAGTGAGAAATGATTTCTATAGGTCACAATATGCACCGGGATATGATTCACCGCCGATTGATTGGTTAGAGGAGTTTGTGAGAAGAGATCATTCTCGCCATGGTACTATTACTAATGGACGAGGAAACAACAGCAGGTCTCCTGGAAGAAGAGAAGAGATTGATCCTTGTGCGGCATATCTTGCCCCAACTCCACCAAGAAGAAGCAATAGCACACCCCCAAGTCGTTCAGGTGGTACACTCTCACGCACATCACGCAAGAAAGAATATACACCACAATTCGAATCGGGCCCATTCTCTGTACTCGCAACACTACATCAAGCTATGCACTCAAAGCACAAATACTCCAATGGTCAACGTCTCCTTACACTTTCTGAAAAGAATCTAAAGCGTATGGCGCAACCAATGTGTAGATCCAATCTATATGATAAGGGAAGAATTAGAGGGAGGAATGCTTTTCAGTGCATGGATGGGCTGATTGAAAAACAAATGGTTAGAAAAGAGATAGTGCGTGGATTAGATGGTGAGGAGACTGAAAAGTGGGGACTTCTTAGAAATGGAGAGGTGCTTGGGGAAAGTTGTGATGCATTTGACCGTGCTGTAAATCATTCAATCCCTGTCAAGGACATCAACAGTAGAAGTGCAGGTATGAATCTGGCATTATGCCTTGATACTCGTGAGGATGTTCATCTCTTGGAGAGGGTTAAACAGAGTTGTGATGATGAGAATGTGCCTCATTTATCTAAAGATCTGCCTGCAGGAGATTACCTGTTTATCGATCAGAGTGGAGGTCAAGAGAATGTTTTGCCCCTAGTGATTGAGCGAAAGTCATGGTCAGACTTGGCTGACAGTTGTCAAGGCAAAGGTAGAGCATCAAATAGATTGGATTGTGTGAATTTAGACGGTGCTGAGTGCGGAGGTAATTGTCAGATCTGTAAAATGAAACGAAGTGGTTGTTCACAGATCATGTTCATCATTGAAGGAGAAAGGTGTTTGGGCAGAGATGGTAATCATAGAAGTGTGAAGAAGTGCACACGAGAGAGTAGTTGTAGTGCGTGTAGGCTGCTTAGTGAGAGGCATGATACGACACAAGATGTGCTCGAAGGCGTACTTCATCGTATTCAGCTCGAGCATGGTTGCTTAATCCATTATACAAAGTCCTACAACGAGACCATTCAATCACTGTTTGATGTGAGGACATTGCTACAGACTAATTCACCTTGCCTTCTCGGTCAACCACAATCATATGAGTCGTATGCATCGAAGTCAAGGAGTAGAAGTATTGTTGGTGGTACTACTTTGCAACCAAGACCAACTACTGTTCGTGAACTGAATGTTGAAGAAATGTTAACAATAGTTGAGAATAGAGATTGGAATAGTGGTTTGTTAAGAAATCTACTTGGACAAGGAGCATCAAGGCTTGCACAAGACCAGTCCTCTAGTAGTCGTAGACCTAGACAACCACAATCGAACCAAGATGATGTCATATGTCTAGATTTGGAGTCAACTGAAAACAGTTCCAAGCATTCGAGTTCTAGACCAAAGAAGCGGAGGAAAGCAAACAACAACGAAACCATCTGTTTAGACTCGGACTCTGATGACGAGATTACTCCGATTCGAGGCGGTGGCGGCGGCGGTCTTTCTTCAGACGATGATGAGATTGAAGTAGTCGACATGAGCCGTGTCAATGCTATTAAGAAAAGGAAGCTACAAGAAACAACTATTGAAATTGATGATTCAGATAGTGATGACTCTCTTAGTGATCTCAATAGAAAGAAGAAGGCCAGCAACAAGAGAAAGTCATCAACGGAACTGTCTTCCCAAAAGTCTACTGAATCCTCTCAGCCCCTTATCATCTTGAATAAGTGGGATGAATATGAGCAGAAGATTAACAAAAAGGTAGACTCTATATGGAAGAACATTTACTCGACTGCGGTGGATAATAACCAAAGAAATGAGATCTACTCCAATTCCATTACTCATTTGAATGATTTGAAGAGAGATTCAGCCTTTCCTGTTGTTCGACGACGAACTCTCATGAGATTAACGCTTTGGCTACAACTTGTTATGAAGGTGCAGTTACGCTCTGTTGTGAGATCAAGTTTTAGTGAAGATATCAAGCGTCGTTTAGGTGGGAGGAGTGCCACAATATCTACCGCTGCAACTACTCAAGTGTCTAGGAATCATACGCAACGCACTGTTCTGGCACGAACAAACCTTCCTTCTCAGCCCAATAGCATGCCACATTCAACCCCAGTCGCGACTAGACCACCAAGACCTACGTCTACACTGGCTACAATGTCTAGGAAGCCACCGCCACCACCGATGACCAAAGAACGAGAAGCACGCCTCCGAAAGTTTGAGAAGACTACCAATACCACTGGGTCAACATCGTCGTCTGTGTCTGCTACTTCGGCCAGTCAGAGAAAACGACCTCCAACTTCCTGGTCTTGTCAAACTTGCACACTGGAGAATAGTCTTGATAATACAAGCTGTTCAGCATGTGGAAGGGCTTCTCCCATGAAAGCTGCGTCTACTTCAACCAATAGACCTTATTCAGGCATATGGGCTTGCACACACTGTACACTTGACAATGAAGCACATTTAAACATTTGCTCTGCATGTGATACTCCAAGAGACCTGTCAAGTCAAGTCCTAAGAGGAACTGGTACTACATGGGGTACTCTAGACGATCGTCGTCCGCAATCATCCTCTGTTGATCAGGATGATGATATTTGGGCAGATTACGACCGAACACGTGGAATTAATGCTCCTGGTAACGCTCATCTTCAACGGCCAAACAGTAATAGTAACTACTATCGACAACCACAGTCCAACACATCTGGTTATGCTGTCGCTAATAGTGTATCATCAAGTTATCAGGCTTCAAAGCCAGCAGCAAAGAAACGTGTGCGATGTGGGGCTTGTCACAATGAGGGACACAACAGAGCAACTGCAAATCCGATGAATTGCCCTGCTTACTATGATGATGAGGAAGTTGATAGACGTGAGAAGGCAAGGTTAAAACGAGAGAACCAGATAATTCTTGAGCAGCAGAAGATTAAAGCCGTCGAACGAGAGAGACTTGAGGCAGAGAGGATGCAACATGAACTGCAACGCCAGGCTGAGGCGCTCAAACGAAATACGGAAAGGGCTGACGAATTTAGAACGGAAGAGATACGTAAGAGAACTCAGAAGGTGAAACGACTTCAAAAGAAGAACAGGTCGGGTTGATATGTATGACTTGGATTTGAGATAGCTATTAGCGTGTCTATGTCTCTAAAATCCTATATATATGTTGTATTCCTAACTTGTAAAGCGGACTCTTCCTTGTAGTTGCTTTGTCTAAGTTTCTCCTATTCCTTTATCAAAAACCCCACATTGCTTCTGGAGATGGTCTACCATCATCTTCATCATGCGAATCGTTAGATCTAGCTGCGTGAGCATTCATATGATGTGGATAGTGATAATAATGGTTTTCATCATTTTGCTGCTGATGATGCCGAAGTTGCTCTTCTCCATTATCGTATACCCAGCCTTCATTATACTGCGGTTCCATAGAATGATCTGGTTGTAGTTGTTGTTGTTGTTCTAAACCTCCAATATAATCCTTTAACCGATGGTTAACCTGTGGCTGCCTCAGTCTATTCAAAGCCTTCGCCTGTACATTTCTCACTATATCACTCGAGATACCCATACCTTCAGATACCTCTCGTATACTCTTTGGTACGCCGTCATGTAAACCGAATCTATGGGTAAGAACCTGTTGCTCATCATGGCCTAGACTCTCTAATAGATCTTGTATCTCCTCTCTTAATGCATCTGAAAGGAAATCTTCGTCTGTACATGCTATCTTGTCTCCTATTGTGCGCTTATCATCTGTATAGGAATGTCTATCCACAGACTGTTCCAATGATAGCACATTTTTTGATAAGTGTTGATACAAATGGACCTTATCAAGCGGAATATTAAGTTCGTGAGCCAACTCTGGTATACTTGGCCGTCGTCCTGTTAAACTTTCCAACTCTTTATTCTTCTTGTGCATATTCCGAACCATGGTTTGTATATGAACTGGCAGTCTAATCATTCGTGAGCTCTCAGCAATGGATCGTAATATCTTCTGCCTGATCCAATGTGTTGCATAAGTACTAAATCGAAAGCCCTTTGCGGGGTCATATCGCTCAGCGGCTTCCATAATGCCCAAGTATCCTTCTTGGATTAAGTCATCTAGCTTTAGAGTTGCATCTGTTCCTCCTGCTCCATGACTTAACATATTGTGATATCGTTTTGCAACTTGCGTAACAAGTCCGACATTACCTTGAATAAGTCGAGTCCGTGCTTCTTGGCCCTTTGACATTATATCATGTAGCTGATCTACTGTGATATAGCATGCCGCTGCCAATTGAGAATCAGATGGCTCTCCACGATGATAGGTATGGCTGCCTCCCTTTCTTTGGATCTCTTTTGTCATATAATCAATAATGTCATCACGAGTACGTGTCACTGATCGAAAACATCTTATATCCTCTGCTATTTCCTTCTCTTCTTCAAATGTGAGTAACCCAGAAGATGTAGTCTCTATTTCGGATGAAGTTCTGTCTTTTCTTCTCCATATTGATCTCTTCTGTGATTGATGTCGAGGCATCTCATTGTATTCATACACATCTTCATCTACTTGATCATCTAATATTGGATAACTAGAAGAAGAATCGATACTTTCAGTATTAGATTCGTCATCATAATATTGGTAGAATCCTCTTTCAATCCCATCATCTCTATTTCTCCGCATCGCATTGGATAGCCCCATGTCAGACCGTTTGGCTGGATTATATGTGTAGGGATGAGGATCATCTAAATGATATCCATTGGTATATGGATGTCCTTCATCTAAATAGCGTAGTTGGGCAATGTTATTCCGAGGTGTGTTCCTTGGTGATTGCAATCCATAGGTATCTAAAGGTAGAAGATACATAAGATTTGCACATAATTGCAATAACGACATAGATATGCAATGTGATAGTAAAAATTGAAACATATAACTTACAACAAGCACTGGTAATAGCCACAGCCACGATGATAGCTAATCTTCTTCTCATTATCTTATTCAAATAATACATATCATAGTTTTATAACTTTGGTCGGCGGCGTTGATACGAATGCAAACAAAACAACAATAGTGTTGCAATACTACCATCCAATAATATAGCACGTCCCCCACGTGTAGTGCATGCCTACTTTGTTGATGCTTCTTCCTCTGATTGAGAATCTACAGATTTCAGATGACATCACATCCAAATCGGTATCCTATGAGAAAGCAAAAATAGTCAAGCACATGCTTTTCTTAACTGAGCGTGTGCAAAGGTTTTAACCGTCTCTAGCTTATTAGTCAATTCAATAAAAAGAGAGGTTTATATTAGGATCTCATCTATATCTAATTTCATGTGCATTAGCAGTATCTTAGAGTATAATATCCTCAAAGATTATTATCCACATGTGTATTCATCTTATCGTCCAAACCATCTTCTTCTTCTATTTCTCTTCCCCTCAATGACATTGCACGTCCATTCATTTGGTAAACTATTTACATTGATATCTCCCTCTACCCACGGACTTGTTCTATACATCTCCAGTTTAACTTTCTCTTCTATACCCAACTCACATAATTGTCGCAATACCATACCTCCCACCATACCATCCTTGGCACATTTTCTAAATAGTTTCTCGGCCACTTGATCTCTAGCATCACTTGGTGGCATTTGATTATTTATAACTTTGAGGTATGTTCCGTAAGTGACTTGATCTGGCTTTGTGTATGGACTTTGATTCATCGCAACGAGCATAGCGTTGGCGATTTCCATAGCATGTGATTGCTCCTCTAAGTCACCAACAGAGTAGGCACATGCATTCAGAACTGAATTGTAAACTATATTATTCGGTCGGAGTTTGGTTGAACCTGTACTTCGGAATAAGTCCTCCATGTGTAAGAACAAATCATAGGCACTCTGGGCCTTGCCAAAGGAATGTGATCGAGCAAAGGCATTGATTGCCGTAGCAAATGACGTAGCATCAGGTGAGACTCTGAGGTCACTACTTCTATCCAAATCAACCATACGCTCTAACACCTCACTTGCATGCATCGGTGACTCGGGATGACCACTCTTTGCCCAGGCATTCAACACTGAGTTGAAACTGCGTACATTTGGCTTGGCGTCGATATTATGTCCAGTTTCATATAAGTCCATCATATGTGACAAAACTAGCTCAGCTCGATTGGCCGCATCAATCTCTCCCGACTTTGCCCAAGCATCAATTATTGCATTATAGGTAGAAGTACGTGGCTTGATATTGTCATCACCAGTAGTTCTATGTAGATTTTCCATCCGTTCTAATATTGATTCAGCACGAAAGGCCGCGCCCTCATAATCTTGACTTTTGGCTAATGCACTAATTACCGAATTATAATTGTAAAAGTTCGGTCTGACGTCTTCATTACCGGTAGTATCGGCTAACTCTTCCATCATGTCTAAACAGGCCTCGGCGCGTTCAGCTCCTGATCCAACACGGCCCCATGCCTGGATGAGATATTGAGAAGTATGCACAAGATGTGAGCAAAATGTAACATACCACAGCGGACAAAAGTAATCTCTTCAATGAACAAATCAAAGAAAGATAACTTACCATCTCTTCACCCTTCCATTGAGACCAAGCACTAATAACCGAATTCCAAGCCCTAGTCGTAGGCCAAACATTTAAATTCCCTACACTTCTCAATGTTTCCATCTCATCAACTAACCGCTGGGCGGCATGTGGAGCTTGTGGATTACTAGGAGTCGACTTTGCATATGCATCAATCACATATGTATAAGTGTATGTATTTGGATATATCTCATCCGATATCATACGTTTTAAGATGTTTTCAGCTTGTTCACCGGCATCGTACTGTCCAGAACGAGAAATGGCATTAATTACTTTTGTATAACTTTTCACATCTGGATATACCCGTAGTTGAATGTTACTACTATGATCACGTAATTCCTCCATACGTTGTAGTAATGATTGAGCATAATCGGCAGCGTCGAGCTCACCACTGTAAGACCATGCATCAATTAACCAATCGAATGTCCGTTTATCAACCTTGAGTGAGCCCGCGCCAATATCACTACTGCTAAAGTCATAATTTGACTCATCAGTATTATACAATAGATCCTTTGTCTTGTGTAATAATGTTTCAGTACGTTTACGGAGGAATTCGGGGTCTGCCATGGCAACATTATTCTTCCGTGATTTGCGAATCTGTTGTCGCTGTTTGTTGTTAACTTGAAAGGAAGTATTGCGTTGTTTGGATATTTGTTGATGTAGCTGTTGCTTCTGTTGTTCGAGGTTTATTGCAGCAGCTCCGTTTGTGTTAGAGCTGACACCATTGGTGACAAGATCGACACCATTGATATTGTGTTGTTCCACTGCTCGATTGAGTATGTCAGATGCATCATGTATGCTGTTGCTATTAGTTACGAATGATGTGGTCTCATCATCATCGAGTACTGATGCATATACAGGTCTGCTACATGTTGGTGTTCTTCTGCAATTCTTTACAATGGGTTGTTGTGAGGAAGGTATTGATCGGAACGCTGTTATCGAAGAAAAGAGGGGGGAGATAAAGAGTGCCCCGACTATAGCGGCGCTCCTTCGTTTGCAATTGAACACCATGATATCATTTACTTCACTGATAATAATAATGGCTTATTATATTGTGTGGTCGCTGCCGCTAAGATTCTTCTGCTAACGTTGTCAAGGAACACGCATTTTTACTTTGTGTGATGTGTGTATGTACTTTTTTTCTTGACCGGATTAGTACGGTTTAATCCGTTCGTTACTTACCGCAGATCGTCGTATTTAGGGATGGACCCAAAAACGGTATCCTATGAAACTTCGTTTAGCACAATTACAAGTTCCATTTAAATAAACTTCACTCATATTTATTTAGTTGACATTGGCGGCTTCTAGTAATTTTAATTCAGGAAGCGGAGGCCCAAGCGTATAAATCTTAGTGGTACCAATTCTAATTGCTGTGGATCACCTGTTTTAGAAATATTACACACTGAGATAACTATTAAATAAATCCCGACTCAACTTTCTCACATAAAAAATATCGGTTCACCTGAGAGCCTAAACTGCTTTGTTATAACCAACCAATATACGATGGCCAAGTCAACTAATCCTCCACCTAAACAGAAGAATCTATTTTCATTCTTCTCCAAGAAAGCACCTGCGCCCAAACCTGCTGCGGCATCGTCTGCGAGTAACAATGATAATGATACCAAAATGTCTAGCAGTGCACCCAATGACAGTAACACCAGCACCAACACCAACAACAATAATAAAGATGTAGTACGAACAGGCACCAAAACAACAACCCTCACCTCTTCCCAATTAAAAACATTATCCAAAATTACAATCGGTACAACGCTCGCGGTATACTGGCCCGATGATAATGAATATTATCCCTGCATTGTGAATAAACATCGTGGTAACAACGTATGGGAATTATTATATGATGATGGTGAGTATGAGAATGTTAATTTATCGACAGAGAAATTTAAATTGTTAAGTGGTGGTATTAAGAAGAAGAAGCGTGCTCAAAGTACTGCTGATAATGATAGTGGAGATGAAAAAATGAGTGGTGTACCATCGGATAATAAGAAGAAACGTCGTATATTACAAGATAGTGATGAGTCAGAAGAGATGGAATTTGATATTGATTCATCAAGTGATGAAGAGGAGGAGGCAGATGATGATGATAGTGGTAGTGAATATAAAAAGGGTGATGAATCATCAATGGATGAAAGTTTACAGCATGTTGAAAAGGAGGAAGAGGAAGATGATTGGATGGCATCGGATGATGAGGAGCAAGTTCCAATGAAGAAGAAAAAGAAGAAGATTGCTAAAAAGGTTACAATTACACGTGTGGGTGGCGGTGGTGGTGGTGGTAGCAGTAAGACGAACGATACCGGGGAAGGATCATTTGTTTCACCAACACCATTAAAACCAGATAATGAAGTACAAAAGAAGAAGAAGAAAATGCAGGGGAAGCAACATGATTTTGACAAGTATTTATCTCAAACTCCCAAGGAAAAAAAAGCTGCGGCTGTGTCTACTTTCAAGCCCTCTACTTCTTCCAAGCCAAAGGCTAATACCTTTCAATCGTCTCAGCCCTCTCCCAAGCCAAATGGTGGTACCCAATCTCCGAAGGCAGTTAGCATTCCACTTCCCGTAGCTGGAGTTGTCAACGCGGCCGGGACACATACACACAACCATCTCAAGTTCTTCACCACAAACCGTAAAGACATTCATCGTAATCCAGTCGGACATCCAAATTATTCACCACGTACATTATCAGTTGACTACAATGAAATTGCAAGTAAGCAAGATAATGGTAAAGTCTCACCTGCCCAGAAACAATGGTGGGAAATTAAGGCACAATATGCTGATACTGTCTTATTATTCAAGACTGGTAAATTTTATGAAATGTTCCATGATGATGCCGATGTTGGTGTGTCAGTACTTGGACATCAATATATGAAGGGACAGGCGGCGCATTCTGGTTTTCCAGAAGCTGCCTATGGCAAGATTTTATGTCAGTTAGTTGAGGCTGGATATAAAGTTGCACGTGTTGAACAAACTGAAACACCCGATGCATTGAAACAAAGGAAGAAGAATATGGGAAAGGGACAGACGAAACCTCAAGTTGTATGTAGAGAGGTTTGTAGTATTGTGTCAAGGGGTACACGTACCTTTTGTTACCTTGATGATACTACCTTGTTGGAGAAGGGTGAGGTTAGTACTGGTCCCTTGATATCTATTAAGGAAATCTTGATTGATAATGATGATGCCATGGATGTCGATGGTGACGATGAGGATAAGGGTACCAAGGCGGTGTGTGAGTATGGTGTAACAGTCGTAGATGCTGTCACGGGAACTGTAACTCTCGGTCAATTTGCCGATGATGTCTTGCGCAGTAGACTGCAAACACTGTTGGCTAGCTTCAGTCCATCCGAGGTAAGTGAATTCCTCAAAATTGAACAATGTTGTATGATTGTAAATTGTACTAACACATCTTGTATCATACAATCTCAGGTGCTCTATGAAGGTGGTCAAAATGGTGCATCCAAAACACTAGTCAACTTGCTCAAATCAGTCTGCCCTCCCAATACTCTACTTGAATGTATCAACCAGAAGGAACGCTTTCCAAAATCAACTGCTGTAAGCAATGAGGTTCGCCGTACGCTTGATCGTGACAATATGAATATCCAGCCTTGGGATGCTAATGATGCCGTGCAGGAATTACATCGCAAGGCATATTACCCCCGCTCTTCTAGGAGAAGAGATGATGTCTCGGCAGATGCAATGGACGGTATCTCTCGGTGGCCTGAGATATTGAAGCGTTGTATTGAAGGTGGAGCTAAACTGGCACTATCATCGTTTGGGGCAGCACTATTCTACTTACAACGTAGTCTTGTTGATGATGAAATCCTCAGCATGGGCATTGTTAAGGCATACGCTCCTCCAAACACTGGCATTGAAGCTACAGAAACATCAAGTGAAGATAATGATGATGCCACCAATCCAGCAAACCATCTTCAAAACATGTACAATGAAGAGGCTAAGCGAGTTGAGGGAGTAGATCTAGTCGACCAGCAGCAGCAACAACAAAATGAGCAAGCACAACAGCCAGGAGCTGCCATCAACTTTGTAACTTCTACTGTGAACGAGTCTGAAGCGTATGCTGCTGAGGCAAATATCGATCACATGGCACTCGATGGAACTACCTTGTCTAACCTTGAGATATTGAATAATATTACTTCGGGTAGTTATCAAGGCAGTCTTCTCTCAAAGATTGATGCTACACAAAGTCCTCATGGGTCACGTCTACTCCGAGCATGGCTGCTCCGTCCTCTATTTAGGAAGGTTGATATTGATAGACGTGGTGATGTTGTGGAGGAACTGGCCGGTGGATCGCCTGCAATGGCGATGGGAGAGGCTCGGGCTCTTCTAAAAAAGACTGGTGATATTGAACGCTTGCTGAGCCGCGTGCATAGCATGGGAGGCGGTGGAACACAGTCTAGAAATGTAGAAGATGGGGCCGCCGCAGCAGCTGCTGCAAATCATCCTAATAACCGAGCAGTGCTATATGAGAATGACAAGCATACTAAACGCAAGGTGGGTGACTTCTCCAAGCTTCTCAACGGACTCAGAGCTGCTGCCGAGATTCCTGAGCTATTTGCAAATGCCGAGATCACATCGCCTATGCTTGCCAAGATTGTTCGAACCACTGATGAAGGAGGGTGTTTCCCGGCGGACATGAAGGAAAAGCTCGATTGGTTCTTTGATAACTTTGATCTGAAGAAGGCAGCTAAGGGAGAATTTGAGCCAAGTAGAGGTATGGATGAAGAATATGATAGGGCGTGCGATGAAATTAATGAGGTCAAGCGTGAGCTTGAAGCGTACAAAGAGGAAATGTGTTCCTCTGAATTGCAGCCAAGGAGCGTTGCACGATCATCTTGGAAGTACATTAATGTTAAGGAGGACTCGAAGGATAAATATCTGATTGAACTTCCTGTGAGTGTTGAGGTCCCAGAGGACTTTTATGTCAAGGCAAAGCGGGGTAAAGGCGCAAAGCAGGTGAATAAGTACCGTACTCCACAAGTTGAACAGTTAGTTGCACGATTGGAGCATGCTATTGATATCAAGAATGCCGGTAAGGCTGCTGGGATGAAGCTAGTTTTTGCTAGATTTGATTCGATGAGAAGTGTTTGGATGGCGGCAACACATGCCACTGCTATGTTGGATGCTTTGGGATCACTAGCACAAATTGCAAGCCAACCTGGGTTCACTCGTCCTCTAATTGTAGACTGCCCTCCTTCAGCAAAGCCTGGAATTGAAATTGTTCAAGGAAGACACCCGTGTGTTGATATCACCCACAGTGGGAGTGAGTTCATTCCAAATGATCTCGTCCTCGGGGGAAAGCTGACGTCATCTCAGGATGCATTTCCAGAAGAGAATGGTACTAATGGAGACTCGACTGTCCTGCTTCTAAGTGGTCCTAACATGGGAGGTAAATCAACACTCCTTCGTCAAACTTGCCTCATTACCATTTTGGCACAAGTCGGGTCCTTCGTCCCTGCTGAAAGGTGTGCCTTGACTCCAGTCGATCGCATCTTTACCCGTTTAGGTGCCTCTGATAGAATTCTATGTGGCCAGTCGACATTCTTCGTCGAGCTAGCCGAAACATCTGCGGCAGTTCGTGGTGCGTCAAGGCGCAGTCTGGTAATCATGGATGAACTAGGCAGAGGGACATCAACTTTTGACGGTACGGCGATTGCAAGTGCCACTGTCAAACACCTTGTTGAGAAGAACAAATGCTTGACTTTGTTTGCAACTCATTATCATTCCTTGTTAGAGGATTGGAAGGATGAAGCATCAATCAAGTTGGGACATATGGAGTGTGTTGTCGAAGAAGACTGTGATGAGGACGCTGAGAAGAAGCACAATATCACATTCCTTTACTCTCTAGGCGAGGGTCCGTGTCCAAAGTCTTTTGGGGTGAATGTTGCACGACTTGCTGGTCTACCCCTTGATGTACTCGAGAAAGCAAAGGCAGTGAGCTCTTCTTTTGAAGCTGAGATGAATGGTGAAAGTCAGCATAAGATTATCCCTTCTACAGCTGAGAAAACTGTAAATGATATTTCCAAGCTATTGTTGAGCGATACCGACAAGAGTGAAGAACTGCTAAAGATATGGAAAAGTCTTCAGTAAAGTGTTTGCGTGATGTGTGAAGTTAAAGTAGGACAAATAAATATGTGGTTATTAATTGTTATTATGATCAACAGTATGCCTTTTGTTTTATAGTGATATGTGAGTAAGAAGGAACTCTACTTGACAGCATGTGAATCATTATGTAAATCTTGTACTAATCTTCTCTCATGTCGTTTGTTCTTATATTCTTCCCACGATCTCCAGCATATACTTCTTCGCCAGTTATGACCGATCCAATATGTAGGATATTGTTTATAACTAAAGAGATTGAGATACAGTATTGAACAGAATATTATAATACAGTCGCCTAGTAATATCAAGATTACATTTGAAGCTCCCCATCTTGGGTTCTTACTGAATGTATCTATCATATGTTTGCAGAGGGTGAAAGGTGAGTGAAAAGTGAAGAGTACATGATATATGGATAGTAGTGGCAATATAAAAACTCACAAGCAAGCCCAGAAGAGGGGGGGTGCATAATACCCATAAAGGCCACTGTAAAAAGATTTAGTAAACATGTGCAGGTACATATTCATGTGCAGGTACATATTCAGTCATATGATGAGTATAACAGGACACATGACATGCACTTACTTCCTGCGATTGCTGATGCTACCGCAATAGCCTGCTTCCATGATTGAGGTAACACCATACCTTCCCTGTCTTCTCTACTCTCTCTGTGAAAGTCAAAGAAGTCCTCCATGTCAGAATCAGGTATATATTGACACGCCAATCCGATTAATGCACACCACAAGTGGCTCATTATAATTTGGAAGGGCTGACCGACAGGCGCGGATGTGAGCGCAAAGACAATACACAAAGTAGATGACCACCATCCAGGGTCGTAAGTCCAGAAATCACCAGATATATCCATTAATGTGTCATCCATTTTTATCAAGGCTAGCATTGTCATGAATACTCCAAACCAAGCAATGGCACATTCTATCAAGTTTTGTCTTTTAACTCCTCTTAATCCACTCCCTTTCCATTTCAACGAAGAGCTCTTGGCAACTTGAATGGCGCTGCTAAAAACGTATGTGATTGAAGTTAATATACAATACGGTACAAAGAGAGGAGGCGGTCGCTTCCATTCTGATGGAATCTGATTCTCTTCGTCGTAATCTTGTGGTTTTGTTGTGGAGTTTGTTGAACCATCCCCATCTTCTAATGCTAATAGTGGTGACGTTGTCCATCGCTTTCCTTTCTTAAGTTCAGAATTAGCAGCAGCAGACATTGAGGTTTTCAATTTGTCAATCCCTGAATCTTTCTGCTCTTGCCTTATCCTCGAAGCTTCCATTCTAGCAATCCTAATAGCAAAAGCCGCGCCGATGAGGTCTGCTGAGCCCGTTATATAGTTTTCGTTCTCTTTCGATTTGAGCATATTAATATTTGCGGTTGCCCTACTCATGAATAACACTATACCCCTTCGTTTCTGAAATGAAAAGGAAGATACGGCAACTATACCAATTCCCAAGTCAGACAATTGTCGCATTCTTTCATCGGCTCCTAACTGGATGAACGGATCATCCTTCATACTGGCTAATTCTCTCCAGAAGACTCTGTCCATAGCTGTTTGGATCCATAATGGTCCCATCTCCTGGAATAGAGTACCTGCAAGACCTTCTCCTATTGCACAATCCGGTGCTTCCTCATCAATCTCCTTTGCCTGCTGTCTGAGTTCTTCTGTTGGTAAAGATGAACTGAATGCTGGATCCTGGTATGTAATATGAAAGATAGGAATGATTAGATATGATATGAGTATAAACATATCATAAAATACACAAAGATATAAACTTGAACTTACCATCCAGTGACCGCCTTTTGTGGTATAATGATTTGATATGTGATATGTGATATGATATGATTTAGCATGCATATAAAATTGTATGACAGAATACACACAAGATATAAGTTCTTACCAGCTGGTCTGATTATTCGCGTCCCATCTGAAGATGCAACCCATACCTCTGAGAATACAGTACCAAAGGCGTGCAATCCACAATCCGACATGGCACTGGGGATATTTGTGTGAGTATTTGATTGCAAAGAAAACCGAATAAACAAAGTACTTACCGAGTGAGCAAATCTTCATCTCGATGTGCCAAGTACGGAGAAGAATAATCATATATACTAGTACCGCGATATGATGTATTATCTCGACTTTGTGTTGAGGTAGGTGGAGGACGAGGCCACGTCGATTCCCTATGCATTTGATTATGACGATTTGACATGTTTATGTTGACGTTGATAGTAGAAGTTCTTCTTCCTACATCCACTATATCATAGCAGTGTGTTCTCTAATCAAATTATATGTATATCAAGTAACAAGTATAGTATCAAATCACAAGCAGCTCATCTCTACAATAAGAGTATGCCTGCGTGCGCGCTACAGTATTTCATTTCGAGAGGATGAAAATGATTGAACGGAAATTTTATTCTCAACTCAAGAGGAACGATACCACAAGTGAACACTAAACTCTTGTTGGCAGTTCACATTTAGTATGTTATTATTACAATAAAGAAAACAAATCATCTACTAAGGCCTCTGACCTTCCCTTATTGGCCGCTGATCTAGGCATGATGTCATCAATGTCAATATCAAAAGTATCCTGGTAGTCATCTTGCCTTCGTTCGTATCCTCTGGGCAGTGGCTCAGGGTCTTCCCATTCTCTTGTCGGTTCAGCACTCGGATTGATATGCGGTAAAGCTGTGGTTTCCTCTGGGCAAGTTTCTAATGAAGGTTTAATCCTTTCTAGTGGTATGCTGGGTTGTACAGAGAGTAGTCTTGGCTCAACTTCTGTAACTGTCTCATTCATAGATCTTATGCAAGATGAGTGATCATTAATTTCTTCTTCAGACTCGCTAGTCTGGATATACTGTTTTGATTCACTTGCTCTACTATCAAGCAAAGTTGAAGAAGATTCAATCTCAGTTAAGTAACTACTTCCTGTGTATGATGAGCTACTCGAGCCGAAACATTGCTGCCAAACTAACGATGCACTCATTGGTTGAACGTGAGATCTAGGCAAGATCTCAGTCGTCACTGAGGACGTACAACTAATACTTTCATCTCGTTGGCCACTACTATACCTTTCCTTCATATCTTGGTCGATAGTACTGGATGAGAAGACCAGAGAGTCAGTAGTCGACGAAGACATGCTTCTTACTTGCTGTTCAAGTAACTCTAACCTTTGTTTTTGACTGCTACTATCACCAGTATCTGTTATAGCCTCGTTCGGTTGTTTCTTATTTTCGTCAATTCTGGGAGAAGAATCGTTAGTCTTATTAGTATCATCAGCAGTAGACTCGTCAAGAGAAGTAGAATTGGTTTGAGTATTATCTTTGAGTACCATCTGAGCAGCTCGCTCAACTATTCGCTCGATCTGGGTTCTGAATTTACTATCATCGTCGTTGTTAACATTGTCTTTTTCAGAGTTTACAGCCTCAGATACTAATACACTCTCTTTTGGAGAACTCGGAGACTCATCTCCGGTCTGTTTCTCTGAGATGAAATCTAAATACCGCAGTTTAGTAGTCGTGCTAGTGATTTTCTTGTTGTCGCTCTCCTTCAGGTTACCGTTAGAAGCTGGCTGAGATGGACTTGTTTGATTATTGCTGTTCTCTTTGTCCTTCTTGCCACCAGATCTTGCTAATTTAGAGAGCCTTGGCACTGGAGGTTTCTTCTTCTTTTGTACAACAGCAGGCTTGGGCTCTTTGTCTTTCTTTTGGCTCTTTGTCTTTCTTTGGGATCTTCTCTCTCTTAGGAATGAGACAAAATGTTTCTTATTCTCTGATTTAGCCAATGCTTCATCATTTGATAGCTTATGACATGATATATGTTTGCAATAGCTGTCCCATTTTTGTTCTTTCTCTTTGTCAGAAGACAGCAACTCATTTGAGCTATCAGTACTACTTGTATTATTGAGACTACGACTCCTCGGTGATACTAACAAACTGTCAGTATCATTTGAGTTATCTAGTAAGTACTGATTCCGACGTTCGTGGAGCAGCTTCTTGTTGGCCTCGTTGATATAGTCGCCTCTATAACGATACTTCTGAGGTTTTGGTTTAGTTGCTAATTGTTGATAATGACTTGGCATGCTCAGTTTGTCAGCCTTTTGAGTGTAAGTAGTCGGAATCAACCCCGTTCGTGTGCGAGGAACTCCTCCCAGGCTAAACTTAGTTGGTGTAGACATACTGAATGATTAATAGATTGCTGTCTTATGATATGGGCGGCTGTGTCGAATGATATTAATTGAGTGGTGTCGATGTACGTAGGGGGTACACATTTTCATTCATCACATACTTTTCACTTCACCTTACATTTTTCATCGCTACATACTCAACCTACAACATCATACAGCGCGATCATTCGTAGGTCAGTACACGTTCGATAACTCAGAACATACTGTTACCTGAGCCAGTCAATAACATAAATCAGCCTTGTCTCGCCATTAATTCAGCACAATGACAAGAAAGGTTGTAGTCTTTGAAGAGACGCTTTCTCGAAAACACAAGACGAAAAGGTCGTCATTGGCTTACCTCTTCGTGTTATTATGTAATGCATTAATACTGTTGCTACCGTTCTTCCTGCTCCTTTATTCAGACGGAGGATTGTGGTTAAAGGAAGGAACCTACCGCGAACAACCCGACGTCAAGTTTCTCTACCAGTACATTATTATTCTCGAGACGGCATCAACAACAGTGGCGGCTAGTCAGACAAAAGAGATATTTGTCTCCAATCAAGACGAACTCAATGTTCAAAGAACTGGAAGTTATCGAGCGGCCAATATTGAGTTCAATGAGAATGATTTTGACTTGGATGGACGATTTGATTCATTCACGTTGGAAACAGAAATACCCCTTGGCGAAGATGAACAAGTAGTGGGTATGCAAGCAGTGTTGTTCTTCAATTACAAGTTGGAAGATCGAGTCAAGTTTGACACGGAGAGTGTGGCATACACAACATTCGATTCAGGTCTTCCACTGGCCAGTTATGATAGCAAAGGTACACTCGAGTTGAGACAGATCAAACCCCTAGGAATTCGCGACTACTCATCAACACTCTACGCAGAAGAGACTCCTCTAATAAACGAATCCTCGTCTACAAACATTGGTCAGATCTTGGAGAAGTATCGCGAAAGAAATGTAGCTGTTGATTATATGGAGCAATATCCGATCAAAACACGAGCCAGTTCTAAAGAGAACAGCAAGTTTCATTTAAAGATGAAGATCGATGTACCGGAGCAAAATGTAATGTATATTCCAACCCTTGTCGAGGTGCTCAAAGATGTTTGGGTGAAATATCTTTCGGTGTTAGTATTGTGTTGGTATTTGGTCGAAACCATCAAGAGGTTTGCATTTAGCAATCATTTATTGCCTTGTACAGTATTCAATCCAGTGAAAGGGCAGTACTGAGAATAGTAATATAGAAACCATGTTGATGAGATGGTAATTTTATAATCGTATAATCATACCATATTATCATCAGGCACGCACCCTGTTTCTTTATGCAGTAGCCCCCTGACACGAAGAGCCACTGCCGGCAGTACATCCAAAGCAGTGATTGTCAGTTCGAACTGAATACTTCTTGAGATCCGTTAGTGCTTCAATATCAAATATACTCAGTTTCTGCTTCTTCTTTGAACTGTCACTCGTCTCGCTTTCACCGATTATCCCCATACCGAGTTGTTGGTTAAAATCGCAGTCATATAATGAACCATCCCACCCTACACTTACAGTATTAAGACACATCAATCCTCCTACAGTTTGTGCATTATAATTATTCACCAGTAGCTCCATATACTCCTTCATCTTACCCTCTTTTGCCAGGAAATCTGCAAATCGTTTAATCTACAAAAGAAAGAGGAGTATGTGAGTATAACACATTCACATATGAAAACCACATATACAACTACTCACTGGCATGTTGGTAATTGTCAATAGGTTGTTGAATTGGATGCCAAACTTATCCATAAGTTCTCGCTTGTAATCCACTTCTAATGATGCTTGAGCAGGAGGTAAAAATGGGCCAGACGGATTGTACACCAAGTCTAACTCCAACTCTGGATGTTCTGGTGTACCATAACCAGCCTCGTTTAACTTTAATAGAGCAGCAATCGACCGTTGGAATACACCTCTACCGCGTTGAGCATCAACATTGTCTTCTCCATAACATGGTAATGATGCAACAACATTAACTTGATTGTCTTTTAAGAAATCTACTAAATCTTCTTGATTGGGTTCTAACAAGACAGTCAGATTACATCTGTCAATAATTGTCAACTTTCTATCATTCTCAGTAGCCCATTCCCTTGCTAACTTAACTAGGAAACGGAACTGTCCATTCAATTCCGGTGCTCCACCAGTCAAGTCTAATGTATCAATACTGGGCGTACTTTGCAATAATTTTAAACACTGTGCTGCAATATCAGCACTCATTGTCTCCTCCTTCCGTAATGGTGATGATTCTACATGACAATGATTACATGCCTGATTACAATATAATCCAATGTTAAGTTGTAATATAGTTGGTTCATTTCGGTATAATTGTTTATTCTGTATTGGTGATGACTCATTATTAATATTGTCATCATTTTCTGTAACAAAGGTCATAAAGTTGGGTGTGCCAATCTCATCAAGAGCTCGTCGTCGTTTGGCACGTTCTTCCTTTGTCATACCATCTACACCAATCTTTGCAATCTTCTTTGTAAGTTCTTGGAATTCAACATCTGATTCCATTTCTAATAGGGTATCAGCAACAAGTGAAGTACCGGAAAGTTCAGGACTTGTCCAATCCTCTGTTGTGGATTGTCTACAAGATGATATCCTCGCCGTTGTTTGAGTGGAAGAAAACGCATTAATAGTACATAATTGAGAGGCCAAGATGGCCGCGGCAATGGTATACTTCCCCATATTGATTATCAATGAATGGTTACGATAGATTATAGAGCAGTTTGCAGTAAGTGAAGATAATTTGTGGGGTATCCTTTTACACTCTCATGTCATCAGTAAAAAATGCAAAGATATCAGATGTCAGCAACATATTACTCAAGCTCATTGTGTAAAGGTAGATATGATAAGGCACCTACTTCCATTCAGATCAACATCATTTAGTGTTCTGACTGTTTTAACGTCCTTCTATTTACCTACTGAGGGATTTGTTTCATCGTCTTTGCCTCTGTTGAACACCAGACACATCTTATGCACATCAGAAAGAAGATATGTTCCATCAAAAAAGTTGCAGAGAATGGCAACCTCATCATTAGCTCTGTCTACTTCATCGAATAGTTTGTTCCTCTTCGACTTTGATGGTGTGGTGTGTGATAGCTGTGATGAATGTACCGTGTCTGCATGGAGGACTTGTCAACTTCTAAATGTAATAAATGATAACGATGATACCAATACCCATCCACCACAGTGGCTATTTGATAAAATGAGAGAGATGCGTCCTGCAATTGAAGTTGGTTGGCAAATACCTGTATTATTAAGTGTATTCTTAGAGCAGAATAGTAGTAGTGATAGTAGTTCCACTGCAATGTCAGTACCTGAGATTATTCAAAACTATGAAGTACTTGTTGATGATTGGTTAAAGTCAAAACATCTGACGTCAGAAGCGATGATAGAAACATTTGGTAAAGTCCGAGATGATTGGATAGAGAATGATATAAACTCTTGGTTGGATATCAACACATTTTACAGTGGGATATCGGATAGTATTACAACTTGCCAGGGAAAGACGATATTAGTAACGACTAAGCAACAACGCTTTGCGACAGCATTAGTACGACACGCTGGTATAGACGAACAGGCAATGAGCAATGATGACATCTACGGCTTGGGTATGTACAAATCTAAAGCAGATGTTATTGTTGATAGAATGCAAAGGGGTGACTATGAACCAAACAATACTCATTTCTTTGAAGATCGATGGCCAACTATTCATAAGTGCTTAAAAGATGAAAGGATAGAAGGAGTTAGATTCTATCTTTGCTCATGGGGTTATTGTACAGCCGATGAATTAAAACTAGCTGAAGAAGAGCTTAGAGTAGAAGTTTTGACTTTGGATCAATTTACAAGAGTTGTCAGCAAGTGATGATATTAATTTGTAGTAGCAACACTATAAGGTAAAATAGTTGTAAGTATAGTAAGTATAGTTCATTATGGAGCATTGATAGCGCATTGCTTACCCATGGAGATAGGAACAAGCACTGATAGAGTAGAAGGCAAGTGAGTATAGTATGCGTGAGCGAAGTGAGGCAGGGTGGTATCCTTGGTATCTTTACACTCTCATAAAATACTGAAGATTGAAAGATTGAATTGAGTTTGATTATTGAACTGGTGTCTATTAGGTAATGATGATGTCCCTCCGACGATGCATAACTACCACTAGAAAGACGTGGCTACCCTCTGCTGCATATTCTGTCGATGGTAGTGTTGCTGGCATTAAAAGATATTTCAATTCTTCAATACCAAATAACAATGGAAATCTTGCAGATGTTTGCAACCAATATGTTGTTTCTTCACCATTCCCTCCTATTATCTCATCAAACATAACGTCAGTACCTGAATTCATATCATCAGAATGGAAAGATGAATCTCTTATCAATAAAGTTGCAGTACGAGATGGGAGTACATTGGAAGAGAGGACATTCGGCGATTACCATGATCGTATGAATTGTATTGCAGCTGCTCTAGTAAAGGAATATAATATCAAACCAGATGACACGGTGGCTCTATACTCTCCAAATAATGTGGATTATCTTCCCATTTGTCTTGCTGTTGGTATTTGTGGGTCTAAAGTCACACCGGTGAGTAACGATTTCTGAACATATGATATGTCTATTCTTCCATCAAAACTAACCATATGTTTAGATCAATCCTCTCAGCACTGCTGCAGAGCTTGCCAAGATTTTAGTACCAAGTAATTCAAAGATATTATTCACACATGCAAAGTTACTTCCTGTTGCTTTGGAAGCAGCTGCCCAATCGCCATGTGTTGAACATATTGTTGTTATACCAGATGTAGAAAAGGATGTTGATACTCCACAAGGAGGAGAGGTTCTTGAAAGTTTGGCATCATATGAAAGTTTGGTAGATGACCATCATGTTATAAAAGATGTTCATACACATCCATGGCTACTACCTTATTCGAGTGGTACGACGGGGATGCCAAAGGGCGTAACACTGTCACATGCAAATCTTGTCAATAATCTGTTGCAGATGAATATAGTTGAGGAAAGTGTGTTTCCATCGGATCACAAGCTCATTAGTCCATTGCCCTTCTTCCATATATACGGCATGTTGGCATCTCTACTCTACTCTGCATGGCGTGGACAAGAGCTTATTACAACATCTGATAGGTTTGACCTCGAGAGGTTTTGCCAGATTGTCCAGGAACATAAGCCCGAGAGAGCTCATCTTGTTCCACCGATCATTCTTGGTTTAGCCAAGCACCCATTGGTTAATAATTATGATATGAAAAGCATCTCTATGATTATATCGGCTGCAGCTCCTCTAGGATCAGACACTGAAGAAGCTGTAAAACAACGATTAGGGGTAGACGTCAAGCAGGCATGGGGAATGAGTGAGCTATCACCAATCGGTACCTTAACTCATGATGAAAACAAAAGAACTGGTTCTATCGGTCATCTCGTATCTTCTACACAAGGAAAGATTATAGATCCTGAATCTGGAAAGTCTCTACCTCCAAACGAAGCCGGTGAATTGTGTATCAAAGGGCCTCAGGTCATGCTGGGGTACCTGAATGATGAGGAAAAGACAAACGAGTGCTTGAGTGATGATGGCTGGCTTAGAACAGGTGATATGGCTTTGTATGACGAAGACGGCTTCTTTTTCATAACAGATCGAATCAAAGAATTGATCAAAGTTCGAGGGTTTCAAGTGGCGCCGGCAGAATTAGAAGAACTCATTCTAGGTCATGAGCATGTATCAGATGTTGCGGTTGTGTCTATCCCAGATGACGTATCGGGCGAGCTACCACGAGCATATGTAGTCCTCAAACCGACAGCAGACTTGACAGAGAATGAATTAAAGGATTGGGTGAAAGAAAGAGTCTCGCCTCACAAACGCATACATGGAGGTGTCAGGTTTATTGATCAGATCCCGAAGTCGGCCAGTGGCAAGATTTTGCGTCGTATCCTTAGGGATGAAGTTAAGAAGGAGTTTGCAAACAGTGATTGAGGGACAGAAGCAATCATCATAGTTTATTCTAACCTAAGAGCTAGCAATAGCGTATAGCAACTCATTCTACCTTCTTAACCCCACGCTCCCGTTATTTAATCATTGATATGACATCAATAGTTCCTCGTTCTTCACAGAGTAGTTTCCTCTTCTTTTTGCCTCCTGCCTTCAACCTAGTAACATGTCTCCAATACTTAGCTGAAAAGTCTGAGCCAGCGACGACATTACGCCATAAGAATATCCTCGAAACTTGTGCATCGTATCGGTCACGTTCATGAGGTCCAGCAGCCACCATATTCGCTGGCTCCTTCTCCGCCCCCGGAGTATATGGCCCAGTCAAATTTAGCCTCTCAACCTCGGATTTGGCAACGCCCTCAAGAAACTTCTTGTCACGTTGAACCCTGGCTTTTGCATCAGCAATTAGCTCCTTCTTTGTTTTCTTGTGCTCCTGCTCATAAACGCCCCCCTTCATTGTTCCACGACAGTTCTTAGCTCCGCATCGACAGGTGAATTTCTCTCCATGCTGTGTGTCAAACTGATAATCGTAACATAAAAACTTCCCTGGCCCAACATCCTTGATGCAAATGATTGCAACTCGCATATAACCATTTACATTCACTGGCACAAGCTTACAATTTGGATCGCACGAGTGATTGATATACCGAGCCATGTTTCCAATCTCTCGAGCATCAATATACCAACCTGGCTCAAGGTGCATGACATAAAAGTTGGGATCATTACTGTTTTGATTATAAACATAGAGGGTGATTGTGTGGGTTAGGGTAACAGGTGAGATAGGCGGACAAAGTATACTACAATTTTAAACATCAACTTACGGATGATCGCGTGTCCAGTCAGTCAACCGCTGCTCTTTTGTCTTCTCATCAATGATTTCGCCCGCATACTCCTGGACTAAGTCACCTGTCTTAACGCCATTGATAGTAACTAAACCCCATCCCTAGATGTGCATTCATGTGAGCAAGATATTTAGAAGCATGTACAAGTATATTCCAAAACACATATTGTACATAGATAAACATACCTTGCCATGTTCTCTTTGCGGCATGCACTTTGCAAATTGCCTTTTACTCATTGAACGATTGCCACATGTTTTGCCACAGTTACAGTTAAGGTATGGATTATTTTTGGAGTTGTTCTTGTCACCGACACACTCAGTGTAATTCAACCTATTGAAACATCGATCACCACAAGATTTTACACCATCTTCGAATGATGGTTTACACGAGCACAGTTCACCGTTTGGAGGATGACGTTTAGGTTTGTTTTGTGGGTCGTAGCGATTTGTATTAACATGTGTATACTGTGGAGGCTTTGAATATACTTCATCTTTGATATCGACAGGAAGACAGTATTGGAATTGATTCTTCTTCCTCGATTGTTTCTTGCCTTCTCCCTCGTCGTCGTCATCATTATTATTTTGTAGATATTCTGCCAGCTGTTCCTCTCCATCTAACAAATCACTCCCTAGCATACCAGGAAGGAATGGATTCTCCTCTTCGTCTGACATTTCCTCATCACTTGACAGTTCTCCTCTCGCCTTTGCAGCCGCATGCCTTTCTTCTCTCTTCTTCATTTGTTCAATCTTCTTTTCTGCATCGGCTTCCACACATGATTGTAGTGAATATTCAGCGTCAAGGTAGGGTAGTTTGGAGGTATATGCATGCTCATGACAAAGCATGGCAAGCTCATGGAAGGAACAGTTTGGTGGCATGCATGTGAGATGGTATGAGATGGGACTGTAGATAGGCAGATGTTTCAATGTCAGAATGATATATGTGATATGCACATATTGAAGAACATAAAAGTGTTTCTTACCACTCTAAACATCTGAAGAGTCTTTCGTTTTTAGCACCCCACAGAGATGATAATGCTCCACTCTTTCTCTTCTTGCCTCCCTTCTTCT
>Ga0214478_100316_pt1 | contig 28115 bp, 31 predicted proteins | sample M1_20Mar14CPVII9_2_FD_178001 | JGI IMG/M metagenome (GOLD analysis project Ga0214478, IMG submission 178001) | Marine eukaryotic communities from Monterey Bay, California, United States - M1_20Mar14CPVII9sort6BwellD7 | ecosystem: Environmental > Aquatic > Marine > Unclassified | place: USA... | reverse complement strand
TGCCCAAACATCTGAATCGACCAGCTCGATTTCCCACGAAAAGGTGGGATTCTCTCGTCTTCGAGGTGTAGCCGTCTTGTTCTAACTCCACCATGAGTGATGCATATGCTACAGTAGACATTCCCAGGTCCTTATTTTTATATTGGACTTGTCAAATGAGATACTTGGATTCATATCATGAGTACAGGATACTATGGGGCAAGATCGAGATTTTCATAGGTGTGCTTTATTCAAGTTCAGTTTGTCATCATAAATGTATTATCGTCATTAAGTAGTCCACAATAGAGTGCTTACTGACTTGAAAATTCATAATATTGAGTGAGTTACATTTTGTTAGTAAAAAAAGCTTACGGTGTGAAGTTTAGTGGTTGGAAGAAAGGTCTTTCTTTCTGGAACTTGATGATGAACAATGAAATAGAAGTTTCAATGTTTATTTCTTAGCACTTAATAGCTCTATGCTATGCATGACATGACAAAACAGATTATTATCGTATGTTTACTTAGTGTGGCGGCGCGGCTGGGATTTTAACAATATAACATAATTTCACAATAAATGTTGCTACTCGCACTCCCCGATATGGCATCTATGAACTCTCCATCTAGCCTCATCACTCTTTCCACTTGCAACCTCAATCAATGGGCTTTAGACTTTGATGGTAATGTCATACGTATATTAGAAAGCTGTAGGCTTGCAAAAGAACAGGGTGCATCCTATCGTCTCGGTCCTGAATTAGAAATTTGTGGATATGGATGTGAAGATCACTTCCTTGAAAATGATACCTTTGATCACTGTTGGGAAAGTTTAGTACAATTGCTTAACGAGGGTGCCACGGATGGATTGATGTGTGATTTTGGTATGCCAGTATTGCATGCTGGTGTGAGATATAACTGTAGAGTCATCTGTCACAACCGTAAAGTGTTATTGATAAGACCGAAGACTGCCATGGCTGATAATGGGAATTATCGTGAGGGACGATACTTTACTGCCTATTCCCCACCCTCGAATAGTAATGCAAATTATTGTCCTGAGAAATATTTATTACCCACTAATTTCTTTGACTCATTTGGACAACGTGATGTACCCTTTGGATTATATCACTTACAATGTGCTGATGGAACGACAATTGGATGTGAATCATGTGAAGAATTATGGACACCACAGGCATCTCATATTAATTTAGCACTAAGAGGAGTTGAAATTATTGGTAATGGTAGTGGAAGTCATCATGAACTACGAAAGTTATCAACAAGAATGGAATTGATGATATCTGCCACACGAAAGTGTGGTGGAGTGTACTTATACTCTAACCAAAGGGGGTGTGATGGTGGTAGGACATACTATGATGGTTGTGCTATGATTGTTATTAATGGAAGAATTGTCGCCCAAGCTCCACAGTTTGATGTCCATGATGTTAATGTTATTACAGCCACTGTTGATTTGAATGATGTGCGTAGTTATAGGGCAAGTAATCCAGCTTTTGGTATCCAGGCAGCAAGAATGGCAACAGAAGACGGCGGTGGAGGAGTTTATGGAATAATGTATGATGAAGTTCAAATGACATACAATCCTATGGATAGTACATCTTTCAATAAGAACAGACCCAAGATCACTGAGGAAAGTTTGTCACTTAAAATCACTTCTCCCGAAGAAGAGTGTTGTTTAGGCCCTGCTTGTTGGATGTGGGATTTCTTGAGACGATCAGGAGCTGCTGGATTTCTTCTCCCATTGAGTGGTAAGTTTTATATGATTGTTTAGTTATCAAGATAAAGACTTCTCCGCAACTGTTGCATTGATGAAATGAAAACAAAAACAAAGTAGATATGGACATCTGATCAATACTGAGCGATGATTTTCTCCCTGAGCAACTTGCAAAACGTTCTTATTTGAATGAACAATAGTTGTATAAACCTCTCTCACGATACTAACTCTATCGTTGTTTTTGCACCTTTACAGGAGGAGCTGATAGCTCTTCGGTTGCAGCTATCGTTGCAGTCATGTGTATACTCGTCACCAAAGCAGCACGCGATGATCCTGAAGGGGAAGTTGCAAAGGATTGTCGTAGAGTATGTTGCAAAGATGAAGGTAACTCTCTTTGGGTACCAGCCACACCTCAAGAAATGGCCAATTGCATACTACACAGCGTTTTCATGGGAACGGATAATTCTTCCAATGTAACAAACTCCCGAGCACAACGATTGGGAGATGCTATTGGATCGTATCATTTATCTATCAAGATTGATTTAATGGTAAAAGCGGTTCTTCAGGTGTTTCAAATGACAACCAATCACATGCCTAGATTTGCATCCCGTGGAGGCACTATGACTGAAGATTTAGCTCTACAGAACATCCAGGCACGCTTACGAATGGTCACGGCATATCTTATGGCCCAATTACTTCCATGGGTACGAGGACGTTCAGGCTTCCTACTTGTTTTAGGTAGTGCCAATGTCGATGAAGGGTTGAGAGGATATATGACAAAATATGATTGCTCTTCTGCAGACTTGAATCCAATCGGTGCCATCTCAAAGGGAGATTTGAAACGAATGTTGGTATTTCTGTCAAAGGAGTATCCTCGTTTTGAAGTACTAGCCGAGATTGCAAATGCTCCACCCACTGCAGAGTTGCGACCCATAGATACAGCAACTGCAACAGCAGAAGCTGGTCATTCTCAGACAGACGAGGAAGACATGGGAATGTCATATGATGAGCTGGGATATTTTGGCCGATTACGAAAGATATCCAGATGTGGTCCTGTGAGTATGTTTAAGAAACTAGTGGTGACATGGAGTCATTTAGCACCAAGCGAGGTTGCTGCCAAAGTAAAACGTTTCTTTTACTACTACTCCCTCAATCGGCATAAGATGACAACAATCACACCAGCATATCATGCTGAAGCCTACTCTCCAGATGACAACAGATTTGACTTACGGCAGTTTCTGTACAATACAAAGTGGACAAGACAGTTTAAAGTTATCGATGAAATTGTGGAACAATATCCTGATACAGATCAAGACAATAAGGATAAAGCTGATTAGTCATGTAGCAAATAATGGCTGTAGATTATTATTGTAATGATGGCTGTAGATTATTATTGTAATGTGATGTCTAATATTAGCTTGACCGCACCCACTCTTAATATCATATTACATTGAATATTGAACTACTCAAAGTGGCAGACTCATTTCCATCTCGTCCATCTCAATATAATCATAATCTGTTTTGGATTTAGTGATCATCATTTCGCGAACTATATCTTCAAGTGTCACTGTGAATGCTCTTGCCCAAGCTTCATGACTTAGATGAGATAAGGAAGCAAAAGATTAAGGTAAGTGTTTAGTATATGAAAAAGGTATACAATAGAAGATACTCCTCGTCTTACCCTGCTCTGTTCGGATGATAAAGTTGAGCAAGTTCATCAGCCTCTAAGTCTAACTCTGGACTCGACACTGTTGGTCTGTTTAGACTCAGTCCAAAAGGGAGCTTCGTCTCAGATAGTCCGACTGATGGCAATAGTGATGAAGGTGTAAATTCATTAAGATACCCCTCAGGATTTGTTTCGCCATCGGTCGTCGCTTCATGCCCAGCAAACAATTTGATATGATCAGTGAATAAGATGATCTCAACGTCTCTGTTGGATGCATGTAAGAGAGTGTTAACATAGTCTATTGCCTCCCTTTGCCTTTGGATTGCAAGGTGTCCTAGTTCTCTTACCATTTTATTGTGTTCGTCTTCTGTATCTGTTGCGATATAGGGATATGCTGATATGATAACTTTTGAGCCTTCCTTCATCTTTGACGTTATCTTCTCAAGTATGCGTATATAATCATCTTCAAAGGAACAAGTTGTATCCTTCGCAGCATTTGAGATATCACTACACTCTTTACTAGTCAACTGTCCCTCCAAGTACCGTTTGGAACTGCCACATACATCCTCACAATCTGATGTCAGTAATGATATAGAAGGAGCAAAACAGCTCTTTACTATATCGCTGAAACCGGCATTATTGCCTCCAACAGTAGCGATTACAATATCCGCGCTGTCGTCAACGTTATCAATCTGCGGTTGCATCGTATGTTCACACTCATTGCCAAACCAAAATAGCTTCTTCTGTGTATATTGTGGGTCAGAGGATTCTGTAACTACAGAACACTGCTGTTTTTGTGTGTAGGGTTGCAATAAATGTTCAATTCTAGCACCAAAACAGGCATGATTGCTATACTCTAAGTGAACACCAACTGAGCGCTGAACGATACCAACAGCCAAATGTCCCCATGCATTAGAGTGTCTAAAACACCAGCGCGGTCCATACCATCCATCATCATCGATATTGAATCCACTTCCACTAGAATATGAATCCCCTAGATGTACTATTTTGATATGATCTAATTTGATTTCTTGCCGAGCATTAACGACAAGTAGTAATATGAACGAGGAACACAATAGTGAGAGTGAGCATATGCTTGGTTGTTTCATGGTGGTATTATATTGTACTACGTCCGTCGTAGATAGAGGTGATTTATGATTATATCCACAACAGATCCTTCAAGACGTGTCTTTGTTCAATGGATTAATTGAACCTGGAGGACTAGTAATAAAAGGTACGGCCGGAGGCAACTTCTACTCTCTACTCACTTCACTTACTTAGATGCGAGGATACCTAGTGCCAATAGAGTAATTAAGTAATCGATGCGTTGAGTCTTCTAGATTTAATGGGATATCAACCATCAGATAACTCAACGGTACAAGTGCGATAGGTCTGGTAGTATGTCGCCATTCATTGCCGAGGTAGATCAAGTGAAGAAAAAGTATCATCATCATCATCATCATCATCTTGTCCATTGGGGTGACTTTAGCGATCAAGTTCCTGCCATCACGATACAACTTATAGAGAATCTCGTGACGATAGAACAATTGCAGTTTGCTATTGTTTCTTGAGCGGGTGATTTGACAACTACAACATCATCTCTTACATCATCAACAGTACCACATCCAAAAATCGAAAGCATGATGAATGAGGTACAACACCCTTTTTTGTGTATCCCAACAGATCCCAACCTTAATTTATGAGGAATGAAAGGTATATAACGTTAAAGTTGTTTACTCATATTATCTCCTAAGTATGTGCATTAGACAAATATGCTTGCAATAATACATCTATGCTATTACTATGCTTATCATTGCCGCCTCCCTCACTGCAAAGTCCGCCCTAATAGGGAGTATGATGTGATTTCAATGTCAAAATAAAAGTCCAGGGGCATTGCATTGGCATTTTTTATGAGAGTTGAGCGCTCACCACATAATACTTATATTAAGCAGATTGTGTAGGTCGGTGTAGTTGTTGCTGTTGAATAGACGCAAGGGATTAGGTGGTATGTTTATATTGTCTTGTTTGTTGGCTAAAAGAATTGGCACATAATAATCATATGAACAAAAATTGCATGGAAAAAAATGACGGTGCATGCGATATATTAGATTGCTTCATTGTATAGATCCTGAAATGGATCAACATATTGAATTCTATTGTATTTATTGTTTTATTTTTTCAGTGGAGAAATTGCAAATCCTATCTCTAACTCGATTTTATCCTCTCTCTCATAGTCATTCATGCAATAGAGAGCAAGCCTAATACAAATACTCACCCACCATACAAACAAATAATGGTTACAATGAGCGTAGTATTTAAAGACATACCGAAAGAATGTATAAGCCTAAATGGTTTGGGTATCAATTTTGCAGAATTTACATGCGTACATCCAACACTGGCAAAGTTATACCTACCATTTGAAAAGTATTACGATCCAGCATCGACATTACTATGGATGCAAGATCGTCCAATGATACCAATTTGGGCATGTATTCTCTATGCAGTACTAATTGTTTTTGGTAGGAGTTATATGGCTAATAGACCTGCATACTCATGGCGTAAGGTGTTGGCTGCATGGAATTTTTCATTAAGTTTATTCTCATGGATTGGTGCTTTCCGTACTGCACCTCAGTTATATTACAACTTGATGAGTTATTCACTTAGGAGTAATATGTGTGATAACCCTGCTGTATTGTATGGTTCAGGATCGACGGGTCTTTGGGTACAATTGTTCATTCTGAGCAAGTTCCCGGAGTTATTGGATACATTCTTCATTGTTATTCATAAGAAGCCACTGATCTTCTTACATTGGTATCATCATATTACTGTATTACTTTACTGCTGGCATTCATATGTTACAACATCTCCGTCGGGATTGTTCTTTGTGGTTATGAATTATTCTGTACATGCCGTAATGTATGGTTATTACTGTGAGTTTATCTTTATGTGTGTATGTGTGCTGTCTCATTTTTATATACTTAAACTTACTTTTGACATGTCTCTCTTTAGTTTTGATGGCTGTTAAAATGAGACCAAAGTGGTTCAACCCAATCGTTGTTACATTTATGCAACTTAGCCAAATGTTTGTCGGTGTAGGAGTAACAATCGTTGCATTTTATTATTACAAGAAGTCTATCGAGGAGGGTAAACCGTGCCACATTCGTAAGGAAAACAATGTTGCTGCATTCATCATGTATGGAAGTTACTTCTATTTGTTTGCACAGTTCTTCGTGGCAAGGTATTTCAAGGTAAAGGTGCAGGGTGATGCATTGAAAAAGAAGAAGGTATAAAGGAAAAAGAAGAAGGTATAAGGGAAGAAGAAGAAGGTATAAGGGAAGAAGAAGGTATAATGATCGAGTCATCTTTATGTTAATGTTGGATGCATGAGAATATGTGAATGAGTGCTAGTTAATGAATGAAGTGCCAAGCGAGGTACGAGCGTCTTTAGCAAGTTGGAGATTGGGCTTAGTTTAAGTTAAGCAATCAAATTTGCTTTCGCCATTTGGATCGATACCTCCAAACTTAGCATCGAATTGTCCTTCTTCCTCATCTGAAGCCAAATGTGTAATTCTCATCACTTCCTGGTGTATCTGGTCTGTGAGTGTCCTCGGGGAGGCTATTGATGAATTCATCCATCATATTTTCTAATCGTTGTAGTTCAGCTTGGGATTGCTTGTATTGAACTCCATTTGTACCACTGTAATCAAGCAAGTGTGAGTTGACTCTATCGGTTGATCGTTCAGATTCATAAAGAGATTTCTGGGCGTCTACAACTTCATTGCCGACGGTACGGAATAAGTCTTGTAGCTCTTCGGAAGGAACGCTATCAAACACTTTGTTTAAAGCCAGATCGTGATTTTCAGCATCATCTAGGTTCTCACGACGATCTATTTCAGCAACTATATCTTTCAACTTTGATTTGGCTAATGAGAATCTCTTCATTGCAGTGGTTTCTTGTACTGTGAGTTCGGCTCTTGTCTCTTTGGCTATTGTGCTGTTGCCGAATCGCTTTCAATCTCAGCCTGAGGTGAAGAGTCCTCGATGAGTGAATCCAATTGATTCATTATTGTATTCAAAGCTACCACTTGGATCAACTGATGTGTCTATGATATCATCAGGCAGTGTTGTATCATGGGTAGATACATTATCCACAACAGCTCTATTGAAAGCATATTTGGGGCAGTCTTCTCGATTTGCCAAATGTAAATGAAGCTGAGAAGGAGATCCTTCATCTAGCAACTCTACGGGCAGTGGATCATCAATCTCCGGCGAGCAGGTTAGACGAAGGAATAGCCACTCTCGTTCTTCACTTGTCCACCTCATGTTGGTAGGTCCAAAAGTAGAAGTTGAATAGACTGTCCTCATAGCAGCTCGAGCTTGGGGGAACTTTGATAAGGCATGTAGTAAACGATGCTCATAATATATTCTGCAATCGATTCGCCAGGTGCTGGCCTTTCGCTGCTATCTAAACTATATCCCGCAGAGATAGCTTCAGGTGAGAGGTACTGCTCACCCAAGAAACTATTCGAGTTGAAATATACTGCGCCATCCTTCTTTCGGGATGGCATGTAAGTGTCTTCAAATTGTCGTTCTCTAGTCTTTCGTGCACGAAAGGTTCGAGCTCTCGCTTTGGTGACCGGTCTTGGGGGTCGTGATACTGTTCGTCTTGTTTGACAAGTTTACTTGTCGCCCCAAACGCACATCCAGAATGGTCTGATGAGAGAGTGAAGGCAATAATGCCAATTGCTCCAGCAGCTGAAGGAACTGACGAGGATATCCAAAACTCTCGGAATGGAGTGGGGAGCGGGGATGAGTTCCGACTTACTACGGCATAGTCTCCCTAATATAGTTGTAACTCCATGGTGATACTGGTATCTATTTTACTAGTAGGACACCGTATCTTTTTTCCAATTCTAGAACAACCACCACTCTTATGATCCATGAGGCAGTAAAAACTATGGTCTTGATCAAAAAATAACTATATGCCAAACATAGAAGTTGATTACAACACATTTAATGATCCATTTTGAGTTGGTGAGTATGTGGGGAAGCTATCCTCTGTTGGTGTATATGTTGGGGCGGCAGTCATATCATCAGTCATAGATGCTTGCATTGTAGTCCTAGTAGTTGTTCGTGCCAACCAGTCCAGGTTCTATCAAGAGAAAGGAGAAGAGACACAGCATGAGGACTCTTCATGTATATCAATGTGCAAAAAAAAAAAACAGGTAATACTTACAAGAGAAATACCCCATGGTTCGGTCTCTTGGACCAAGGGGAAGCCTACATCTGCTTTATATTTTTTCATAAATGATTTAAGGAAATGATGGCCATCCCCATTAACGAATCTCTCTGATAATGTAAGATCTGCATACTCCTCAGCTGGAACGAGGCTATATCCACCACCATCTTTAGATGAGAAACAGTTTAGTTGTTCACCGCAATCATACCCACTTGTTTTTTTCTGTTGAATCAAAACTCCGTTCAATGTACCGTCGCCGAAGGTCCCGTCGTCTTCACCAGTAATGCTTCTCCTTCAAATCAAGAAATGTATGAGTATTGCTGTTCGATAAGTAAAATGCAATATCAGTAGACGAAATTCTTACCTTCGTTCACGGCGTAGGGTCAAGTTTTCATTTATAAGGCAAGAGTAATCTCCTTGAAGGTTTGGGTTATAAATGCCATTCCCAAATAAGAGACTAAAAGTGATGATGCGTGAGAAGTTGGATATGATAACGGTGATGAAGGGTTGAGTTGAGTATGAAGAAATGCACTCACCTAGCAGAAACTCTAGTATCATAGTTAGCAGCTAATGATGCCAGCTGAGCTCCTTGGGAGTAACCATTTGTTGCTATGCCAAGGTTACAATTTGCCAATGCATCAGATCCTTCACAAATCTGTGAAATAACCGAGTTGTCATCAGTACTATCAAAAATCGCTTTAGCCTTATCTTTAATGCCTTGAAAGAAGTAGTTAGAATCGCATCCTGGCGAATTCACATATTCAAACAACGAATTATCATAGCCAACAGAAACTGCTACAAAGCCACGCTTAAGCATCTCGAACTGCATAACAGTATCGAGATATACATGGTCTTCTGCATCTAATGTGCCTTTATAGTTAGTATATTGAAAGAGGTTAGAAGTATGTCAAAATATGATATTACTGATCATATGTAACTTACCACCCATCCATATGTAGAGTGGACAACCCTTCTCTGGGCATGCAAGGGAGCCTTTGGGTACATATGCCCACCATGGCATATTGCAACGTCCAGACTTTGCATCTCTATCGGCATAGCATCCTGTGATCAATTCACAAATATCAGAATTGTCACTGCAGAGTTCAGCTGGAAGTTCAGCGTCACTGCAATACAATAATAAGGACCAAACGAGAAGTATATAATAGTTCATCATTAAAGTAATAGCATCATATATCCACTAAATATGGATGTTGCGTTGGATGGCGGCATGTCATTAATATAAGCATGGTATCCTAAAGAAAGGGTGTGATTCTTGAGCGTTGAGTGATTACATAAAGTTTCCCTCTACTAAGCCACAACATAATATACTCAATACTCTATCCTACTCCTATTAAACAATATTACACAACATACGTCGTAGGGGGGTATGCAACGAGACGCGATGTCTAGTGAAACAGAAGACACCGGAAATATAACCGATAAAGAGAAATGGGTAACAATAGCCGAAGTTGGAACATCAAACTCAACGACAACACCGGTAGTAGTAGACAGTAGTAGTTCAGCGTCATACACAGATGGGTTCTCAAACTTATTATCCTTCGTATTCTGTTCCACTCTAGCTACACATTTTTCATCCAATACGACCACCTCACCCTCACCCAATAATAATAATAATAATAAGAAGAATAACGATGTGGCAAATGACAAAGAAGAGACTGCAGATACTGATAATATCTCTGTAGAAAGTATTATAGACGACAATTTCAATCTCAGTGAAGAAGAGAATTCAAGAAGTAGTACTGAAAACCCAAGTTCAAGTACTCATGCTGCTGAGCGAAAGCATCCTAAACGATTGTTACCAAGTTATTATGCTGATAGTTTTCATGAACACTTTTTCCCTCATGAAGATAATCCAAAGAAGTTATCTATTCCTCAGCGGTATGCAATGTCAATGGCACGCAAACCAAAGGCACATCTATCAATAGCCTTTGTTGTAGCAGCTATAGTATCGTTTTTGGGATTGATATTAGGTAACTTCAGGTTTACTATTGAGTAAGTTGTGATCTAAGTAGTTTTTGTTTTGTTTCTTCTTCTTCTAACTTATCTTTACTCAATATATAATAGCAACGCGGGTTGGTGGTCGCGAGGCACATTAATTGCAAACAGAGCCACACAAGAAACAATTGTGTCTCAAAATAAGGATGATCTGTTCTTTGATACCACTGGCGAGGTATGGAAAGAACTACAAAATACCATTCAGCCAAACTGGCAAAGTGGTGATATACCTGGAGTGGTTGGAGAAGCGTCTGAGGAGATTGGCAATAGCACATTGGTTAGTGTTTGTTCAGGCGAGTGGTATGGTAGCATGGATATGGTGGGGAAAAAAGAGAAGAATTTGAATGCAATCTGGAAGACTAAGGATGCCGAGTCAAAGCAGGGAATTGCTTCTTTATTGGATGCAGATTCTCTTTATGATCAGTGTTTGGCAGAGGAGTATAAATTGACCGAATTGGAAAATATTAATTCTTGTTACAAGTGTGGGAACGAGGGTGATGGAAAGTGTGTTGATCCATATTCACTGGTGCTAATGGCACGTTTACATTTGATGGCAAATGATATCACCCAATTCCCAACTATCTCACCGTCTGACACAATTTCTTGTGATGCCCTTCAGTCTTCGTGGACTGCAGATGTACAGCAGCAATTCACAGAACAACTGAAGTCATGTGTGTACTTGTCCATCTTGATGTCTTCGGATGATGCAAACAAGTTAGAGACAAATGGCAATCTATCATGTGCATTTCCCTTTCGCTTTCTTCCCACTATTGTAGACGAGTCATTCCCTACATCTGACCCCCCTTTAGTACGGTATTCTTCATCCTACTATGCAACAAAGAAAAGTCAAGACATTGTTTATGAAATGTTTACTGCCAATGAGAATAGTGCATATGATAAGGCGGATGGCGTCTATGATACAACTGGTGTCGCCAGTGGCGACTTTTATGATTACTATTCGGATAGCATCGTTGGTAAAGATATGGCATTGGCAGCTGGTAGTGCAGTAGTAACTACCATTGCAATGATGATCCACACCAAGTCTCCATGGCTGACATTGATTGGGTTGATTCAAATTCTGTTCAGCTTTCCTTTAGGTAAATACAAGTTTGCTCTATAGTGTATTTTTTCATCCACCGACTAATCACTCCATCCTCTTTACTCAGCATACTTTGTTTACCACTTTATCGGACAGTTGACATTTTTCCCATTTCTCAACTTCAGTAAGCTCTAGTGTGTCTATTTGCATATGTTGTGCATACTTTCATGTTGCTTATATCTAACTTCCATTATTCAGTTGGTATCTTTGTTGTCTTTGCCCTGGGTAAGTATGTTATGTCGTGTTGTATCATCTATTGTTGATTTGTACTCAATGATTCTTTTTATATCGTCCAAAAGGCGCCGACGATGTATTTGTGGCTGTTGACAAGTGGAAGAATGCACGGCGTGAACTACCTTATGGGACTACTGAACAAGTAGCGGCTTTAGCATTACCAGATGCCGCATATGCCATGCTCTTGACAACAACTACAACAGCTGTAGCTTTCTTTGGGACAGCCATATGCCCTGTGGGTCCAATTGTTTGCTTTGCAGTCTTCTGTGGCCTTTTGATAACGTTTGACTACTTTATGGATATCTTGTTGGTATTTCCGGCCTTGTGTCTATATGATAAGTGGCTCCTTGCTGGATCAAAGAATTGTTTAGTCAAATTTGAATGGTGTGATTGCAAGAGGTTAGATGCGAACTCAGACTCTTCTACTCAGAAGTCCTCGTCCACAACTCAGATGTCATCTGATGGCAATATTGATATGGAGGAGCAAATCATTGGCACATTTGCAACCGAGCAAGCTGACATAGGAGAAAGTGTGGTAACATTTGCTTGTGGCACGGAGATGGATCAAATTTCGAAAAGCTCTGCAAAGAGAAAAGAGCTCCTTGAAGAAGAGCACCAAACGCTCATTCACCGGATTCTTGATAGTTACTACAACTTCTTGCACAAATTTCGTTGGTTGGTGCTGGCTGTTGTGATTACTGGTATCATCACTTGTGCTCTATTTGCTGCCCAGCTGAGTTTGCCTACCAGTTCTGATGTTTCACTATTGCCAGATGGTAACGAGTACCAAAAGCATGCAAAATGGACTCAAAGTTTATTATCAACTAAAATGGTTAAGGATGCAGGAACCGAGGCAACAATCCTATGGGGTGTGACACCTGCCGACACCGGTCATCATTTAACCCCAGACTTGTGGACTACGCTTGAGCTTGATGACTCTTTCGATCCTAAATCGGAAGAATCACAGACCTATCTTCTTGGTTTCTGTGACCGCCTCTTCAGTAAGTTTGGCAAGGTGAACGAAGACTATCAATGCCCAATCAATGTAAGTATCATACTTTATGTCAAGTCCTATCATATTAGATGCTGCTCAAACCATATCATTCCCTACCTTTTAATAGTTGTTTGATAAGTGGCTGGAAGAGGAATCAGCATCCAATACCCCAAGTGAGGCGTACACTGCAAGTTGCAGTGGAGAGAGTTCCGTACCGGTATCCTCAAACTCATTCCATGAGTGTATCATCTCGTGGAGCAAGCTAACAAACAATACATCAGTACTTTCTACAGATGGAAGTGTGAAGATCATTGAAGTCCGAGCTAAATCTGATGTAGCATATGATGCTCCATTCGATGATTTGAAGGATGAGTGGAATTCATATGAGACTTGGCTTGACAATGAACGCAGCTCAACTGCTCCTAGTGGTGTCAATCAAGTGTTCCATTCAGATATTGCTTTCTGGTGGTATGATACTAACCGGCAAATGATGCAGACAGCTTATGGATCAGCCGCAATTGCCCTAACTTGTGCATCACTTGTATTCTTCATCTCATCGAGATCATTTGTGTTGACCCTCTTTGCAGCAGTCTCCATAAGTTACGTCCTTGTCGCTGCAACCGCTTGTTTAGTTGGTCTTGGATGGGAGCTTGGGTTCTTGGAAAGTATTCTGTTTGCAATCCTCATTGGAATAAGCAGTGATTTCGTTATTCATGTAAGTTACATGTGATTTTGTGTGGAAGTAAGATTTGTATCTGACATCTTTTCCCTTAAATTTCTTAGGTTGGTCATGCCTATACAATGTACCCTGGAGCTATAAGCAAACACTACCGCGCTCATTTTGCTCTTACTCACATGTGCCCTAGTATTTTGGCTGCAGCATTCACAACATTTGCAGCTGCGTCTGTGATGGTGAGTGTTTCGGTGTTTCCAGTTTACTTTGTTTTGAAACAACTCACAAACCCTCTCATATTCTGCAATAGATTTTCACTGAGATAACATTCTTCAGAAAGGTAAGAAGAAATATTGATCACTATACATGCATATACTTTTACATACGTCTAACATACTCATATCACTCATTAGTTTGCCATAATTTTGTTCATGACAATTGTTCACTCAGTAATAGGATGCTTCATTGTCTTCTTGGTTTTGTGTGATTGCTTTGGTCCATCCGAACCACAAAAGGGGTATACTTTGATTAAGAAAAAGTTATCAAGCCTTCGTTACAATGCAAGAGATAAAGTATAGGATAAAGAAAAGGTAACAATATGTACTTTCTAAACTTATAAAGGTATCTTTGAATAGATAAGGAAACTGATTTCCATCTCCCACTCTGTCAAGAGCTTGCACTTCTTCTCCTTTCAGAAGATACAAGGTTTACAACGCTTCGCATCGGGCCATGTACAGGCATATTGAGTATACTGACCTATTGCTCTATAGAGATAACAGTTATCTAAATCTTAATTAGATCTTTTGGAAACACACTTAGAACACTCACACTTTGTTACTTTACACAGATTGATGCCCACTAACTGGTACACTTCTTCCCCGCTATCAAATCACTGGCACTCAATTATCCTTCTGCTTTTTCCCACCCTTGTATTTATCAGAACCAGGCGTATCTCGGGCACAATAGTCATTGTTTGTCGATCGATGATTTGAGACTATATCTTGTCGGGTATCAACTTCCAATGCTTCATTTGTTCTTTCTACACTCTCTCTGCCTAATAACTTTTTGTTTGTGAGTTTCCATTCCCTATCAATCTTCTCTCGATCAATCCTGAGTGCCAATGCTTCAGCAGTAATAGCTGTAGTAGTAATTACTTCTGTCATAGTAGCAGAAGAATGCCCCTCTTCTGTACTCACAATTTTCCAGCCGATTTTTAGCAAGACAAAAAACCAAATTATGTGCAAATATATCAGAAAACCCAATGAGATATAAAATGGCAGATAGTATGCATGATAAGCTGCAGGATCCAATGTTCCCTTCAATACCAGATATTCATAACTTTCTACCCATACCGACTTACAAACGACAAATGGAAAGATTATCAACCGACTAGCAATCCACAACACCAACATAATAACAACGAGAAAAGCCGTAGTAGCCTTCAACTTGAAGAAGTTTGCAATTTTGCTCATCTGAACAGGATTCTCGCTCATATCATGTAAAAATAATATCATTGACCCAACTCGTGTGAAACGATGAAAAGATGAAAAGAAGACCAATGCAATCGTGACAACATGATGAGCAATCATTACACGAGCGTCACCTCTAACTGTGCGACTCCATTTAACTTGAAACAATGGTGTCCAGAAAAAGACTTGACCCTCATTCGACTTCATAGACTGCTTCATAAGTAAGCTTAATGGATTTACTAATTCAAATGTAAAACTCATTTCAATCATTGTCACCAATTCTTCAACATGTTTTGCACACTGAAGTAAGTAATACCATGCCATTCCAGGCTCAACCGGATGATTAGGATAACCTTCCCACAAGTTCCGAGTACCACCCATACTATTTTTCCACCATGGTTTGTCATGAAAATAAAGTAATCCATACATTGAAAAAACGGTGCGAGATATTAAAATATATACATTTTCACCAAATTTGATAATACGTTCTGAATTTTTATTAGACCACTCTTTGCCATGTCTTGCTTCACCTAAGTTATGTCCAATCTTAGTTAATTTTGATAATACTAATTTAGTAATGATGCGAAAAAATACTACCAATATAAACAACACACACAAGGCGAGAGGATGTGTCAAATCACATAATGTTGTTGTACTTGTCTGAAATGCAAAGTTGTAATAGCTATTGAGCGTAGTTGATAGAGATGAACCACTATTAATTCCGTCCATATATTTATCATACGTTACATCAGCCTTAATTATGTCACCATATCTACCAAGGGTACTGTAGATGGAATGACTTAATTTTCCATGGGGGAATGTCACCAAGTCTGCATACCCCCAGCTATTTGCAACTAGAGATCTCCATCCACCATCTTCAACGGATGGACAGATACGATTGACGATTGGCATCGATTCACATGTCAAGTCTAATAATTTAGATGTAAGGAGATATGGCGGGGAGGGGACAATAGTTGGATCTTCTTGACGTATGCGTTTTTGTTCAAGTACTGTTTTGAATTTGAAGTTCTGTCTCCCCCCAATAGCAACGGATTTACTAACCAGCACTAGGAGGAGGGTAGGTAATAATGTTGCTGATTTCTTCATGTTATAAATTTATATTAATCAATCAAGTGTGCCGCTCTAGTGGATGCTTGAGCTAGGGGGTAATGTATATTTACCTCTCTTATTGCTTATTCAGCAAGTAAATTATGATATATATATATATATATATAATATGTGCGATAGCTTGATTGCTTGCAACAGTGGTAGTATTGAGACCGTTGCAATTAATAGTTTAGGAGATACGTGTCTTCGAAAAGGATACCGACCGGTTTATTTCCTCAATACTAGCAACTGAAAATTCAAATGAAAATTGCCACCACAATACATTCGTACAATGGAACAATATCCCCCATTGCTTACTGAATTAACACTATGGTATATTATATAGGATTAATGAGACCAATAAAAGCATCTATAGCTACTACACCACCCTTAACACCAGATGATACCGACTCATCTAATGATCGAGTTGTCATGGTATGTCATTTGATTCAAACATCGTTGTATAATCTATATTGTTTTGCAATTTGATCTTTCATATCTCACATATTATGCTCGTTTTTCACTACCTATACAACTCTCCAACTTAGCGTGAAGCCCACACATTACCAGCCGTAGAAACATGGCCGCATCGTCCATTGATGGTAACTCTTAATTCATCGGTATCACCATGTCTCAACGTTCCCAATCACGGGCAATCATCTTGCCCCATTGGCGTGCCATTTGACTTCTCCTCTGAATTGTTTGAAGGACAAATTATAATTCGTCTAAAAGACTGCAATAGTGACAATATCGATGGAGATGCCACGTACTTTGAAGGACGAAAGAGAATCTTCCAGTCTGTTGTGCAGGGGAGATTCAAAGAACGAGTATCTGTATCTGATGTCTTGACGGGGCATGAGTTTGCCAAACCATTGAAAAACTTACCACGACCTTTGATATTAAAGATGGCCACTGCATTGGCTTCCAAGGTAAGTCTACTCTTGAGAGTTCATGTACTTTGTTTTAAATGTACTTTGATAAACTAACTACTGATATATACTTTTTCTAGATTGCACCTGGAGTAGGAGTATGCGTCCAATCCGAACAACCATATATCAAAGCAATATTGTTGAGCGCATCCAAGGCTGTGAGATGTGATGAACCTGGCCGTGAGCCCGATATTGCAAGTCATGACATTAAGGAGAACTGCTCACTGTTTGGAGGAGAATTTTCTGAAGAAAAGGTATCAATATCACGTCGTAAGCGCATCTTCTCGGATCCTGTGAAATGTCAAAACTACATGTTTGACACAGACAAAGTCTACACATTTGAGTCATATGATGATGTATTTTCAGCACCAGATTATGTACTAGACCTTGGATTTACAACTCTGGGCCTCAAATCGATTCTTGATGGGCAACCAATCCAACGGCTAGGCAAGCATAGAGATGGAAGATACCTTTGGGTAAGTGTGTACATATTGTATTTCGTTGCCATCGAGCCAATTTCTAATAGAATATTCACTTCCACTTCTATAGTCATTCCAAATTTGGCATGAAAAGTTGTTGCCAACTAATAAAAAGAGCATTTTGCTGGATGATTGAATAGGCATTAGTTAAGTAATACCTAGTAATAAAGTCAGAACAAAGACAATATCTGACTGCTTATCTTTTTGCTCTATATTCTGATATACACAATTCCAAGCACAATCTTCTTCACTACAACTCTCTGACAGTGCGTGTATCGATATTCGTGGGTCGTAGAGCGTGCTTTGTACTAGAATACTAACATTGCCGAGGCCAAGATACTGACATCACCGAGGCAATTAGATTCAATGGACAGATACGCAAAGTTGTTAACTTGACACGGTTTAGTAGTACTTTTGTCTTTGTAAAAGAGATTGCTGCTGCTTCATACCAGTAAAAGTAGTGTATAGCTCACGTCCCACCGCATAGATCGAGAACAAGTACCCTGGTATCAACGATACAAGAATTAGATATATCAATGTGTTCTCTTTCGGACAACCTTCCATAAATTCATCTCCTTTAGGTAGCATACACCAGAAGTAATATCTTGGAAACAAATACCTCAATGCTTTCAACCCCTCAATTCCTGCCCCAGGAGAGAATGTAGTAGAGAAATAGATGGTAAATAGAAAAGTGAAACTACCAAATACCTAAGTGGGGCCAAGTTTGTGAAGATAGAGTTGTTAGTTGCCTGGAAACCATAAACAATGCTAAATGAGGATTTCTTACCTTGCACTGATCTCGTGGAATATTAGTATACAGCCCGATCAACAAATCTGGTAGAATGATCCAACAGTTGTCAAAAATCATGGCCACGAGGTATTCGACGCTTGATATGGTACCAATTACAGCCTATTAGTATGATGATCAAGTTATGATGAGGGATGACAAGAGTGAGGTTAGGCGTGCTTTGTCACATAGAAAAGAATAATCAATTATACATATCATTAAACTCACATCAAGGCACCAATACTGAATACATGACACAAAAGTTGCAAGGAATAACAGTAGACAAAGCTTTTGTAACTTGTTAATAGATTCAGCACAATGCAAGAGGGCTTCTGACTCTTCTCTTATGGATATTCTCCAATCAACTTGAAGCTGAATGTATGAAAAGCTAGTAAAGTAGGATACGATAGATACGGCTACTATCACCAATGTTTCAGTGCCAGGTTGACTATTCCAATATGTAGCAACAAACAGTCCAAACGAAAAGATGGCCAATACAAAGCACTGGACTAAACCCCCATATCGAGACAATTCCACTTTCCAAAAGAACTTTATATCTTGTTTGTTTGTAGTATGAATAAATTCATCTCCAGTGGAGGTTGCAAGCAAAGCTACTTCCCTATCTTTTTCTATTCCATTGACTTTGACTATACTTCTGGAAGAGAGCATTTCACAGTTTATGAAGTTAGAGGAGAGAGAGAGAGACAATAGTTAGAGGAGAGAGAGACAATAGTAACTTATGTTAGAGCATACGGTTTGCAAAGGCAATCAAATAAAGGCAAAGTAAGCTTCTTCATATTGAACACAGGAATTCATTGACAAACGAACTTTCCTGTCGGTAGCACTAACGGTTATTACATCGTCGGATAGATTTTTGAGGGCATCGATATGATCATTTGTTACTAACAAGATGTTATGCTTCTTCCTCATTTCATTTAGACGTTTCACAAAGTATGGGACAAAGTCATCAGTTACGCCAGCAAATGGTTCATCTAGTACTATAAGGAGACGATTCTCTTGTGTTGAAATTCTTTGGTATAATAGCTCTAAGAAGAATAACTTCCGCTGCCCTCCACTTAGACCTGGCATGAACTTTCCACCTATGCTGCCGCCGACAATCATCGTTTTGTCTTTCTTTTCTCTAACATATACGTCCCAATATGGCAGCTAATGATACACACAATGGATGTTAATTATATTTGAGCACATGATATGTATATGATGATAGAATATATATACTCATTACTCACCTCAGTAGGATCAAAGTTAGGGATAGATGTTACTTTGATATACGGTCGTATTTTATGATATTGTCGTATATATATGCTATGAATGTTGGCTCTGTGCACATCGTTGAGGAATGTTGTCTTGCCTAATATTATTGCAATACATACATTGTTAAGAAGGTGAGCGGAGTAATGATCCCATATCATATCGACGGCAAACTTAAAATATCTTACCAGATCCACTAGCGCCTATACACAATGTAATAGGCATGTTTATTTTGTTATCTATAGCTCACTATTTGGCTAATTGCTAAGTAGACTACTTAGTAGACTAGTCGGCATCAGTAGCACCGAAGTGAGAGAGAAAGCTTCGTAGCTGTCTTTCTCAAGATACCTGAATTTCAAAATTGACTTTGATGCCACACTGTGTTATCTTAGTATGAATGATTCATAAACAATACAAGGTACATATCAGCGTCGACTTCAATAAATATGACTCTAAGTGTATGTGTAGGAGCGAGTGGAAGCGGTAAGTAGATAGAAACTAGTTCTCAATTGCAACTCGGTGATCTCTCCTCTAATGATTCAAAACCTCTTCAATTAATTATTATATCACAATTATCGTATCACTCAACGCCACACCATAGGCAAGACAACATTCCTCAACGATGTATATAGATTTCACAAATGTACATATATACGACAATATCACAATCTACGGCCGTATATCAAAGTAACATCTATCCCCAACTTTGATGAAACCCAACTACCATATTGGGATACATATATCAAAGAGAAGAAAGATGAGTCTATCATCGTTGGTGGTACCATTGGCGGTCAATTTCTCCCAGGATTAAGTGGAGGACAGCGGAAGGTACTACTCTTTGAATTAATATTCCAGCGCACAGCAGCACAAGATAATCTATTAATCGTATTAGACGAACCATTTGCCGGCGTTACCGATGACTTCATTCCATACATCATAGAACGTCTAAATGAAATGAGGAAGAAGCATAACATCTTATTAGTAACAAATGATCATGTTGATACTCTCAAAAGAATGGCAGACAATACTATTACGGTTAGTACATTGGATAGAAGCTGTGTCAAGATTAATGATACAGAGGGTGTAGATCGTGAACTAGCAATACTTGCAATGAGTATTGGTGATGAACATACTACAACTGCAAATAATCAAGATACGAAGTTCTTTTGGAAAGTGGAAATGTCTAAATATGGTGGTATATGGCACTGTTTGGCATTTGCTGTGTTTGCATTTGGCTTGTTTGTTGCTACATATTGGGATTCTCAGCCTGGAAGTGAAGCGCTAGTGATCGTTGCAGCAAGCTTGGTCAGTTTCTTCGTCATGTTTCCCTACTTTTTGCAAATTGGAGATTGGCGTATATACATGCTAGAAGAATCAGAGGCCCTCTTACATTCATCACGATCTATGAACAAGTTTCTAAAGTCGTGTGTCATCATTGCTCTCATGTTTGTTATCAGTATTGTTCAGTACTACTGTATCAATGCTGTGATTGGTACTTTATCCAGTACTGACTACATGGTTGGTATTATATTTGATACATTTTCAATTATGAATCCTATTGTACTGCTTGGACTTTATACTAACCTTACTGATGAGGAAGTTCAGATGTTTGGATCAGTACCATATCTAATGATGGTTTTCTTTTCGACTACATTTTCACCTTCGGCTGGAATTGAGGGGTTGAAAGCGTTGAGGTACTTATTTCCAAGATATTACCTTTGGTGTATGTTACCTAATATTGGAGGTTTCATGGAAGGATGTCCAGCAGAGGAAAGTACCTTGATGTATTTAGTTATATCGGCCTTTATCACTCCATACTTGTTTTGTATTTTTGCTGTTGTTCGTGAGGTGTGGCGAACACTTCGAACTGAGAAAAAGAAGAAAGGTAGACTTGGAGTTATCCAATCGATAGCATATGCCGAGTTGCAAATTGAGATGTTTGGAGAGAAGCGATGGGCCCTTAAAGAGAAGAGAGGAAGTAATCTATTCCATCCCCAGTCAGAGGCTGAGCCTTGAATTGACAAACTTAGAAATGTACTACTCTAATTGTAAACGTAGACTGTATACCTAATATAACTTATCTACTCAGTGTACCATAGACCTTCTTTGCTTCATAAAACTCTTTGCTCTACAATTCTCAATTCCCATTATCACCTCAAAAGTATCTATCAATGATATCTTGAGTTGCTTTCATCGAATTATGTACCAACTCAAATGATAGGAAGCCACCGGTGTAGTATATACCTTGCTCTCCCTGTACTTGTTCAACGTTATCGTAGAAACTGAGATATGCACATGAATGAGGTAGGTGAGACAATATTATATGATATGCACGACCAAATCCCAGTATCACAAATTACAAATAGCTGCAAATTCATATTGAACACATATACATAACAAGTAACTTACCCAGCCTGCATTGAGTTAATATCAACATGGGGAAAGTAGTCCCACTTTTTGTATGGCGTAATGCTATAGTCATCCTTATCGTACCCAAAAGCATTTTGAAGATGGTTTCGGACAACAGTAGAAGCTCTAGTTTCATTAAAACCTTGGTATCCTCCATTGAATAAGACGACACCATGATCTATGCCCGGAGGTTGATAATAGACATTAGGGATATCTAAGCCTACTCGTTCAAGATAGGTTTCTTCTTTTGCCGGAGTCTTTGCATAGAAATTATCTTCAGCAAGACATGAGGTATACGTGTTTTTATTGCATTCTGGTAAATCCGACAGAGTCCATTCCCAATAGTCCACTATCTGCATGTTATCCTCAAACAGTTTTCTGGTTTCATTTTTTAGATCTTTTACAATTGATAATGATTTAGCAGTGGGAGGGTGTGCGAGGATAACTTTATTACAACTGTATGACAAATCGGCCCCACCATTTAAGCTCTTGGCCTGAACATTCCACGAATCATCAGCTTCCTTCTCTATTGACTCCACGCGTGAGTTTAGGTGTACATCATCTAACTCTTTGCCCATTTCGTCAAAGATTAGATGCATAGGGAACCAGGGATGCGAGGGCTCTGGAAAGGAAGAAATCTTATCGGGGGTCTGGAAGATGCGCGTTTCACAATTATCAAGATGGAAGAGAGATGATTGCAACATATATGTTAGTACATGTGCTTTGCAGTAACAATCAAATAAGGTAAAAGTTCACATGAAGAAAACAAATAATACTAACGCGGACTTTCCATGTACTTCAGAATATAAATCATTGGAACCTTATCAGGACTGCCGTACCCATAGTTAACAACACCATTGTAAAAAGCAGGGTTTTGAGCGATTTCTTCTACATCATTTTCCCTCATCCATTGAGATGCAGGCTTCATCAAGTCGTCTGGCAGATTCAAGTTATTGGGCTGCATAATGACTTCTTTATTCTCATTCCATTTACTAATATATCTAAGACCAGCTGCAGCCACATCCATCGATAAACTTGTAGCTCCACCAATCATCAGATTCTCAAAGAAGTTAGCTCGTTTGGCAGGAGTAATATCACTATAGTGAGAGAGAAAGATAATGCATAAGAAGTTGTTGTTTTCTCTTCATAAAGACACATAGCATACTCACTACGGTGGCTCGTCAGACATGTTATTGATATTGTTCCTCTCTACTGCATATTTTTCAAGATTGTACTTCTCAATAAACTTAATAACTAATGTCATGTCATCGGTAAGCACATGACGGGGATGTGGACGGATAGGACGAGCTGGAACAGTTTTTCCTCCTAGATGATCTGCCTCGTCGAATAGAACTGTACTGAATCCTTTTTGTTGTAGTAAATACGCCCCGTATGTTCCCTATATGTATGAAAGATGTGTTAGATCATTAAACGATAGATATACGAAGACTTTGATTGCAATGGCATAAAGATACTTACCGATGGTCCTCCACCGACAATGCACACATCTCTTTGTTCTAGTGGAGATACATTGTCTTCCTCCTCCTCCTCCTCTACCGACTCCATTGGCATAGAAAAGAAATCATCATCATCGGCATATGTTTGTCGCCTAGGATTCCTAGTAGAAAGTCTACCCTGTGCACCATTGAATGATGCTAGTAGCAAAACCGAGAAGATTAAGATACTTGAAGATATTGTTGTCGTCATTGTTTGTTGTTGTTGTTGTTTGTTTGCAATTTATGTAATGACATCTAAGTCGAAGGTTGCATGTAAAGAAGAGAAGGCACTTGCCGTTCATATATCATAAATCTAAACGGTTTCTTATTGTGCTAAGTAGACTTGCCGTTTAACTCGAACAATTACTTCGACTCAATTGGCGTTTGGCGATCAACTCAAATAAGCACACTAAAATCCTGATTTGGTAAACCCTTGGCTTGCAAACTAACACCAACCACGGGAGACATCAGTAGTTGTTCAATGGTTGTATTAGACAATTAATTATCTTCTATTGCATCCCCGCCCACTCATCAAAACTACTTTTGTAGAAATTAAAGGATACCCCTCCCCCCTTTCCAAAAAGTTATCCTCCATCCTCTCAACAATACCCTACCTAATATCAACCTAAATTGTATCTCTTTATCGGTATCTAGTTTTTGACGAGGAGGTCAAAAAACCTCTAGGGATTTTATTATATCCACATATGGGGCTACATATGCCCAAAGAACAAACGGTTATGTCCGATTTGCTAAGGATACCGTTGCAACGATCTCATCGCTAGATAAAAATAGCACCAACCATGAATTCCGCTACATAGTAGTGCTTCTACACTCGTAGCGGACAGCAGCATCGTCTTATACTGCACAGTCGTCTTGTCCTCACCTATGCGCATGGTTTAGGTACGAGCGGCATCCTCATACTCCCTGTATCGACGGAGATAGTTCAGGATACGTGGCCGATTAAATGTTGATGTGTACCGTCGATTATCAACTCTGCTTGTGTTCTGCAGTCTCTATGGTGGTATAACCATCGTGTAATATCGGCCAGCCGTCTTCGGACGACCTACAAGAAGGACTTGACAATCTTAATCGTCTCTGTACTCCACTTATTGGCTGAGATATGACGAAACAGTGGTTAGATTATGATGACGGTTGGTTGGTCAATAATGCCTTCGGCATCCTAAGCGACCAATGGTCGTATAGACATCGTTCGAATGGCATCCGATCGTAACTAGCATTGATATAAACAAGTCTACTATGTGATAACAGTGTATTTAGTACAGTTAATACTAGTTATTGACATATTGATGGACGATGCATCATCATCAACATTTTCCTTACTTTGTCGATGTAGTGGCTGACGATGACATGCCTATCTCCACCGCCCTATCTGCGGATATTGTCGGTTAGGGTATGGACAACACTACTACAATGCCCTATGTTATCAGAACAGTATATGGGCCTTTGCCATACTAGCATCATGATGGCCATGGTTTGGCCAATAATTGCGAAGATTATCGTCCTCACGTAGAAATTGCACGTAGACTTGTATGTATGATGAAAATAGTGCGAAGGCCGCTGTTTTTTGCAAATGAGTATGATGAAGCGAAAATTGGTCGATATTCATGCTTCATTTTTGGTGTGTTCACTTGGAGTAAAGTATAGCAAACCATATACCAGATTGTAGCTAATGACCTCATCTTTCAGAAAAGTATAGGTTTTAGGGGTCTAGCTCACCTTTATCTAGGCTAATTATTACTTATTTGAACTTTAAGCTGTTTTTTGACGATACCGTCAAAAATTACGATAAAGAGATACCTACCATATTATGGCGAAAGATAAATTGAAGAAAGATAAAAAGTCTAAACATGAGAAAGTAAAGAAGAAGAAAACAAAGAAGAAGAAGAGTAAGCATCATAAGAAATCAACTAATGATAATATTACTTCTGATACAGATTTGCAAAGTGATGCAAAATTGAACACTGATAACAATATAAGTATAAGTGTAGGAGGATGGTCTTGGGGAAATGCCTTTGCAGCTGCATCAAAGGTTCAACCTAATCAAGATGATTTAGATGATAACTTCGTAAAAGCTACAGCTTCATCTAGTGATGGTACTAAAAATATATCACAATTAACTGAACATAATGAGCACAAGATAGCAAGTGAACATAAGATACAACCGGAGGTACCAATCAATAGTGATAATACTACGGATAGAAAGAAGAGGACAAAAAGGAAGCGTTCAGATTCAGGCATATCATCAAATGATAATAATGATAATGATAATTCAGATGATTTAACATTAGAAGGGAGGATGGTATCTACATCTACTACTGGTGATATGTCACTTGTATTAGTTCACAAAGAATCCGGTAAAGTCTATTCATCAGGGGAACGGAATAAACAAGGTCATAGACTTGTAATTGGAAAGTTAGTAAGAGGTAATGATATCGAACTTGATTCATTTGCTGTTGAAGAAATGAAACAGCTAGATGAAGGATATGATACTTCACAACAAGAATTAGCAGCACCATCATTTCCATATCCGACAAACGCTGATGATCACTGTGAGTCCCCTTTACAATCATACAAAGATATTCTCCCAATATTAAACGCACTACAGAAAAGTATAGGTGATCGGGATAAGGATTCTTCTCAGATTTATGATCCATACTTTTGTGATGGTTCAGTTATAAAGCACTTGTCATCGTTGGGATATAACAATGTATACAACAAGAAAGAAGATTGCTATGCAGTATGGGAATCAAACAATGAACCGCAATATGATGTATTCATTACAAATCCACCATACTCTGAAGATCATATCGAAAAGCTCATGAGACATGTATCATCACCTTCCTTTGGCAGCAAGCCATGGTTACTACTCATGCCTCAGTATGTTCATAAAAAGGAGTATTACATCAATGCCACCACAAAGAATCGAACGAGACCAATCAATCCATTCTATATTGTACCTAAAAAGAGATATATTTACAAGCCGCCTGCAAATTTTCGAGAGAAGAAGGACAGTGATGTTCACAAAAAGAGCAGTCCATTCGTGTCCATGTGGTATATTTGGGGTGGTAGCGAGAAACGGAATGGGGAGCTGATGAATGCATTTCGCAATAGTTGTGTTATGAATACTTGTGATTTAGCAAGGAGTAAGAGTGCTTTAAGGGATTTACGTCGTAGCAGCAGTAGTGGCGATGGTGGCAAGAAGAAGAAGAAATCCAAGAAGTAGTATAATAAGAACTTTTCACTAACAGGATGCATTTGCTTTTGATAACTACTTAAGTTTACAGTGATATCGTAAAGCAAGCAGTTTCTTCTCTTAAGCTGACAAGCCGCACAAGATATCTACCATCCTCACTAACGAATGTTCTACTCCCTCAATCTTCACACCATTTCCTGCATAATCTCTAAACTTAACACGATCACCAACCTCTACAGGACTATCACTAAACTCACCCTTACTTGTCATTCTCCCCTCACCAACTTTAACAACCTTACCCTCACACGGTTCATAATCTGCCATAACACTATCCGCAACTACAATTCCACTGGCAGTTTCAGCCTTTTGCTCTGTTAATTCAACTAATACATAATCACGACATGGATTAACATTATCCATTGTCATACGTACTCCTCTGTAATGTAGTAAAATATCATCATCACGTATCATTGTAACAGCCTCATCATTATAATTCATATCATGTCCATCGAACTTTCCAAATAGTACCGAATCTCCAGCTGTTACGGGGTTTGTAATTCGTACACCCGTATGTGGATGAAGTTTACCTGGACCAGCGGCTACTACCTCACCTTCGGTTGCACTATATTATATGGAATAGAAAATAGATTGAATATAAAGTTGATTGAAAATTTGCACACATCATATGCACAAAAAAACAAACAATTGAACACATCATATATGAATACACTCACCGTTCTTTCGCTTGATCAGGTAATAATATACCACCATCAGTAGCAGACAATGTATCTTTAGTTCGAACTAATACAAAGTTTCCAAGTGGTGTGATGGGACCACGTATATTCTTTCCATCAAGTGTACATTGCTGTCCTTCTACAGTACCGGTTGCAGCATCTGATAGTGAAGAAGAAGATTGTTGTATTACTGCCGGTCGACTATTAGTATGGTGGGTAGAACTAGATGAAAATGCAGATGATGATGTAATAACAGCCATTGCTGTACATACAGCCGCGTATTTTGATGATAGCATTTTTCTATTTTTGCAATGTTGATGTGTAAGTATCTATTTTATATTGCAACTCCTCGTAATCAAAACCCAAGCGATTGAAAATGTCAATAATACTTAATATATCTAATCAATTATCCGCGTATAAATTTGTATATTGCTTCAATTATATATCCTCACCATTGAGGACTTTGTAAGGTTGAAACCGCACACGTGCATGAACTCTTGCACACCATGCAAAAAAACTTGCACTGTGCAATTGCATTCAGTGCAGAGTCCAAATCGCTAAAAAATAGAGGGCATGGTATATGCCCGCTTTCATAGTGT
>Ga0214478_100315_pt1 | contig 28163 bp, 22 predicted proteins | sample M1_20Mar14CPVII9_2_FD_178001 | JGI IMG/M metagenome (GOLD analysis project Ga0214478, IMG submission 178001) | Marine eukaryotic communities from Monterey Bay, California, United States - M1_20Mar14CPVII9sort6BwellD7 | ecosystem: Environmental > Aquatic > Marine > Unclassified | place: USA... | reverse complement strand
ATGGGGAAATTTTATCGTTAGGTCAGGGGTTAACTCTCAGGTAAATTGTTAACGGGAATTGGAATTGTATTTGTGGTGTCTCAAAATGACTTTTAGTCATTTTGATAATATGATGACATGTATTATTGTCAATTACTAACATTCTACCACCAACACAAAACTGAAGCATAAGTTTTCTGACTTTGCGTTTGAATTGCAACAACCCTCACTACTCAGCAATAAATCACATAATCTAAGGTACGTCTATTAGTATGCCCGATATGTAGGAGAAGATGCGATGTACTCAAACCAACTAACATCAACACACATCATTTATCTTACTCTCTAACTCCTCTCTACGCTAGAAACCTCTAGGTTGACAACCGTACCCTATCAAGATGCGCAAGAGAGATAACACGAAATGGGGACTACTCTGTTGTATCATTATTGCAATATTTACAATGAGAATTGTTTGTTCTTATGTCATGTATTTCCATACTCCCTTGAATGAAGTATCAGTATCAGCTGAAAAGGAAACCTCTCCAGATACAAAGTCCATTTCTAACATGCCAGTTCACAACAAATACCTCAACGACAATGTGTGTGAAAGTATCATATTTGGAACTCATCACAAGACCGGCACCATTCTTGCTAAGGCATTACTACAGACTATGTGTCATAATGTTACAATGGGAAAGAACTTCATTCCTCGTATGAAACCAAATAATTACGTCCCAGGATCTCCTTTCGTCCATTTTATTCGAGACCCATTGGAACAGGTAATAGTAAGTACAGCAATATATATACTCTCTCGTCTTTTCCAAGCAATTTGTAAACTCACCGTAATATCTATTCTTTCTTTACAGTCTGCCTACCAGTATCACAAAGTTACAAGCGAAAAGTGGGCCATTGAATCTGGATTACAAGATAGATTATTAAATGCATCTATTGAAGATGGACTTGAGATTCAATTCAAACAATCAAAAGGTGTTCTGAAGGAAATGGAAGATACTTACATGTTTACAACAAAGAGTCCATCCAGGGCGCAAGATACCTTTGTTATTCGGATTGATAATATAGTAGAGAGAGATATGTTTCGACTTACCATGACAACTCTACTTCGATGGCTAGGGTTGTCTGAATCGGTAACTGTAGATTCTCTGGAGGCATGTTGTTTTATATCAAAGAAAGATCGTAATGATGGTACAATGAAACATGTGTCCAAGGGAAGCGAGAAATTAAAGATGCGGCAGATAGTTATGCTCAAACATGCTCAAGAGATTACAGAGATACGCAAGAGAATGGACTTTCCTCTTGTAGGCTTGGAACAAAGTGACGCATCAACATCTCCCAATAGTAATTTGGGCCAGTTGCTTGGCGAGAGACCGATAGTTATATTGAAATTAGATCGTTCTGGGTCGACATGGGTTGCTGATAAAATCACTGAAACGAGTCCTCATCATAGAGTTGAGAAAGAAGTCACAAATCCTTTCAAGGGATTTGAGATAAAAGATATTTGCAACGAGGCTGTTCAACATGTTCATCACACCCTACTCGAGGAAAAGGGAATCACCATTAAACCCAATAAATTTGGTTTTGATAACAAGCTTCCGGGTACAAACTATTCATGTTGGGACAAAATTAGTAATTCTCTTAAGAAAGAAGATCCATTTGTGTTGGTATGGAGGCGGCAGAACGTAGTGGCGCAAGTAGTTTCTGCAATGATATCTCATGAAATTAAGAATGATGGTATCTGTCCTCACCCCTTTCATCTTGAGGACTGCCCAGAGGGAAGAGAGCGTAAGATATCAGTTCAACCAGCTGATTTTCTTCACAAATGTAGAGAATTTCAACAGAAAAACACGAAGCTGTATGAGTATGCAAGGCAAATTGGTACCCCAGGGTCAATTTATGAGCTTACCTTTGAAGATCTAATGGCAGCTGGAGACGGCCATGGTTTGTCTAACAGGCCATTGGATCTCATTCCTAGACAGGTCCCCTCGACCTCGAGTAATGAAGATAGTAAGCTTGTGCCTCTACCGGTACTGCATCAAGGTGGTAAGCCAAACTTGATGACTCCACTAGTTAATTTTCAGGCCGTGAAGGAATACCTGATGGAACATGCTCCTGATCTCGTTGAGCAATTGATGGAAAAACATTGAATTGTATAAAGCCATGTATAATTAATGTATCTAATTTTACCGATCCTTACTGCACCGTGGCAGAGTAGGAGTAGGTATGTGATGAGCAAACAGATCTTTTCATAACATTGGCAATCATTCTCTTTCTTCTTCTCTTCTTCTTTATTGATTCCTCGACATCCTCGTCATCAACCCACTCTGACTCTGGACAAACCAATTTAACCAACCTATTGGGTAAGGCATAACATTACTTCTAAACTTAAATCAACTTGTTACTAGTTGTTAATTATAGAAAATATATGGCCTTGATAGGGAAATTTTTATCGTTAGCATCAGATATAATGTCAGGGGTTAACTCTCAGCATGCGGTCATGAGTTGACTTCTCTCAGGCTAGTTCACGCACGATGAGAATAGATTCGAACTCTCATATGACTTTTGATGTCTTTTAAGGCATAGTTTTGTTGTCTCATAGGCATAGTTTTGAGTGGCAGTGGATGAGATTAGACTCAGCAGCGTGATACTGTCATATTACTAGCATTCTACTGCCAACAAAACTGAAGCATAAGTCTTCTGACTCGATAGTAGCGTTTGAATTGCAACACCATCAACAATAACCACAATAACCATCATCTGAATCTAAGGTAAGTCTATTAGTATGCCCGATGCCCGATATGTACTTTGAGGAGATGCGATGTAACTCAACCCAACTAACATCAACACACATCATTATATCTTACTCTCTATCTTCTCTCTCTGCTAGAACCTCCAGGTTGTCAACCGCTTCAAATAGTACCCTATCAAGATGCGTAAGAGAGATAGGATTAGTTTTATCTTCGCCTCCGTCGGCTTTGTTTTAACGATAATCCAAATCTTGGGTGCTTTACGAGCCATTGCAATTGTTTCTACAGAGTCATCTAAGATGGAAGCAGTGACGCATAACCTGCGTCCAAAGTCTTCCGAGAGTAAGCTCATTCCGATGAAAGGTAGCAATACAAGAGAAAAGAAAAAGAAGATTGTTGTATCTAAGGTTAAAGGCTTCAAAGGTACGGTGAAGAAGAAGAAGACGAAGAATAAGGCAGTGCCAAAGGTCAAAGCATTACCATTGAACCATGTCAAGGTTAAAACCTCTGGTACCATCATCAAAGGGAAGGAGAAGGCAGTGCCAAAGATGAAGATCTCATCATCTAATCGAATCAAGGTCAAGCGAACATTGGTCAAGGGCCAAAAGAAGAAACAACATACCAAAGCTCAAAAGAATGCAAAGGCCAAAGACTTAGATAGCACTAAAGCAGTTTCAGCTGGCTTATCGAGCAGTAAACCTCAGTTCACATATGTTTTCGTTGGTGGACTGCAAAGGTCAATGACTACGACAGTCACTGAGGCTCTTGGTGATAGTATTGAGGGTTCTTCACTTATGAAGATTTCTAACATGGAGAAGGCAGAGTTAATGAGCAAGAAGTCATGGGAGTTAGGTATGGGTAAGCTCAGTGATGAAGATATCAACCTGTTCTTCAAGAACAGTGGTGGACTCGAGGTAAGCAAGTTCATGTATTGATTGTGTTTGTGTATAATATATTCCTCTCTAACTTTACACTACTGGTCAATCAAGGGTAAGATGGTCCAAGATGTATATAGTAAAACTGGGGAGTATGTGGACTTACTCAAGACATACTGTGCAGTCGGTCCACCAAATGATGGCTGTAAAGAACACAAGGCTGTTCCTTTTCTCGTCAAGACGGAGAAAGATCTAGTCAAGTTGAATGTCAATCAAGTTCGGGAAAGATTGCTTCAGCAATGGGGCTCGTTTTGGGATAGTAGTAGTACTATTCGTCTTGAAAAGACTCCCGAGAATGTGTTTATGACACGCTGGTTGCAGGAGGTGTTTGGACCTAACAACACGCACTTCTTGATCCAGATGACTCATCCGCTTGTCTGGAGTCTCAAGATTGACAAATGGGTGAAGAAAAACTCGTCATCTCTCTGGCCGATTACATCTCGTATCGAGGCTTGGTTAGAAACATATGAGAACTTAGTCGACACGGACGTTCCAGAGTTAAAGTCTGTTGCAATATCTCATGTCGAACATGACTTTCATCCTTCAGGCTTTGCATCATTCTTCAACCTTCCACACACGAAGAGTACCGATTCGAAGATTCGAAGCTCTAGTCAGGGTTATATTCAACACTTCTGCCAAGGGACAACGAAGACACCCAAAGGCACCTGGGCCAACCTTACACAGGCACAAGAGCGTCTAGGATTAGGAGAAAAAGAGATCAGGACGAAGTTTGATGGATCTCTTCATCGTACACGTCAACTCCTCAAGAAATATGAATGTCGTGCCAACAAGTTTGGATATAGCTTCTGGGGTGTCGATGTCCATTGCCGTAATTCATATATGAACTATGATTCAATCGGATACTCTCCTGCACTTATCAATAAAGGTTTGAGACAAATGATGCCGTACAACACGTCTCCCTATCGGGGTAAACATATTGTTGTCTTTGGTCACAACTTTAAATCTGGAATTAATACTGGAATGGCGAAGAGGTTTGCAAAGATTTTAGAGGCATTCTTAAAGATGGGTGTAACTATACATTACATCTGTCAAGAATGTGTAGAGTCTAGTGATGGTCAATTTACAGAGGATTGGTTCAATGTTCAACCATTGGGAAGCATAATGAACGTCTATCCTGGCAGTACAGCGCAAGAACAAGTCGACTCGATGCTTGCTTATGGCGATGATTGCCTACCAGACAAGATAGTCACAGTCTTGAATTTCGTCACCCATTTAGGAATGAATATCCAACGTCACTATAACAAGCTTAAGAAGAAGAAGGTAACAAAAGAGCAGCAGTTGAAATGGGAAAGATTAGATTTCGATGATGGTATAGAACATGAAGCCCTTGTTGAAAGTATGAAGAAGTCTCGCGGGGTAAGCTTGCCTGTAATAATCGTCAGTGATGATGTACATTGGGATAGAAATGCGGTCGGATACAACATGAAAGAGGATAATAAACCACAACATGAGATTGACAAGGTTAAGCAGTGTAAGTAGATTGTATTCTCCTTTCTTCGTTTGTTATCATAATATATGAACTAACACTCATTGCTCATTTCATATATACATGTTCAATAGGGGTAAAGAAACGCGAGATGCGCATATATGGCAAGGCAAATGTTGTCGTTGCTGTGAGCAAGGAAGATGCTGATGCATTCCGAAAACTTGCTTTGGCATACCACAAGATTCCCACAAGAATGATAGTAGCTCCTTATACCGCACAAGATACCAAGGACCAAAGCAGTATTTTTCCATTTAAGGAGAGGAAGAATGAGCTTCTCATTGTGGGTAATCCACATCGAATAGCTTTTGATAGTATGGTTTGGTTCTTATCAGAGGTATGGCCAGTTCTACGAGTCAAGAAACCCAAACTAAGATTCAAGATAGTTGGCAAAAGGTGGCAGCTACTGTTGGATAGAAGCTCGTTGAACATGACAAGTAGTAGTACGCCTATGGATTGGGCCAGTATTGGTATTGATTTCATGGAGTTTGTCGAGCAAGAGGATCTTGATAACAAACTGTTTCAAGAGAGTAAGGTATTCCTTGTACCACATAAGAATGCAACCGGTGTCTCCACAAAGATCATCGAAGCTCTATCACGAGGTATCCCCATCGTTACGAATAGCTGGGGTAAGCAAGGACTGAATTTGGAGGCTAATGATTCTCCAGATGATGTTCTTTTTGCTACTGATTCTAATGATGCATTCGTCAAGGGCATCATCAACTTGCTAGATAACAAGAAAGCATGGGAATCTATGTCTTCGGCTGGTCTTCATCATGCAAAAACACATTTGAATGAAGATGTAGTCTTCAAGGCAATGATGTCAGCATTAGAAGAAGGCAGTGCTGATGTCAACATGGCTTCTTCCTCAAGACGACTCAGCGAGCCTCTTAGGCGGCGCCTACCGCAGACCTTTCCTTCGTGGATCGAACAAGATCATGTGCTTGAAGAGACAGAAAATCTTAAGGGTCAGGAGGATACTTTGGAGAAGAGATGGAGCAGGCGAGCATTGAAGAAGTATGGAAAGAAGAAGAGGAGCTATCCCTGGATCAAGATGAAGACTTATCCTTGGGTAGATAAAAAGAGGAGTAGTATCCAGGATGCCGATCGAACTCGTCCTTGGGGTAAGAGGAAGAAATATGTAAGTTACATTTGCCGTGTTTCTTTTATGCATAGTGCTTCTTGTTACTAACTTTTTGATCTCTGATATTAATAGTCATCCAAGAGCCCACTTAAAAGATACTCCAATTCAAAGTCTGAAAAGTCTCATATGAGAGAATCAAGTAAGAGTTCAAAGCAAGATGAGTCTAACTCGTGGTGGAAGAAATCTAAGGCCGAGAAGTCTCATGTGAGGAAATCAAGTAAGGGTGCAAAAGCGGTTAGTGATAAGTCCTCCTCGATAGATGCTAGTTGAAAGTTTTGATGTATATATTGTATAGAGACACATGAAGAGGGTTAAACTAAGATATTCTTTGGTACAGGCACTAAGTGTATCGCATCTTTCATCTTGTATCCTCAATTCCCCACTCAAATTTTGCTCACATGATATGCACAAACTTTCTTATACTTACAGGTCCAACTCGTATGCTGTGCAATGCCTACAAAGAGGGCGGCTGCAGTAATATTTGTTAGAGCATACTTAGAGGAGTTGTTTGACTTGGTTAAAATTAGGTGTACGATTAGTTACCAAAGATCTTTGGTAGTTACTCTGTGAGATCCAAGTAAGATTAATGAGAAGGGGGGGGCCGCTCAAAAGGCTTTTGTCTTAAACCAGCACGATTAGATACGCTCATACTCCCAACTATAATCTTGACCCGATTGCATATATTAAATCAGGAACGATATCAAATAGACCAATGTCGCTTAATATAACAGTAAGAAGATAGTAGGCAACCGTATAGATCAGTATCTTTGCAACTCTGAATAAATAATTGAAAGAAGTATCTTTACAATGGCTACTACAACTATGACGATGAAGTCGATCACGACGGCTTCGTCAACATCATCCTGCCAAAGAGCATCGGCCCTAATACCATATCCAGTAGTGTACAGCAATGATGATCCTCAACAAACAAATAAGACATCAGTCAAGAGAAGAACATATAAACAGATACATCAGTCTACATCGCCAACGACGCCATCATCGTCTATACCCCGCACACCTTATCCACAACCACAACAACGAACATGCCAACCACTACTAATAGCAACAATATCAGCTGGGTTCGATAAAGGTGACTATCTAATACGAGAAGAACGGGGACAGAATGTATACTTTGACTTCTTCGAGGAAGCGTACAACTACGCATCGACAAAGGGATTTGCAAGAATGTCTAAACATGAAGAAGATGAATACATGTCTATTGTTAGAAGGGCACATAAGAGTGTTCCTGGTGGGATACGATATAATACTGGTAGATTGTTAATGGTGTTATGTAAGAAGTTGGTACCGCTGAAACCAGTGATAGTAGAGGAAGAGGAAGAAGAACCAAATGGTGATGTCATTGAAGAAGGTAGTTATGCAGAGAGTAGTAGCAGTACCGAACAACATGTTACAAATACAAAGAAAGAGAATCGAAGAAGACAAAAGTTGAAACAGAGTACCAATACACTACCAACTGATTCAGAATCAGATTCGTGTAGTGCCTCACGAAGTTTCCACTCTAGCACTAGAGCATCATCTGCACGACAATCTAGCTTTAGTACTAGTACAAGTTATGTTGATAGCTGGGAATAGAAGATGTTCTGTTGTATGATATTGTTGATAGTTGGAAGAAACAAAGAAGAAGAGACTGTCTGGTAATGTACATAAACTTATACTATCCTATTGTCATTGAATGTAAAGAGTAGCTTCAGCACTATTGGCACCCTAGCATTACACTTGATTCATCATTGCACTCTGATTGATCCCCAACTTATACAGTCAGCTTTCAACATCTATGGTACCTTCTTCTGATCAAGACTTCTTTGGATAGCTTTACTATCTCTTTTGATCACGTTGAGGAGGTTCTGACTTGACTCTTGGATCTTCTTGTGAACCTGCTCAGTCTCTTGTATAGTCTTTGTATATTCATCCTTGGATTCTTGTAGTGCTTGAAGATTGGCCTTGGACTTTGACAGCTTTTCGTTGAGCTGAGCAAGCTCATTCTCAAGTTTATTGTGTGTTGCCTGCTCTGCCTCTATTTGAGTAGATACTGGAAGATGCGAGTCGTAACGATTTACAATGACAAAAGAGAGATGGTTGTAAGACTTCATATTGAACACACTAATCACACGCCAAACATACAAACGCGGACTTACCTGCATCTCTCTTCTCTTTCTGTAAAGCACCGTAGGGCAAAGGTCAAACGCTTACAAAGCTATAGATCAATGAGATTCATCTTCAAATAGAAATCTAATTTATAAATTATCCCCTCGCGACTCCCCAACTACTATCCAAGATGTACTTTCCCCCATCGTTAACACTTGCTTACTCAATGACAACTTCTCGACGTAACTCATTTCCATTTCTTGGATTCACAAGAACCTTCACAACTTTGTAAGATCCTGTATTAATACGATGATTACGACATTTTTTACATCCAGCAACTTTACTAGTATTTGGGACAAAAATCTTATTGTAGTCCATTTCATACTCAGACATTCTTCTTTCATATTCACTCCAAAGATAGAAATATTCCTTTGATTCACAGTATCGACAAGTTGCAATTGCATAATCCTCCTTTGCTGCAAGAACTTTGTTTTTCAAATTTTCATTTCTGGTCTGAGTAGCAATCTTTCTGACCTCTGGGTTGCTGCCCTTCTCAAGATTGATATTCCTAGTTGCCTTCTGTTTCTCGGTGTGCATATTGCCGCTAATCTCACCAATCTTCACAGCATGATTGTACTGATTCTTCTCATTCTTGCCATACTTCTCCATGACTGTTTCTCCCATCAACACAGCGTGATTATACTGATCATCATCATTCTTGCCATACTTCTCCATGCAATTACGACCTCCTTTTTGATTCCTTTTCAATCTAGATAGAGCCTTTGCTGCAAGCTCCTCCTTTGACATGCCGGCTGTTCCTGCAAACTTTTGATAAGCTAATGATAGAAGAGGAACTGTCACAGTATAGCCATGTACCGAGTTGACAAGTACTCCCACTTTACTAGAGTTCACTAAAGTAGACTCGTCGGCATTCTGGCTATATCTATCATCCATTGCCATTTGTGGATGAAGTGCAGTGGTGGCAAATGTTGCTTCAGGGTTGGCACGTATCTCATCCATCTTCTTCTTATTACAACCTTTGTCACGTGAATTTGCTCCAAGGGCTACAACTGTAGGTTGTAAATTGTGGTACACGTTATTGTAAGTTACAATCAAAGCGATGTTTACCAACGAGATGGCTCGTTGGACAAGCTCCGGTAGTTTTGTACTCTGTAGTGCAGCCTCGACAGCTGGAATTTCCTTTACATATTCAGATGACTCGTTTGAGTCACATACCCAACAGAGTAAATCAACAAAAGCCGAATCGTTAAGGACAGTGTTTGGAGTATCGTCATCTGTTCCACCAGCCTCACGAGCCAAGACGGTGACAAGTGATGTTAACATGAAGCTAGGGCAATGACTTTTGGGATCAATCTTGTTTGCCTTGAATAGCTTACAAACGTAGTCTTTAAGACTAGGGGGGCAGTAGTTCATCCAATATAAAACGAGGAACCTCCCAAGTCCATATCCCAAGTTGGCAACGCGACCGGTGAGTTTTTCGACTAAGTCTACAAGCTTCACTCGTAGATTATCATATCTCCGTTCATACTCTTCCTGTGGCAACTGTCCGGCTTTTGCTTCGTTTGCAAGCTCCATCTGTTGTTGTAAGATGGACTCAATATCAGAAAGGGTATCTGCATCGGAATGAAATATCTCTCTACACACATCAATAACGTCCTCGTTACCGCCACAGGCGTCCATTGTCTTGAGAACAGGCACATCCTCGGGATGCTGATACTTGAACTCATTTTTTAATTCATCAAGCTTGGTCTGTGCTATGGTCTTGTACAGCGGACAATCGTCCTTGATAGACACAGGCACACGCTCAATGTTGACGCTTGAGATGAAACCAATGCTTTTCTTCACCAAGTTACAATACAAGAGAGCATCTTCATGACTCACTCCTTCACAGTTCATCAGCTGACAAAGAACGCGACAGTAATTATGATGGCAGGAAATGAGAGGATCCAGAACATCTACTCCACACCCACGATGGCGCCGAAGATAGTATATGCAACGGGAGGAACAATGAGATGCAGTCTTCAGTCCCTCTAAATCAGAATGTTTACAAACAGAAAGACATTGAATTGCTTCCGACAGAATCTCATTTGACACTGTTTCATCTGGTACCTCCAAACTAAGAGCCTTGTTGTAGTTGGATAAAGCACCACTATAAACTTGACGGTTAAAAGATGATCTTGCTTCATCAATATGCTGCATGAAAGCTGGTATGTTGGCTTCCTTATCAATGATAAGATCAGTCCTGCTCTTCTTCTTCGCCTTCGTCTTCTTGTTCTTCTCCTTCTTCGGTAACACATTCTGTGTTGTGTTTGTCAAGATACTCGATACGAAATCAGATCTCACGTGCTGAGACGAGCCAACATCAGAGTCTATCTCTAAAGATATAGAGCGGATTGCATACTCTAATTTCATCTCTTCTTCTATTGATTCCACTGTGGGCTCATTTGTCGAGAGTATTGCCGGGGTAACGAGTTTGGCAATATCCTTTTTAATCTTGTCAACTTCAAACTCTGGAATGGAAAGAAAATTAAATGACGACGTGAGTGGACTGACAATGAACGGTACGAATTATCAATCAAGACTAAACTTACCAAATAAGTCGACATATAAGTGTTCGCACAAAATTTCTATCACATCCGACACTGCTTCTTCTCCTGATACGTTGTAGATTTGCTTTGTGAATAGCGTAGCATCTACAAATGCATTAATGATAGAACCTTCCTTCTTGAGAGATGTTTTATACATCATTCTTATGCGATCTAACTTCTCCTTCTTCTCTTTCAACTCACGAAGGATACTACTTCCTCCCGTTGATCGAGTGAGTGAAGGTGGTGGCTTTGTAGCATTATTGAAATGAGATGGGCGCGGCTGATTGGTCAAAACGTTACCAAATGCTCGTCTAGTACTATTTTGGTTGTCCACACCCCATTGTACACCAACTGATGATAGATCACCCCCAAATTTAGAATAAACATTGCCAGGTCCACTGTCACCATTACCATTATTAAATCCTCGAGACGATCCATGTCCACCTTGTCCATTATAACCTCGTGCTTGTTCATCTTCTTCTAGAGCTGTATATCCACGTCTAGATCCTCTACCACCAAAGTGCGTACGGGGGAAGGGGAAGCTACTGTTACCATTCTTACTACCACGCGGTTCACTGTTGTTAGAGATGGAAGAAAGAGGTGTAAATGGTCGGAGAAGCTGGCTATTACCTCCGCGCCGAGAGGCACCCGATTTGCCACCAAACGGTACCTCATCTTCATGCCAAGAAATCTCTCCGTCAGAAGGAGCATCAACATCAGTACCATTATTTTTATTATTATTAGTCTGACGTGCCAAAGGTAAAAACTTCTTTGCCTGTGCATAATATAGAAGTGCCGAGTAACGTCCTTCTGTCCCTGTTGTGGAACCAGAAGTAACAATAAATCCAACCCTCCCAGCAGAATCACATGCCAATACTGCCACTAATTCATTAGTATGTAAATACTGTACGAAGTTACGAAATGTTTTTGTATTCTTTTGTGCTTTGATATCATCAGGGGGTATGATATTTGGTAACTTTACTGCAATTGTGCACACATCGAGTATGCTATTTATATTATTTGTTGTGGCCTTGTCGAATAAATCATGCCTTGCAAGTCTCCATACTCGTGGAGCAGCACTTAATGGCTTAGGCTTTGTTGGTGCATCAGGATATGTATATATTGTAGATAATTTAACTACATCACGTGGCAGTTCGGGTGGAGCAATTGCTGATTGTTCAATTGCAAAAGTTAATTCATCAATAGTCTCCAATGGAATCGTAGCATTTTTATTGGTTGGCTTTCCATTAATAATATCAATGATGGACGTAGAGCAGAGTAGGTCATGCTTTAATACTGGATTGTCTGTTGGATGTTTATATGAAGGTGCTGCTGATAAAATTTCCCTAATAAGAAGAACAACAGTAAAACAACAAACATGTAATTAGTATTAGTAAACATTGCAATACAATCAAATATTTTTAATTACAGACCACTTACCTAGTGGAATAATTATCTAGAACATCCTGAGAGCCATTCTCGGTCCTTCGACGTTGTTTCTGTTTTGCATTCGTAATATGCTTCTCGTACCCTGTATCTGGACGATCAGATGCATGTCGTGCATCATATTCGTATTGGTTGGCATTGCTAAAATTGTTATCATTATCAGTTTGCAAACGTTGATAGTTATTGTTATTAACGCTACTCTTACTATTGCTCTTTAAGAGACTTTTAGCCGACTTCTTCAATTGACTGAGACCCAAATGAAAGTCCGACATGATGGCAGTAGTCCATTCATTTATAACGGCCTGAATACTACGAGACGAAACAATGGCCAATAAAATATGGGGGGGGGGGGGGGGGGGGGGGGTGTCTTTAGTTTATTTAGGGTCTACGTATCGACCTCAGGGGGTGACTCGCCACTGTAGTGAATATGGGAGATACCGAATTTGGCGAAGAAACGAACTTTTGCACTTGTATTACCTACACCATAGTGATAGAGATTAATGCCTGAAAGTATTTCGCTATTTAAGTTCTTTGTCATTGCTTATTGATCTTTGGTCTATTTGGGAGAAGCAAGGGTAACAATGACAACAGAAGAGTGATTCGAAAGCAATTCAATGACAATTGGTAGATAGGTAGCTATGGTAATACATACTCAGTCTCTGTCACTCTCATTCGCAAATCAAAGTTTCATTTTCAACAACCAAATCAATCTCAAATGTGAGGTAGGTATACATAATACAATGACTTAGTCATAAAGAGAGGGAGTAAATAAGTTCCTACTTAGTTAAAGCTAAGACCTACTTATATCTTGACTTAAATGAGCTCCGTGTCTCCTCTCTCTGGTGCAGTGAGTTGATTTGTTTATCATCAAGGTATTCAGATCCTTGGCATTGCTGACACCGATCACAGAGCTTCTTTAATTTACATTGGTAGTACTGGGAAAATTGTTCAACTCATACACATTCCCATTTTGGGTTAGATTGACTTAGATATATAGATATAATGTGTGTGTGATTGATTTAGAACATGGGGTTACCAATAAGTGCTGGAACAGATCCTGGGATATTGGCAGCAGCAACGAATGACATAATAGCAATCATGGCAAGACGTCCATTGTTTAATTCTCTGGCCTGTGCAAGTTTCATCTCCTCGGCATCATCTTTAGCAAAGTTTACTGGTGGGAAAACAATTGTTGGTAATTCTCCTCCCTTTGTGTAGTGTGTTTCCTTTGATTCAGATACTATCTCGGCAAATAGAATGGTGAAGTAGATTTGTGCCTTGCCTATTGGTAAAATTATGGTATTGCAAAAAGTTAGTCATAAATTGGCTATCATACCTCCAAAGCATAGAAATACTTGAAAAGATATCCAATACATCCAAATAACCTACTTACCAAGGTCTGGAACAGCATCCCAGGCATCAAGTGGTTTCATTGCAGATAAACTTTCAAAACTAACATCACTCGAAAGCATACCAGGGAAATGACATCCGGCAGCCTGTACTAAGTATCCAGTAGTAGCAAGCATGGCAACACGTGAATGCTTCAATTCAGCGGCACGGAACCAGGCTAATGTACTCTCTGATCCGAGTGTGGCAAGTCCTAATGGATCAAATCCTTTAAATGGTAATGTCGATCCAACCATGTCTGTTGGTGTTGTTGATTTAATTTCACCTAATGCATTTAGAGATGTGGTTTTAACGCCATTCTGAGCAGATGGAGCAAATGCAGCACATGAGCCGGCTAGGGCAATAAGAGTGGCGGTGTATTTCATGATATTGTTGTCTATATAACGAACGGCGTAGGGAAAGATAGAGAGCTATTTCACTGCAAAAATGTGCTATCTTTTTTGGGATACCTTCAACTAAGAGTCAAAGTAGGATTTATGCGAGTAAACGCAATCATACTCAAATACATTGCTTGACCACAAGCATAACTATTCATAGCTATTCTATCGGGGATATACAAGCGGCGAGGCATTACGTTGTTTACTTATAATATAATAATACATTTAGTTTTATTTAGTATTGAGATTCTAAGAAGATTCGGTTTGTCGGCGGCGTGTTCTTAAAATAACATACATAAAAGTATTTTGCAATGACCGACGACAAAATTGATGCACCGTCAGATGCACCTACTCAGAAGAGTGATGCATCGTCAGATGCTGCACCTACAACAGAGAATAAGGGTACTGAAGAGTCTCCTCCTAAACCATGCACTCCCGATGATTTAATAGAGTTGATTAGAGCAATAAAATTTTCGCATACAGACATGTCAATTAGAAATGTTCATAATGAAATCAGTGTAACAATGGCTAATTCGGATAAATCTTATGCATTCCTATCTGAGGTGAAATTAAATGATGTAAAGAAGGTATGGAAGAAGGCACTTAAAGGTTCTTCTACCAATGATAATAATGGTTCTTCGTCTCAAAATATAACTAATGCAACTAATACATCAAAACAAACAGGTGAACCTCCTCCAATTGTACCAACAGAAGGCGTCATTAAATTCTATACAGTTGGAGATGGATCAGTCAAAGCATTAGCAGAGAATTATACAAATCATCATGCAAAGGTAGCTATTGAAGAAAGTCAACAACAGAATGATACTATAGAAAAGGAAAAGGGTAAATATACACACTTCTTCTTGGATGTGCCTGCAGATTTAAGTGGATCACGTCCACATCAAGCATTAATCAATTATCAAGAGAATCACAAATCGTCAGGCAAGGGAAAGGGAAAGAAGAATAAGAAATCAGCAGCTTCAAATAATAATGAAGGTGGTAGAGAGGTATTCAAAATACAACTACCAGCGCTACCTCCAGGAATGGAAGATACACCGACTGTATTACTTCTTTATAATGCTAATAGAAGTGCAAAGACATTTGTACATCCACCCGAAGCAGATGATAAAGATGATGATGGTGGATATGCAAAAATACGGAAAATGATTATCGATAGTGGAATTAGCGGTGCGCTTGGTACAACTGGCGGTAGCAAGGCTTACTTTTATGGATTCATTACTAAAACAAAGTCTGGACCTAATGTGGTTAGTATTGATATCGACTCTGGAGTAGTTAAAGATCAGACTTGGTAGTAGATAATTGATGGCTATATAGAATGGTATCAAAGAATTATTTGTCAGTTATTATTTAGCAGTTGTATTGTCTTTTCATAAGCCAACATTCTGCTCGAAGTTACTAACATAGCTCTTACTGTAGAGGAACCAATACCTCGAAAGAAAGCGTTCAACCCTCCTGAGTTGTAAATTGATCGTATAGCATCTCTCAATTTAAGTCGTTTATTAGTATCAGAGCTTTGCATCGCTGTTTTGACAGTATCGAAGGGATAGTTGCATATCCATGCACATGAGCCGGTGAAGGAGCTTATGAGAACCACATAACTCATACTAAGTGGTTCGTTTTGGGTAATATTACTTCTCACTTTGACTGAATTTATAATTCGATCATACAGTCCTAAATAGACCATTGTGAAGACGCCTTCCCTTGCCAGATTCATACCATGTCCTTTATAAATTGTTCTAGTAAATAGGGAGATATCAAACTTGCCATCTTTTACAAACTGATGTTTCAATATTGATATCATATCATATCTTCTTGGTATTTGTTTTACATTGCTATTGTCATTATTATTGGACAATGATACTTGAGCTTGAATCTTGACCCAATCAGTTGGTGTACTAAGACATGCTGTTGCAAAGCCGGCGAACAATCCTGCTAGTAATGCCGATGAGTCTTCGTTAAGATATATACTTTGGTTTGCTTTATCCTTTACATTGTTGAATACAGTAAACATTACAGAATTCATCATAATTTGATTTGCCATCGGCGGTCCGACACCTCGAAATAAACGCAATACATCTCCTCGTGCTAAATATGTTGCAATATCAAGTATGCTTTTTGATTTTGTTGTATTTGTCTGCTGATATATTTTTATAGTATCTAAAGGATGCCCGAGTATTGTAGAGAAGCATCCAGCAGTGACCGATCCTGCAATACAATGTGATTGTTGTGTCATAATTTGATGATGATGTCCCGATTAGTATCTAGATATGTAGATATGCACAATCAACTACCACCTTTAACGTAAAGGAGAAACCTCCCATATATATTCTCCGCTTGCCTCTAGCCTGCTACATACCTAGGAGCTAAGTAAAGTATGCCTGCGATGCCGCCTATGCTATTGAACTAAACAGCAACTACAACAATTTTTCCTCTCATAGTAGTCGTTTACTCGCCATACCATACGGGGTACTCAGGTCTTCAGCTTCAGCCGACCACGAACGCTGTGGCTGTAGATAAATATAGTAAGGGGTAAGCTTTATCATTAACGGGAAGTGAAGAAAAGATAAACCATTCTTATATTGCCACCTCTAATACGAATTACAGTATTGATCAGTATTCCCCGCTGCTATGAGCAGCTTCCACGTAGGAACTTCTAGTTTCCTCTTCTTTACTTTCTCCTCCTCAAGCTTCAACTTTTGCCACTCTGGTGATCGCCTACGTTTATTCGTAAACCAGCTTTTTATTTTCTTCTGACTTAAACCGGTTTCCTTTTCTAATTCTTGTTTTTGTTCTTCATTTGGAAATGGATGTCTAATGTTGGAATTGAACCAATTCTCAAGAATGGTAGTGGACTCCTTGGGTAGTAATCTCGTATCAGGTTGCTTCTGTTGAGGTTGTACTTGCTTCTTCTGCTCACACTCTTTGCTAGAACTCTTATTAGCATACTCAAGTAGTAATGTATTCTCTCTTTCAAGTTGGTTGATCATAGCCTTAACTCGTTCAGTCATGATATTCTTTTTCTTGCGATAACGTCGTGCATTGATACGATTTCGAACATCAAGAGGAGCACCATTTTCAGGTAGTGGTATTCCTATTTTGGATTCTGAAATATGTGTGTTAACCTTCGGAATATCTTCCAAAGATTCCCTTTTCATAAACTCTTCAACTTCTGTACTATCATTATCGTCTTGGCTTGTTTTATTAGCTTTTACTAACCGTATGAAATTGAGCTGTTCTTGTCTCAGCGCATTTAGCAAAGTTTCACAGTCTTGATTTCTTTGCTTCTCACGCTCACGGGAAACATCTGCATGAAGACGGTTGCGTTCCCTCGTCTTCTCTTTAGTAGCTAAGATACTTGTTGGAAGTTGACCATCCTCCACTACCTTGACTATATCCAATACTAATGCATCCATCACTCTCATTACCTCAGACTTGGCCTTCTCCGCCTTCTCTTTTGCCTGCTCTTCTGCCAGCAATCGAGCCTTCTCTGCCTTCCTTTCTGCTTGCACTCGTTTCCGAAGCAACTTTTGAGTTGAAGGAACGTATTGAACAGGTAAAGGTTCCAAATCTAAAAGTAGCCCAGGGTCTGTGATTGACTTAGAGCAATCGATATATTGTTCCAACTTTTCCTCGGTATACTCAGGAAGTGAATTGATGAAATCCTCAGTTGCCATTGACTCAGGAAGGGAAACGACAAAGTCCTCGGCAGCACAACAGGTGTCGTCTTTGTCGATGAAATCGAAAGAGCTCTCAGAACCCTGTCTAGCAATGTTGGATGTTTCTGATGATCTTGGCAGCATATCTAACGGTTTAGAACGCTCATCGAGTGATAGAGACATACCATAATCTTCATCAATCAGAGCAAGATCAAGTTCGAATGTATCTGGTTCTTCTAAAACGTCTAGTGCATCTTGGAAATCATCGTCTATGATAGCATCAGGTAATAGTAGAGGGCTGAACTCTTCATTGTCAAGACGAAGTTTTCGAGCTGCACGCTTTGCACTCCACTCTTCTTTTAGATTGCAGAGCCACGGTCCAAATCGCTCTGCAGGTATACCTTTAGCCAAACCAGATCGGACAGTCCTCTTCCTCTTCTTACCACTTTGCTTGGCTGCTCTTTCTTCTTCACTCATGTTAATATTCTTCCTACTACCTTCACCATAAATATTCTTCCTCCAACCCCCCGCATGCTTAATGACTCGTTTTGGCAATTTTAATGCCTTAACTTCATCATATGTGTTAACATTTTTGGATTTACATTGGTGAAGGGAGATTGTGGCAGATGGTGATGGTGCCATACCCTGATTACGTCGCAACATTAGAGCAGAACTTTCCAGTAAGTACTTGTCATAGTCTGTTTTCCCGTCCCATCCATTGAGACGTGCAACATTTGCAGCTATACTTGGTGGAATAAATATAACATCATTGTGTTTTACTACCAAATCGGTGGGAATACCTTGGGTTGAATTAATTCTCACCTGCTCCTCATGACGTGAAAGATTGGTTTCATATGAAGGTGGAGTACTTTTGGGATCGGGATTTGATGGTATTAATGCTGATACCACCGGGGTAGGAGTACACGCCAAGTGTTGCCTACAACCATTATTAATAATATTCTCTGCATTAATAATATTGTCATAGTTGGGAAGATGTGGCGGTATTGTTTGGATATTTGTGTGGACTTTTGTCATTGGTGTTGTTATATAATTTGTTGCAAAGTGTTGATACAGTTTTATCCTTATTACACAATACATTTGTAGGTGATACCGATGTGTTTTCTTCATCCCGGATACGCGATGATAAGAAAGGTGAGTAATCAATACTCTTCTTACCATCATAGGCAGTAATAATATTGGTATTATCACCTGAACCATGTTGAAGTATATTATCATTTTTTTTCTTCTTATCATCTTCAGTTGCAAGTTCATGGATTTGCTTCACTGCTATTACATCCTTCTTCGTTGGGCGCCTCTTCCTCTTCCGCTTCTTTGCCAACAAGGGCGATCCATTAGCTGCCTCCTCGGCCATGTTAACTCAGGTCAGGTAGTGACAAAAGTTACTCAGAGATTACATAATAGAAAAGGTTGTCTACCTAGATACTTTTAACTTAAAACAAAATTATAGCCTAAGTAAACTATACTAAGTCCTACGTTAGGGGTTTCATTAAAATTGTATTCTCCCTTGGGTTACAAAAGCAGAACAAAACAAAGCTCATTATGAGACAGCAAGAGTTCTTGTAGTTGACATATTCAGAAAGGGAATGGCAGTAGATCTAGGATTATCAATAGGGAAGGCCTTTCAATATGGATCTATCCACATGTTGTAATTTCAATAGAGGAGGAGGAGGAGCAATAAAGTTTAGTGATCGTCATCGTCATAATCGGCGACGGCGGCGGGTACTTCGTGATAATATCACAGGTGTTACCAAGTCGGCTACTCGTTCGTTAGCACGAAATGGTGGTGTTAAGCGTATAGTATACCCGTTTCAGGATATTGATGATCCATCAACATGTCGTTTTGCAATATTGCAAAGAGATAAAGTACGTCGTCTTTCAACAACAAGGGAGGGGGTGATTTATGATCTTCTATTTTCCAAGACAGAATACACCTACAATAAGAAGTCAGCTCAAAATGGAGGATGGGGTTGTGAAGGTAGTGTTTATGGATGTATACCATGCAATGCACAAGCGGCACATCGATTTCTAGTGCCACCAACACAAGCGGAACTAGATGTCAATCCTGGTGCACAACCTGTGCTGAGGAATATCTGCGCATACTGTTGTTTTCAATTAATGGGTGGAATAGGTGCCAACCATGAAATTGCACCGGTCAGTTGTATTGTATTACTTGGGGAAGAAAAGCTGGTAAAGGTTATGCATTCCAATGGTGAGGATTCAGCTTTAGTTAGAGTGTTAGGTGGTTGTCCAAATATATTGAATGAAATGATATACTCCGGCAAGTATGTACCAACAAATCATGCTGATAAAATGGGAGATGTTGAGGCATATTCTAATGTAATAAAGGTTGTAGATGAACAGAAGATCAACAATTCTCATTCGAGTGGAGAGAATGGTAGATTGAGTGGACATAACACGACAGCATGGTACGATGATCCATGTATGCCAGGACAAGAAGGAAGAACAGAAACATGGCAACGCACCCGAGAAATGTTAACCGATGCCTCGCCTTCTTTTGGTCGAGTACTCAATGAGATTGAAACATGCAATGGTCTTGGAGAGGGGGGAATCTACGACGGGCATATGGACCATTCTAAGGTCGAGAAAACTAGTACATCTGTGCGTGTTGAGCCCGGAAAGTTTGATGAGCATACCGATAAATGTGCCAAGGATAAGCATATCAAAAGAGGCATTTTGACAGGTGGTAGACCCATTGGGAAGCCGGATCAAATGAAGATTATGAGAATCAGTGACAGGAAATATGGCAGGTGGGTAGATATTGTAGTTGATCATGGATCACTCAATGAAATGGATCTCATCCTCTCGGGAGCCATTTCTGGAAGGTTCACCCACAGTATTAGAGATGCTGCAGGAAGCTATGCTACCATTATGGATTACGGAACAGTTTAGAAATAACAACTAAAGTCGTAATCTCTTTTCATCTACCCGGATAAGTCCTCGTCAGGTGCCCTGTCATCTGCATCATTGACCACTAGAACCGTGATACTATTCTGACCACTACTCTGACTAGACGTCTCTATTTAAATTAGTCGTTCAATCGCTGAATGGACCGGTCAGGGAAATAATACGGTCAATGGCAACTTTCTATGTACGGACTTATTAGATGAGTATTCGGCCGCAAATGTTCCTAGAACCGGTTTTGCAACGTGTCATTGATGTCAACTAAACAGAGGGCACTCCAATCATAACCAAATGGTGGCAAACATCAAGGCAGTAAGCCCAATAAACACAATCTATCATTGTCGATAGCACTATCATATACAGAAGTATTAGCGGTTTCAATATAGGCTCCATCGGCGGCGTAAAAAACACATAAATATGACTACAACTATGGCTTCTGCACAACATACCGTTTCAAGTTATACAACGTGTAGACCAAGAGGTAATAGTTTCAGTGGGCGTTTCAACTTTGGTCCTAGATATAATGAAGGACATATCCAGGTAACTCGTAGTGAGCCTGGTCCCATGCCACTGCTAAACCCGAGAGAGTTTGAGTTGTATTATAGAATATATAATCCTTCAGCATTGCATTCTGAAGAATCACCTCCTCTTCTTATTGTACATGGCGGACCGTAAGTTTTATGCTGTGATGATGTGTGCACATATCTTTGCAGTCCTACCCAGGTGAATTATTAGTATGTGAGCGGGCTCACCTGGGTAGGATTTCCATTGCGCCTGTCATATGTATGTGTGCACTGTATCATTGCAAATCTTATGCTCATATCTCACACATGCCCTACTTATACATACATGAACATATGATAGGTCATTACCGTCTGACTATTTATATCCATTGGTTGCTCATTTCCCCACATCTCGATCAATCATCTTCTATGATCAGCTAGGGTGTGGTAGAAGTGCCAGGCCTGAAGATAAGAAGATGTATTCAATCGAGAATGCTGTACAAGATCTTGAAGAGTTGATTCGTTATCTAAAGCTTGCCAAGTTTCATCTCCTTGGGCATAGCTTCGGTGGAATTGTGGCCTATGAGGCTAGTAAGATTGATGACAAGTGTCTATCACTCACGTTAGACAGTACACCAAGTAATATGAAGCTATCTCTAGATGAAGTATCTCGTCTTGAGAATGAAGTCAAGAGCGAGATAATACTCGAGTCTTCAGATTCAGACTGCTCCGACTCTGAATCAGATAGTCTTGAATCCAAGCAAGAGATGAAAAAGTTGGTACAGGATAGACTTCGTCGTCGCAACGAGTGTCGAACAGATACAATGCCTGAGTCTCTAGCCATGGCTATTGAGAGTAGAGGTACTACCTTTGAAGCTGATGACTGTGCTGACTATGTCGCATGTCCGCCCTCGAGTCACTCACTGCCGCCTACACTTCTTATTCGAGGTGAGCACGACTTTGTCACAGAGAAGTGCATAGAAGGCTGGAGAGATATCTTTCTGAATTGGAAGACTACTTCCAGTAGTTCGAATCGAGTTTCATACCGTGAGGAAGAAATGAGTAACTGTGCACATTATTGTCACCTAGAGGATGCTAAAGGTTTTGCTGAGTTGATAAAAGGTCATTGTTTCATCAATGACTACTAGAGTAGATGCCTTGTTACTGCTAGGATAGGGGTGTGCACTTGATAAGTATGTGCATATTTGATATAACAATAGAATCTAATCTTAATAGAAATCCAGTTTTGACATAGATGCATTCTCTTGTTTAATTCTATGAAGACGTGTCCATCTTGTCTCCTTTGGCTGAGTCTCCTCCATTAGCTACCGGTTTCTCCTCCACCTCCTTAGCTACATATCCCAAGGCCCTCATCTTTGACTTAATGGCATCCATCTCAACTTTTGTTACAAAGCAATTCACACAGTTAGCACGTCTCCACATAACAAGGAACATCTTCTTCGCGATATCCTTCTCGAAACCCTTCAATGTGACGATAAATGACCCTTGGCTAAGTGCTTCCATCTCCTTGCGGAATCCTTCACTGAACTTATCAAATTGGATAAATCCACTATCAACACAAGCACAAAAGTCATCCATATCGGCAACCACAATACGTTTGGTCATGTGTGGTACAATGTAATGAATAGCCTCTTGAGTTAACCGATAGCCAGTGGTGCCTTGCAAGGAGCACTTCTCAAACCCCTTCAAGCCAGAGTTGATAACAGTGACTCGATCTTGAATACCACAATCAATCAAGCTTTCTTTGATGGACTTACTGATGAAGTAGAGTGTCTTAGCCTCGCCGGTGGCACGTCTCATGAACTGCTCTTTAGGGAAGGTAGATGCTAGGCCAAACTTGTCGTAAATCTCTGGCCAGATGGTAGGATCCACTGGAATGAAGTCTTCCTTGCCTAGATCTGTGCTGTTCTTGTGATGCATTCCAATTTTGCCTTTGGGTGCTTTCCGGATTGGTTCATCTTCCTCTTCCTTCTTTTCGACCTCAGGCTTGGTATCAGCTGGCTTGGCAGTATCGGTGTCCTCGCTCTTCTTGTCAACTTTCATGTGTGCATCCACCTCGACACCACCCCTAGACTCTCGAGCTAAAGCCTTCATCCGCTCAGTAGCATCCTTGCCCAATGGTGCCACCTTCTTGAGCAATGCTACATAGAAACCACCGGTATCCATATCTTGTGGTAAACATCTTAAGCTCTTGTTCAGATCAAACTTTGCCGCCTCTTCTTCTGTGGGTGGGAAGCACGAGGCACGGACACGTCGTTTCCAATCATCTTCAACATCATTGTATGATTTGTATTCAACAAATCCTAATGACTCTGTGCGCTCACTTAATGCAGCCTCATCCCATGTAGCTGGTGGTACATATGGAATAGTATCAAAGGGAGAGGGGGCAAACTTTCCGGGCTCCTCTTCGTCATCTCCCTTGTCACCCTTCTTCTTCATTGGCTCTTCCTGTGGCGGCTCTTTTCCGTTGGCTCTCATTTCTTCATACTCCTTTCGCTTCTCTTCCATCTTGGCATTATGTTTCTTACGATAATCCTTAATTGCCTTTCGTGTACGATTTTGACTTTCACGCAATACCTTCCAAGAACTCCACCCTGGCCGAGCTAGTAAGCCAGACATTCGATGACGTGGATCTTCAAGTACTAGTGCACCGTTGCCAATACGAAGAAGTTCCGCTACTACGCTTTCATTCTCAATCGGGTTCAATGAACAAGTTGAATAGACGAGATATCCTCCCACATTGGTTAACCGTGCACCTCTTAATGCAATTGATAATTGTAATGGATGTAAGGCCAATGCACCTAGTTGATTCCATCGTTTCCAAATACCTGGATTTTTACGCATAGTTCCATCTCCCGAGCATGGTACATCACATAAGACTCTGTCGAACATTCCTTCATTGGTTGTTCCCTTTTCAGACTTATCATCCAATATGGGAAAGTACTGTCCATCACACGATGTGACGAATACAGATGGACTGTTCATACGACGCAATTGATTCACCAACATGTATGCTCTCTTTGGATCTGCATCATTTGCAACTATATATCCCTTAGGTTCCAAATCCTTTACATTTCCATCGGTATTCGATTTCAGTCCACCAACAACTTCAAGCAGCTGACAAGTCTTACTGCCTGGAGCAGCGCACATATCCAATATACTCATGCCCTCTGCCGCGTTCAATACCACGGGTGGGATCATACTTACTGTTTCTTGTCTTGTGATGTGTCCACAGTCGGTCTAGTTGTGTGTGAGAGAGAGAATGAGTGAGATATGAACACATAATATGCACACATAAACACATGATACACACCTGAATCTTAAGCCATTCATGTAATGGTTCCAAAGACTTATTCCTCCGTAATGTACGTCGATCGATAGCTAATTGATATCCCAATGTTGTTGTCCCTGATGAAATGAACGGGATTGGCTTTGCCGGTGCAATTGTCTTTTTAACAATGATTGGATTATAATCATTCTTCTTCTTCTCTGATGCTGGTGGTTTAGTTTCGGTTGTATCTTCCTCCTTCTTATCCCCATCAACTTGCTCCTTTGCTACAACAGAATCGATCTTCTTATCCTTACCATTATCCAATATATTCTTAATACCACCAAAGACAACACTTCGTGTTGGCAATTCAACTTCCAATTCCATCTCCTTACCAACAAATTCCTGTAACTCATTCAATACCTTTGTTTGTATCGTACCATCTAATGACCTATCAACACGAAATGACGCTGGTAATATCTGTGACATTGTTGATATGAACAAATTACGTTCAGTGTGTTTTTCTTCATCGGTGTTACATGGTACAAATGTATTATTGTTTGTGGTATCCAATTTGGTATTGTGTAATCCAATTAAACTGTAATAGGATTCAAACTTTGCATTAGAATATTGTACAATGTTGTAGGAACCTTTACCATTCTTGTTATTATCGCGTTTGTCCTTTCGTGGTCTATTGGCTTTATCATTCTTTTCTTGTGCCTTGCGTTTACGGTTCCACTTCTTACCCATTCTTCTTTATTGTGTGTGTTGAGATAGGGGAGTTGCAAGAGATTTATTATATCTCGCCGCTGCCTGTTGGAGCTACTGATATTGTAAAGATCTCAAAGAGGAGAGGTAACAGGGGTTATATAGTTGCTAGAGAGATGGTGTTAATTCTAGATTGATGATTGATGGGTGGTTGTGAAACTTACTAGTACTTACCATATCGTAGCGTACCGTACTGATAAAATAAGGATACCCTCATAGGATACGTTGCGTATCATTGGCCTAAGAAGTTTGTGTTGCTGTGCTGTATTTGATTACGGCTTTGGCGTGCATGATGCATGCTTGATATGATTGCATGCCATGTTATGTAGGATGGCTCATCTATCGATATCTTACGAACGCACTGGGAGAATATGTGAGTGAGTTGATATACCTCTTACGATTAGCCCGTGATATGTTTATGATCATAAAAAAAACGCTCGGGCAAATCTATTGCAACAACATATCACAACATACCTCCGTTATCATCATAACATACGACACTTTGTTATTGTCAGTCATCGCGTCATGCTACCAAGAAGGACAAATCCATTACAGAGATCAATATCAAAAAGAAGAACAGACCCTTTACATAGATCATTTACCAACAAGACATCTAACATGTCGTCGTCTAACTCTACTACCGATAATACTCTTGCCTCTACCACCAATACCAAGAAGGACTCCTCATCACTTGTAATACTGTTCAAACTCATCGAGGCTAATGATTGGAGAAAGATCAATTCCATATTCTTATCAGATTTAGCAGGACAGAAGACGTTTCAAAATTTAGCATCGATAGTATCAAAATCAAATTCATTTAATGGCATGACTATATTGCATGCGTGCTGTCGATTTAATCCTCCCTCGATACTGATTAGTAAAATGATTGACTTGTGTCCATCTGCACCGGCTGCACAAGATGTGTTAGGTCGTACACCGCTTCATGTATCAGCAGGGACTCGTGCTTCTAGTTCAGTTATAAAAGTTTTAGTAGATTGCTATCCTGCTGCCTGTATGGTACAAGATACTGACGGTCGTACACCGCTTCATATGGCAGCAGATTCATCTACAGAACTATTCGAGGAATCTACATTTGAAAAGTCGGCACCGAGTCATCGTACCATTGGCATCTTATTACAAGGGTCGCTAGAGAGTGCTACACTAGAGGATGAGGATGGTATGTCGGCAATTGAATATGCTCTATTCTCCAACGCTGAACTAAACACTGTAAGACTAATACAAAAGGCAGCACAAAAGGTTTTGGTACGGCAGCAAAAGGAAGCTGAAGAAGAACGTAGAAGATCATCGGCAAGTACCGATCATTCAGAGCCACAGGTTATCAATGTATGCACGGAAATGCTCAAGAATGAAGAGACTAAAGAAGATCGGGATGCTAATGCACGACGTGCTAGAGATCATGCAGTACAGAATTTCAATTTGAGAGGAAGTCTAACCATGGTGGCACGGTCTGCTTAGATTGACATATGTATGTATCTTATATGTGTATATATATATTTGTATTGCTACTGTAAACATAAAGAAGACTTTGATTAAACTAGTTTGACCAATACCATTGCTATCTACATATCACTATCTACTCTTCGTCAGATTGATGTCACTTGAATGATTATTCGTAAACTGATTAGGCCTCTAGACTCTAGAGTCATTTTACCCCAATAGATTTGTGCTCTGTTCACAGGCAGTTCAAGCCAATGATTACGCCCTGCTAGGGTTAGAAAGACATGAAGCATGCATGTTATATATACTGTCCTGCTTTAAGGCTTAATCGTCAGTACTCTATCTAAATCTACTTGGCTCCTAAAACTCATCGTCGACAAGATCTAATGGTGTCATGCCATCTTTATCTCTCAACTTCTCGCTGACTCCCTTGCTCTTTAACAACTTGATGATCTGCTTGTTTCCATGCTCATGTGCCCACCACATTGGACCTCGACCATCTTTACTCCTCACATGTGCATAAGCTGGCTGTTCATTCAAAACTGCTGTCATCGTCTCAACGTCTCCCATCTTAATTAGATCGAAGAGGTTTGAGGTGATTGAATTATCCTCTCTTACTTGATTGATCTCCTTAATCTGATCCTTTGTTAAATCACCGTCACCAGAGAATTCCATGTTCTCGAGTGGTGATCCTCCTCTTGCCTCGCGCTCCTTCCTTTCTTTCACTGCTGCCCTACGAGCTGCCTTTTTTGGGTCGTTGAGATGTTCAAAATATTTCTTTTGATACTCATCATCGCCCTCCGTTTTGGCAAAGAGTCCTCATCTTGCTCGTATCGCCAATAGTGTTTACAGACACATGTGCCCTGGAGATCCAACCTGCTCAAAGTTCTCAATGCCAGGAGGTCAGCCATCACCAATGATGGAAGCAAGTCTCTTATTCAAACTTCACTCGCATGAACTCATACCAGGCGTCGAGGCCGATCGGAATCGATTCAAGCATGTGTACAGATCCAAGAATGGCAAGGTGAGAATCTACAAAATTCTTAGTGTTGATAAGAAAAGTAAGGAATGGGTAAAGGATAATCGTGTCTGTGATGCAGGTGGATGGTACTGTCCCGGTCAGTATCCTCCTGGTTTGCAAAAGGTGTTGAAAGATAAAAAGGATTTCAAGCAGCTAGAGGACTTTAATGCCAAAACGGAGGGCGATGATGAGTATCAAAAGAAATATTTTGAACATCTCAACGACCCAAAAAAGG
>Ga0214478_100313_pt1 | contig 28242 bp, 19 predicted proteins | sample M1_20Mar14CPVII9_2_FD_178001 | JGI IMG/M metagenome (GOLD analysis project Ga0214478, IMG submission 178001) | Marine eukaryotic communities from Monterey Bay, California, United States - M1_20Mar14CPVII9sort6BwellD7 | ecosystem: Environmental > Aquatic > Marine > Unclassified | place: USA... | reverse complement strand
CACAAGATGTGCTCATTTGTGTATGCCTCTTGATCTATACCTTTTGAATTGCAAATCTAACTCTATGCACTTACATCATATATGAATAGAAATGATATACTACGCCGACGAAAGTATTATGTATCAGATTGGACAGATGCATTCAAGAAGAAACGACAGGTTATACCCGCCGTGCTGTTCTTATACTTTGCATGTTTGGCACCGGCTGTTTCATTTGGTACTATATCATCTGAAATTACAAATGGGTCAATGGGCGTGGTGGAGTTTTTACTTGGTAGTGGTGTTGCTGGGATGGTGAGTAATTCTGTTATGACTGATGTTGCTCAAGTGTAACTCTGTCCAAGTCTAATCCTTTTCCTTTTCCACCATGACAGCTCTACTCAATCTTATGTGGACAACCTATGTCATTTGTGGCACCCACGGGTCTTACATTAGCATTTATATCAGGTTTATTTCGATTCTGTACATTGAGAGACTTGCCCTTCTTCCCAGTCTATGCATGGGTAGGATTATGGACGAGTGGATTCATGACATTTCTTGGATTATCAGGCTCGAGTAAACTGATCCGGTTCTGTACTAGGTTTACAGATGAGGTGTTCAACGGAATGTTAAGTGTGAATTTCCTATACGAGGCATGGTCATCTCTTAGACGAAACTTTGTTAATGCCGATCCAATGAATCTATCAATGCCTTTTGTGGCCTTATCAATGGCCCTTGGGACATTCTTTGGTACCATGAGTGTTGTTAAGTTTGAGGCATCAAAGTATTTCAACTCCAAAGTACGAAAGGTTATCAAGAACTTCGGGCCAGTATCAATGATAGTGCTATTTACTCTGCTGAATCTGTTACCGTGGACACAAAAGTTTAATGTTCCAACGTTGACAACTCCAGATTACTTTCAATTGGCTGGGGGACGAAATTTCTTAGTGGCGTTGAAGGCAATTCCTGTTAATATCCGATTCCTCTGTGCACTACCTGCTTGCCTGTTGACGTGTCTCTTCTTTATGGATCAAAATATCAGTGTTAGATTAGTGAACAGCCCAGAGAATAAGCTTAAGAAGGGAGCTGCCTATAATATGGATATGGTAGCACTGGGGATAATCACGGGAGGTAAGACTGTCGTTTATATTGTATACACAATGTATGCCTTTTTTAATATATTGTTTCTCACATCACGTATATTTATACATTCTTGCAGTTCTATCCATACTAGGCCTGCCTTGGATGTGTGGGGCAACTGTACAATCAATGAATCATGTCCGAGCCATGGCAGAAACAAAATTAAACCCCGAAACAAATGAAATGGAGATCACAGAAGTTACTGAGACGAGATTGACTGGCTTTGTCATACATGCCATGCTAGCATCGACCATTCTACTGCTACCATATATAAAGAAAATCCCAATCCCCGTAGTTTCGGGTGTCTTCCTATTCTTGGGTAGAAAGCTGATGTCGGGGAATACATTCTTTAGACGTATAACAGATGCATTTGCAGAAAAGTCACGGCTCAAGAGAAAGAATGCAATTCATCTATTGGGTCGAAAGAAGATGAACATTTACACGGGGATACAAGTCTTGTGTTTACTTGGTTTATTCGGCTTTAAGCAAATACCAGCAATCACAATCTTCTTCCCAGTTATGATTCTAGTGCTGATGTTAATTCGATCATTTATACTCCCGAGCATCTTTAGTGAAGAGGAATTCATTGCACTGCAAGATCCAACTCCGAAATGGAACGAGAGTGAGATTAAAGTTGCTGAAAAGTGTGTTAATCAATGTAGCTAAATAAGATTAAGGGATTTACGCTACTAAACTAATGAAAAGTATAACGATGATATCTCTGGAGATATGGCATGCTCTTCACAATCGAGACTAAGTAAGGAGGCTTTCATGCCAAACCAAACCGCTTCTTCTTCGGTCGCTCCTTGCAACAGGGCATGTATAAATGCCCCAGCTAAAGTATCTCCCGCCCCATTGCTACTTTTTACAGAAACAATGTCAGCTGGGAAGTGTAGAAACTCGACGCCGTCTTTCTTTGATGCTAACATGACTCCCCGGCTTCCAAGTGTGCATATGATATGTGCATTTTCTGCTTTCATTCTTGACAGAACTATAGAAGCTGCTTCTTTTATCATCTTGTACTCATCATCAGTTATAATTGTTTCTTCTCTCAGCCCCAACTCATCATCCGCTATTTCTTTTGCCATTGCAATCAGCTCGTCTTCATTGGGAAAGATATAATTTAGACACTCAACAAACTCAACACTGCTAAGCATACTTGCCTTTGGTACACTCGTTGGCTCAAAGCAGATTTGACATCCAGCCTCAACGCCATTCTGAGCTGCCTTTGTTACCGATTCTACAGTTCCATTTGAATCTAGCACAAGATACTCAACTCCATGCAAATCTTTCACTCGTGGAATAGGTATTTCAGACAGCACATCCATATCAGCCACTCCTCCAACTAAATCTCTGTTATGATCTAGAAGTGCTAAATACTGAGCTGTACGGCAGCCTTTTGCAACGTTTGCTGTTATTATCACTCCACTGTCCTCTTCTAATCGTGATACTATTCCTTGTCCACAGGAATCTTCTCCAATGGCAGTGTAGAATACTGGTTTAGACCCTAACCGTCCTAAAACCTCTGCTAGATTTCTACCTACTCCACCATCGGATTGGTGTATTACACCAGGATTTGAAGTGCCTATTATCAACTCATCTTCGGTATTCGATTTGGCAACAGTGTCAAGGACCGCTCCACCCACGCATACAACACGAGACCGAGGAGGAAGTTTTGATGACTGGATTGTTGTTTTTGTACTTCCTTCTTTTGTTGACATATTGCTAATACTAGTGGCAATCTTGGCACCAACCTTTGCATTGTTTTTTACAAGGGCAATGTTGCTTCTCAATGAATCGCCACTTGTTTTCTCTGCCACTGTTTTAAGTATGAATGGTGTTACATCATTCCCTTCTATACCAGCAACCTCTGCCTCTTGCAATGCCTCTTGAATTGCAGTTTCAACCTTTTCACCAGCGGGATCGTGATTAGGAACAGCCTGTGAATGATATCAGTTTAGTGAGTAATGTTGTATACTTTGTACACAAGATATGCACTATTTTCCAAAATAACTCACCACTAACATTCCATTTGATAATCCGAGTTCTTTCCCTATCAAGTATGCCGATGCAACATCATCTGCACTATCAAATCTCGAAGGAGACTGTACTCCACTTTGAGGAGAAAAGAATGCAGGGAATTCATTAGACTTCCATGTCCCTGTTGGAACAGCATACGTCTCAAGTACTTCTAATGTTTTCCTCACGTCAAGTATGCTCTTAACTCCAGCTGAAATGACAACCAATGGTGTACGAGATAACTCAATTAAATCTGTGGAGATATCAAGTGATAGCTCACCCCCTCTATGCACACCCCCGGTACCTCCTAGAGTATTAGAAAAGTATGAACATATCGTATGAGCATATCATGTGCTCACATCTTTGCAAACGATATATACTTCTAATCCTGCTCACCTGTTACAAATGTTGATATCCCTGCTAAATGAGCCAATCTCATCGTGGCAGCTACAGTTGTGGCACCCCAAACATTCTGATCAGATGATGTAGTATATCTCTGCTTTGATGCAACTAATGGCAAATCTCTTGTACTACATTTAACAGCTCGACCTTCCATACCAGCCAATGCCAAATCTTCCATTTCATCCGAATGTAACCCAGCTCTAAATATACCATTTTTAATTGCAATTGTGGCAGGTATACACCCTCTATCTCTTAATATTTGTGATACATCATTTGCAAGTTCTATGTTTTGTGGATATGGCATGCCATGAGCGATGATAGTTGATTCCAATGCTACTACTGGTTGATTTGAAGATAGGGCTTTGGAAACTTCTGGTAATATCTTTACACATGATGATGATACTGATCTAGTTGTTGATGTAGTAGTGGAAGTGTAACTACGCAATATATGGAATGCTCTCATGTTGCAATGTTGATGTTTGTAAAAATTTAATACAACAAATATCAAGACACTATCGCCTCTACCAACACGCCAATCGAATAAACGTTATAAATAGTAGATTAGAATAGTAGATTAGAGCTTAGAGCCCAGGAGAGAGAGAGTAGCACCCAAGTACAATAGGAGTGCTCCCCTGAGACAGTTCAATCGCCAAAAGCAAATTTACTCTTTGTGCAATCAGTAGGGTAACGTAAGTTGTAAAGTGTATTGCTCTCTTGTACCGAGTTGATTATAGACCGTGGCAATTATAAGAAGAAAAGGTGAGGTATGGTGAATTGGCTATCATGTGGCGCAGTGACTACATATGTTTACTTCAATTACAGCACTAACTTCGTACTGTACTAATATATTGCATCTGATTGTTCAGATTATATAAGGTTCGTTTATGTTTATTATGTACTGTGTTTCATATTAGACGGCTTATTATTTGTGTGGGAATAGTAGTACAGTGTACATATCATATGTACCTTACCTTTGTCTTTTTGGTATTGAACTAACATATACAGATTCAGATAGCAAATAAACACAATGAGTACTATTCAAATGTACGATGCACAAGCTAATAGTATCAGAATAGAAGATATAGCATCTAATGATAATAATAGAATCATGCTTGAACGCATCAAAAGAAACAGTGTGGCTGATGATACAGAATTGTATATCCAAAATCAGCATGATATTAACGGAGAAGCTTGTCAGGATTATGTTCCAGAGGGTGCTAATGATATGGGGTGGTTGGGATATTTTATTAGCAAAAGCAATTGTTTAGAGAAACTCTACATTAGAGATTTTACACCTACCTCCGGCGCAAGTGTTATGGAAGTACTCGAGCCATTATTTATGGGCGTAAACAACAACAAATCAATTCACAAATTAAGTTTTTATGGTATGGATCTGTTGGGTGGCAAAATATTTACTATTCTTGGTCCTTTCTTTGAAAATTGTCCTACCCTTGCTGATCTAAAGATAAACATTTGTCACTTGGGAGATGATGGATGGCGTTTGTTATCCATGGCAATTGGAAGTAGTAAAAACAAATCATTGGAAAATGTATCATTACCAGGGAATAATATATCCAATGAGGCATTAGTGGACATTGTTACATCATTGAGCATGCATCCCAATCTCAAGGGGCTTGAGCTCAATGGTAATCAGATTAGTACAAACGGATGTATGACATTGGCAACACTATTGCGAAACTCAGTTACCAATTTGGAAACTCTTGATCTCGAAAGTAATGAAATCAACGATGAGGGTCTAGATGTTTTGGTGCCTGCATTAAAGAGTTGTTATCAGTTACGTACATTGTGGCTTAGTAGAAATGAATCCATTACATCAAAAGGGTGGCAGTACCTTGCAAGTATATTGGAAGCTCCTAACTCCAACTTAAAAGATCTTGCTCTGACAGGCAACAATGTTGACGATAAAGCCTTGACTTCATTTGCGGATGCTATGAAGAATAACCGATCATTTGAAGTTATATCCCTTGGTTCAATTGCATCTGATTCTATTGACGGAGAAGCGAGCCGAGCTTTTTCCAAACTTATTTGTGACACATCGAGTATCAATTCAACCTTCCTATCCAATCATACCCTTACATATGTGACTCAATTGTCGAATACAGCCCCATTGCAACCAATCTTCAGATTGAATGAAAGAAAGGATAAGAAAGAAGTGGCAATGATCAAGATTCTACAGCACCATGATGACTTTGATATGACGCCATTCTTTGAATGGGAATTCAAAGTCTTGCCTCTCATGATCGAATGGTTTGAGAGAGCATCTTCAATAACAATGCCGGACAACTTTCAATCTAATATTGGTCCAAGGAAGCTGTCTTCAATCTACCAATTTGTCAGAGGCATGCCACTATTGTATGTTGAGACTCGATTACGGAAGGAATTGGAAGATATCAAAGCAGCACAAATTCATATTGATGAAGAGCAGGCGAGGCTCGATCGGCAGAAACAGTTAAACGAAGAGAGGAAGAGAGGTATTCTGGAGCGGCTTGGGCGTAATGTCTAGGTATATTTTGGTATATGATAGACGACGGGTAATCAATATAGATATGTAATACAACAACAACTATTAGATATCATTATCCTCATACACTGTGGCACTTATATAACCTTATCATCATGCGTCATACAGGCTTAATCAAATGCAAAGAGTACCGAGCCATAATACCTGAATAACTACCCAGGGATACAAGTTTTTAAGAGGAGGACCAGCTTCATCCTTTTCAATGAAGCACTGGGCTGCTAGAGATAGAAATGCTGGGATGATTGAGTAACCATATGCTTTGAGTGGGCTTTCACCCGAGGCAATGAACCAACTCAATACAGCAAAGTGCATTAGATTTTGCCCCATAATCTTAACAATGAACTTGATCTTATCCGAACGACTCTCACATCCCCACGCCTTCCCAGCAGCCTTTCAACGAGAGAGTAGAGATGTGTGCATGAGCAAAATGGACATATCATATGCACAAAAATGGGACATATCAACATCATACAAACTACACTCACTTCAGGATCAAGACGACACTGCAAACCAACAAGAGCCCAAAAAGCAGACAAAACCTTTGTTGCTGTAGTAGCATAGTCAGCACCAGTGAGTAAAGCATGAGTAAGAAATGAGGTTAGTGTTAAACTAAACACTTGGCCTCCTTTTCCTAATTTCAATTTCTCAGAACTGCCGTTGATAATGTTCTTAAAGTTGGTAATAACTGCCACTAAGCATCCCATACCCAATGCCTTCATAGGTTCAACGTTGTGAGAAAGAATGGCATGCATTGCAATTGACGGTGCGAGGAGATCTGCTCCATCCAAGTTCAGAAAGTGCTCTGCAATTCCCTGTTCTTCTTCGGAGATATCCATCTCATATGCCGCGAGAGAAGTTTCAGGAGCTAACCAATTGACTAACCCTTGTAGACCTGTAATAGCAACCACAGACTTGGCTGTTGCTTCGACTGGCAAACCGGCACCACCGCGGATTGACAGGGCATTGTTCATCATTGTCGTCTTTGATAAAAATGCTCGACGAGACGAAGGACGATGAGCAGCCGCCACAGCCACTCCGCCGATTAGGATAGATGAGATGAACTTGATTTGCATGATATACTACTCTATTACTTATTATAATGGCTGATTGATTGCAAAAGATCGAATAACAACATCAACATCAAAAGATACGGGGGGTTCGCATGAGGATACCGCAAAAAATAATATGAGAGTGTAAAATATGCCAGTAGATATCAGTATCAGCCCTTGCTCTGTTGACTTGTTTAAGTTATGGTCGGCGCCACCGAAGCTCACCACATCATTAGCCTATTTAATAGTTGGTAGGAGAATTAGAAGTCTACACGAATTCACAAGTACGGTTCGAAATCTATATATTGCAATATACATAATTTGACACAAGATGGGCGTGTCTAAAAATGGTGTCGGCGCATCTCCCTTCCATGATCTTACCACTACAAATAATAATCGACGTAGTCTTCAGCGATATGTTGCAATACTTTGTGCCTTTGCAGTGACCATGTTTATAACATCACCATCTTTAATCCAATCATCACCTTGCTCTGAAGATTCAACAAATAACAATAGTAACAATAATGCAAATAACGATAATAATGTAAACATACTACCAATAGCAAAGAGCAATACAAGAGGATTTCGTCCAGTATATGTTTATTCAAAGGTAACACCACCAAATGCACCGCAATATTCACAATCTAAACAAGATGTACTAATATTGGCATTAACAAAGGCAAATGATGAATCAACTATAGGTACTATACAACAATCTGATTCAACAAATAGGAAACCATATTTTGTCGATCTAGCAGCGAATGATGCAATATCATTATCAAATTCATTACTATTAGAAAAGCATGGATGGGAAGGGATATGTTTAGAGCCAAATCCTATATATTGGTATAGATTAGCAAGTTTCCGAACATGTACAATAGTTGGTGCTTTTTTAGGAGGTACACAAGAAGAGGATGGGAAAGAAGTTGATGTTAGATTACCAAATACTGCAGGTAGGGGTGTCTATGGAGGAATAGTTGGAGATGGTATGGATAACACAGGCACAGTCTCTCATACCGTTGATGAGAAACGGAATATAGTTTCAATTGCAACTGTGTTTCAAGAAACAAACGTTCCAGCAGTGATTGATTATCTATCATTAGATGTCGAAGGTGCCGAGTTACTAGTTATGAAAGACTTTCCATTTGACAAACATAAATTCAAATGGATAACGATAGAACGTCCAAAGGATGAATTAGTTAACTTATTACAACAAAATGGATATAAGAAGGTAATGACAATAGCCAAATTTGGAGAGATATTATTCTATCATACTGAGGAAGTAGGTATTAGTGAAGAGGTTATTAAGATGATTGCCGAGAATCTAGATATCAAAGACTATACTGGACCATGGGAAATGCCTCCTTCTCAAAAGTAGACCAAATTATCTGATATAGTAAAAATAAAGATATGAGTAGGTTAAGTTAGGATACCAAAGTAAAATCAATGTGCTTTAACGTACATTTCCCATACGCTATCTTCCATCATCCTTGCCTGCCAAGCTCTATCTCCACCCTCACAAAAGGGAACTACTCTACAAACTAAATCTCTATTTTGTAGTTGTTTTGATAATCTTATACACTCTTCTCTACTCCAAGTACCGAGACAACTAAATCCCTCCTTCTCTGCATGTGCTGCTAATTCTGCAGCCTCATCGTATGGCATTCCTAATACATATGTGCATGATGATGCTACATATTCAATTGTAATTTTGGAGTTTTTGACAAATGTTTCATCCAATAAAAGTATATGAAATGGATCATTATCATCTCTGCTGACTCTTGGGTCATCAATTAACCATTCCACTGAAGATGCGCGTTTCATAGTTTATGAAGATGAAGAGAGGAGATAATAACATCATTTGTCAGTACATGAAGCAGACTCGTCGAGACTTTATATTGAACACAAGCATTGACAAGATAAAACAATACAAACGCGGACTTTCCAGAACCTTTATTTCCTGCTCCACCCGTCTCTGTAGATGGTGTCTTTTCCTCTCCCGGTATATATACCTCACGCTTTTCTTCTGTTTCTGTTTCGGTTCCTGGTATTGCAACAGGGGATGCCAATAGCTGTGTAGCATATGATGTGCACAAGTTGCAATTATTATTTGAGACGACAAAGGCCGATGAGGACTGAAGAAGAGCAGCAAACAGAGCGACTGCCAATACGAGTATAGTATGCATAGTAAAGGAGAGCATGGTTATATATCTCTATTGCCATTATCTAGAGCAGCAAATAAGCATTTTTTCTTTTGTGCGGTGGCGGTGTTTTTTGTAAGTATATAAATTTACGAAAATAGGCTCTCTCAGGAACGACCATACCACAGTGACAGCACCGCTTCCCGTCTGCTCAGCGAAGTTAAGCACTGTCGGGCCAGGTTAGTACTACGGTGGGGGACCACGTTGGAATCCTTGGTGTTGTTCTTTTGCTTTTGATGAGTATTTGTATCATTTCTTTTATTTTGATTTGCAAAGATATCTACTTTTTTATATCGTACTTTAAAATAATCTACCAACTATACCATATACTGCGCAGGTATTCATCCGATACGATACGCAAACAAACAAACTTCGAAACCAAATGAAAAGGGGGGAAGACTTCAAGCTTCGTCTGACAAATCTTTTTTGTGCTTAGGATACCAAGTAAAGATTGAAACTCTCACTCTTGACGGACTCTCTCCTTTGATAACATCAATCTAATGCTCTGACAGTATAGGTATAGGACGTACTTTCATACACCTTTTCTACATCCAGTTGGTATGAGAACATTCATTGAATAAATAGGAAGAAGAAGTAAGCAGGCAAAAGGATACCGCAAAGGATACCGACCTCACACTCTCATAATTTTTCAGCCGCCGGCTGCCGTTACTACTGACATTGATAGGCGGCTCCACTACAAATAATATAGAACAATGGGCAATCAAACCAACATAGAATCATCATCATCATCAGGAGGACGAGATGATGCAATTGAAACATTAATAGATATAGATCCAAATGGTATAAATTATAGAGTATCAAAAGTTAGGGTGAGTATATTAATAATTATTTCTGATTGTTGATGTCGATGTGTGTTGTTTTATGTGTTGCATGTGCTGTGTTTAATGGTATACAGCCTTTTATTTGAATGCTAACCAACTCTTCTTTTATCTGTAATTACATGTGTGCACATTATATACACTAAATCTCTCACACAACTTACACCAACATTTCTATCACAATAAAACAAACTAAAAACAGACACAAGCATTAGCACAAGCATTACAATACCGTTCCAATCGTATAACCGATACATCATTATTTGATGCAGCACATTCCTTGGGTAGATATGAAATTACAGGTACTAATGATAGTTTAGAGTTGTCTAATTTGTTTAATGATGTTAGTGTTGGTGAGAAGGAGGGGGCTGATGTCGATAAGTCAACAGCTGAAGAGGATAAAGATGGAGATGGAGATAATACAAAAGACGAGGAAGAAGAGAAACAAACATTAAAAGAGGGATGGCAAACACGTATATTACATCATCATGATAAAATTATACGTGCCAAGAATCACAGCGCTACTGTTCTAGCCAAACAACAAACCTCAGCAAGTGGCGGTAGTGCACCTTCTTCTTCAACAGCGGGTGGAGGAATATTAAGTAATGGTAATGCAGCAATACCACCACCAGAGTTGATATCAGCATTACGACATATATTTGGTTCAGTTAGTTCATCTGATTTACAAGAGTTATTAGAGAGCCCTGCTAACAAATCAGCTGACAAATCTGGGGCGGGTGCAAAGGGAACTAAGAAGATTCCGGACGGTGTGAACACCTTGCCATCCTTATTATCAACTGTATTAAACCATAGTGTGTTCAAGGGTACTTCATCTACTTTACCAACATCCACTGCCTCAAATGATGAAACAACTGCACTATTAGGTACTTCTAGTAGTAGAAAAGGCAATGTTAAAAGAGATTGGAAGAGTATGTTCGATGTTACCAACGATGACAATAATAACAAAGAGGGCGCCAAAGATGGAGAAGGAGAAGATAGAGTAGAAAGCTTCGGCAGTGATCGTGCCACAATTGACAATTCCGATATCTCCCCTGACAAACAGTCAAATTCCAACACTACTTCCCAAGAAACACCCTCCACCAACAGCAACGAGAAAGAGAAGGCGAAAGAGATTATTCCACCACCAACTAAACCAACAGCAGCAAACATAGAATCAATAATAGGTAATACAATACGTGATATGATACAATTGAATGGATCACAAAGTACACGTGTTCATGGTTTATTGATTGGAGTGCTTTCGGTATTGACTGGTTGTTTATATACTAGTGAAGAATTGGAGAATTTAATTACTGGTAGTAGTAGTAGTGGTGGTACAACGGGTGGCGGAGGAGCATCAGTTGATACATTTAATGAAGGCACTTTACTTCAGGTGGGTGCATTACTTTCTGTATTACCCAAGGATGATTCTTCAAGTGTATCATCAACGGACTTTGGATTAAATGATGAATTATTACAATACTTTGTAAATGCATCATCAACATATGAAGAACGGATTGAAATACAAAAGGCTAATTTGTTCAAGAGTCAAGTATCTTCTACACCCTTGACAACTCCAAAAGATGATGGGGATGAAGATAAGAAGAAGAAATCATTATCAATTGCTACTACCGGATCTAATATAGAATCTCCACCACCATTAGAGAGTGATTCAAATTCAGGTGGTGAAGGAGAAGAGAGTGATGATAATCCTCCAGCAATTGAAGAGGGAGTTTCAAGTGATAGTACCATGCCTCCATTAATTAGCCGTCCTAGTGAAAGCTCTAATGAATCGGATAATAATAATAATGCCTCTTCTCCAGTGGTAGCGGATGAGGAGGATAGAGCCGCAGAGGCTAATCGATTACTTCAGAATATTGTGGATATTGTTTCGGAACATTTAGATAATGCTATTGCTAATGCTGCAGATGAGGAGGAAGATCCCGAGGATGAGAATAATAATAGCTCGGAAAGTGGAGGTGAGAATAATTATGCAGCCTTGGGTGAGGATGATGAATCTGATGATGACGATGAGTTGGATGATTTGTCCTATGCCTCTGTGTCCACAAATAGCGAAGAAAGTGAAGTCGGCTTTGAAGAGATTGATGACGACGAGGAGGAAGAAGAAGAAGAACTCGACGACGACGATGATTTAGATTCGGGTGATGAGGATTTAGCACGTGCACTAGCTTTAAGCCTTGCCGCGGCCATTGAAGCTGACAGTGACAACTCAGAGGAGGAGGGTAGCGGAGGTAGCGATGCAAGTGATGCCACAACCGAGGCTGCCACTGGTGGTACTGGCTCGTTAAGTACAGCTGCTACCAAGACTCCTGCACCGTCAAGCAACGTCTCAGATAGCGAGCCCGAGAAGGATACTACTAATTCGACTCCCCTCCCTTCATTGCCTACACCTCCATCAATATCCATCTTGCCCAATTATGAAGAAGAGACGGACGATTCAATGACTACTGAGGGTTGTACCGATGAGGGTGCTAAATTGACTGCCAAGGTGGATCTATCATCCGTCTTTGAACCATCGGCTTTATCAAGTTTTGGTCAATTGCCTGCGTCACACGTATTGTTGCATTTGTTAAGTTCCGTGCTTGGATTAATGCAGGGTAATGAGTCGCCCGACAGTATTGATAGCTCTGGTGATATCGTGTCACGATTTTTATCCAAACAGAAGGCTTCTTCTAAGGCCAAAGAGGGAGAAGATACAAGTAATGACAAACAAGCGGTCAAAACATTTGTACCAGACTCATCTACCGCTTCAATGTTGATTGCCTCTCTCCAATTATCAAGTCATTTACGGAATTCAGCTATTGCAGTATTGAATGATTTGTTGGCAGATGTAGATGAGGATAACAAAGAAGAGGAGGGTGCTGCAGTAGATTCTACTTCAACTGGCAATGAGGGTATCCAAGCTACCAATTCAGCTGATAGTACTGGCGAAGATGGACTACCCGAAAAGGAGGACCCAGCCGGTTTAGACTTTGCTGTTGTTTCCGCTGCCTTTGGCGATGAGACAGCCCGAGCTGCCGTGGAATCTCTCGAGACCAAAGGGCTTAATCGGAAGGCAGCCGCCGCTGCAGAAGTTGCCTCGTTGGAACACAAAACCAAGCTCAAGTTGGTAGAGTTGGGTAGGAAGAGGGTGGCATTATACTCTACGATATGTCATCTTAATTTGAGATGCCTGAGATTCTTCATGGGAGAGTATACCCAGCATAGTGTTGTCGGTTCTCCTGAAATATTGAAACTTGATTTGGGTGCCTCCGAGGAAGAAGATGTTTTAGGAGCTCCTTCTGCTGATGTGTCTATTTCTCTATCAACCAAGACACGTCTTGCCTTCTTATCTGTCCTGACCAACTTTTACAGTAGTGCAACATCGAATTCGTTCCAATCACTCATGTCAACAATGGAAAACTTCTATACAAAATGTAATGCCACTGTGGACGAAGATGAGTTGAATAACGACTTCTTTGTTTCACAATTGTGCAACGAGTCCTTAAGTCTTTGGGGATCAGCGTTGCCTTTGCTTTATTCAGATCATGAAGCACGTGTAGAATTGTTGGAAAGTATGCTAGCATCGACCTCTATTCGAGTGGGTAGTAAGAGGATCCAATCTTGTGTTTGGACTGATGATGAATTACAAAGCTTGAAATTAGACATTTTGTGCAAGCGTTTGAGAGTTAGTGATATGCTAGATTGTTTTGTGGCATCACCCATGGCCAACAACATTGAGGTGACTGATGATAATGAGACTTCCACCACTCAGCCACAAAACTCCCTATCAACCATATCTTTATTGAATACAACAATTATGGAACGATTAGCCGGGAGAAGAGGAGACGACAATCTTACCAAACTCTATCTTGCTTTATGCCAAAGGGCAATGTCCAACCTCATATTATGGAATGATTTATCCATGTCATCAAATGATGCTAATGATCACGATATTTCTGGAGGAGATTCAAGCACCAATCCTGGCTCTAGTGGGTCGGCATGGGGAGATATTGGGTCATTACAACTCAAGGTAAACCCCTCTAAACTTCATTTCGATCCTTCAAAATGTGCTGATTCAATCTCGGTCGCCTCGCCGGGATCTTCAACGTCCGTTACTGCAAATCAACGAGCAACCAAGGTATGGGGAACCGTGCTATCGACTACTTGTTTCATGCCAAAGAGCGGTGTGCATAGATTTGCTGTCAAGCTGGACAAGTGTGAACGGGGTCATATATTCGTTGGTGTGTCCACCTCACGAGCTAATCTCAAGACCTATGTCGGTGGAGATTCTAACGGTTGGGGTCTCATTGGAACCCAAGCACTATGGCATGATCGGAATAAACTTCGAGGTGATTATGGTGCCACTTTTCGAACAGGTGCTGTTGTCGTCGCCACTCTTGACACAAATGTTGGGACGTTAAGTTATGGACTTTGGAAAGATGGTGCTCCAGAAGCTTCCGCTGGACCCTTATCACCACAAGCGTTGGCATCTCCACGACGAGGATCGGCTGCAGGTCCAACTATTGAAGATTGGGGCATTGCATTCGAAGGTATTCCTCTAGACGTGAAACTTTACCCAGCTATTGGTTTATATCAAAGAGATGACCACGCAACTCTGTACACTGTTACTAGCACGGCAATGCAATCTTCATCTCTCCTATCACCAATATCAAGTGGAGATATTTACTTTCCTTCTTTGCCTCAAGATGATGATAATGAGTATGAAGAATATGATCAGCAGCAGCTGTCGTGTATCCGATCGTGGAATCAACTGCTATGCTCTGATGGTGTCTCTTTTGCCACTGACATCTTGACAAGATCAATACAACTTCTCTCAAATGATGATAAATTATTATCAAAAGAGGATAACATTCTCTTGACAACAATCCTTCCCAGCCTGGCTTCGAGTATATGCCTGATCCCCTCTTGCATCCCTACTCTTTCTGTCAAGTATGCCATGGATTTGTTACCTCTTGTCACAAGATGTGCAAAAGTGATTGATGAAATGATGCCATCTAAAGATGAATCTTTGGAAGTTGAGATGAAAGAGGGGGAATGGACAATATGTGTCGATTCGTCGTCAGACTTCCAAGGAGATGATGCAGACAGCTCTAATGAATACACTGTGTGCCTCAAGCAGACAATGGACGAGACAGAACCCCCCAACCATGTTTCTTACGAAGGGATTTCACCAAGTAAAGATATCTTTATTATTGGTTGTTCCTCGGGTACTCGTGTTCAGTTTGTTGAAGAACGATGTGGCAGTAAAAGTCAAGAAGAAGAAGTCTCTTCATTTGAGGAATGTGCTAAAGTATCTACGTCATCCTATGTTATTGATGCTCGCCTTAGTCTAGATGGGAAGAAATTTACTGGTATTCGGCGTAACACAAATGGATCATCTGAACGTGTCACTGGTCGCCTCAACAGTTCTCCTTCAGGAGGAGAGAAGCTTGACCAAGTTGACAATACCACAAAGTTGATTCAAACGGAATATCTCTTGTGCCTTGCAGTTGGCCATCTTTCCCTCATCTTATGCTCTCAGACATCACTTTCTGATATTGAGCAGGCCAAGGAACTTCCACTGTCAAACAAGTCGTTAGAGTCTCTACTGGCATCTCCCATCTTATCCGGGGGTGTACTGGATCGTAATGGAAGTACCACAAGAAGTATAATAGACTCAGTGTGGGATCGTTGCCGTTCGGGAGATGCCTATACAGAATTGGTAGAGCAATGGCAAGATTCGATCTACTTTGAGCTATTTTCAACAGCAGAAGATGCAGCAGCATCATCAGAAGACTTGGCAAAAGCTGATAAGGCTAAGCGCATCATTAATGAACAGACCATTCAGAAAGGTTCGCTCTCTCGTCTCTGTCCTGAGGCATATGAATCAGCCCAGAAAACAGTTGCTTCAGTGATTTACTACCACATTACAAAGGACACTCAATCATACAATGCAATAGAGGCATTGAAGATATCACTTTCGATTATGGAAAATGGCATCCGTGATGCTCTTGTATGCGCTAAAGACGGCATCTCTCGCAAAGAAATATGTGAGAATCGCTGTCGTCTCTTCGAGCTAGTATCAAAGTTCATGTTTGACTTTGCACCTAATGACAAGTCATCAAAACAGGTTGTAATTGAGGACCTTGTACTTATCTTCAAATCCATCAAAACAGAGCAAGACCTCAAATACATCAAACAGCAGATGAATGTTAGAACAGAAAAGAGTATAATGCGCTTTGTTGGACTTCGATCATTACATTTGCTGTTGCAATCAGAGAAGGTGAACAAAGATACCTTGGAAGGCATTAGACTTCACACTTCCATCGAGGCAGTGTTAGTATCATTACCAAGACTGATTTGTCCACCCTCATCATCATCTGTAGGAGATGGTGATACTCTGCAGACTATGATTGCTGGAAGTGCTGCTTGTGTTCAGACATGCATCTATTCATGTATCCGCAGGTTATATGGCAACATTGGAACGATCCTAGCAGATTCCGTCGAGCAAGGATCCTCATCACTATTGCTTGCACTTCTATCAAATTACTTCAATACATTTCACTCAACAGAATGTAGTGACATTATATTGAAGGTATTGCCAAGCTTGAGAAGTCTTTCTGCTCGTGTTAGAGAAGAGGCTCTTCTCCCAAACAATATGGATGCATCGCTCAACACTAGCCTCCTCGGTATTGTTCGTATGAAAGAAAGTCAACGATTGATATCAGCTTCCGTCGCCATCTTATTGACATTGTGTTCTCAGTTAGCACAGGTAGCTACCTCTTCTGAATCTTCCAATTTGATTGATCTCCTGTCGGATAATCTTATGCAGGAACTTTCGGACTCAATTCCATACCTTGTGGACAATACACGAGTGAACGTTGGCCATGATATTGTTAAGGCAGTGCAGGCTGACTGGACTACTTACAAAAGTTCTTCTTCTGAAAGTACAAAGTCTAAAGATACCAAGTCCAATGAAGCTCGACCAATTAAAAGTTTGGAGTATATGTCTGATTATGGATCTTTGTCAATGAAACCAAAGACATTGAAACCCGTGTCCCCGCCAGTCAACTACATTACTCAGCTGCTCAACATTTTACATGTTGCAAGTAAGTCACAAGCTTTCATCGAGTCAATCAAGAAGAGATCAGAAACCTTGTTCTCGGCATTTGGGCTTACAGAGGACAAGGCAAGTGTATCTTCACCTTTCAGTGGACTGCCTCTGAAAGTACAACGTCGTGTTTTGCGTCTATTACGGCCCATCCTACTGTCAATGGATGCCAATCTGTCAATCGTTCGTCAATTATTTGGCATCGTGCGTGTCGGTAAAGATCAAAGCCATGATGATCTCTTACTTGCACCCAGTGCACTTGCTCTTCTTCGGTACCTATATGCCTTTTCATCATCATGGAGAGAAGGCATTCATCAAAGTATATTGTCATGTGAGGCTAATGTATCAGTCTTTGGTGGTGTTCCCGGCTTGCTCCAACCTGGTTCCTTTGTCATGATTGAACCTGAGAAGATGGAAAGATCAGCTAAACCTCGTAGTGCTAGCAGTGCCTTAGCTGGTTTGACACCCAGCATAACTCTTACTTCTTCTGGAAGCGGAACTGAAGAGATTGTAGCTGGTCTAGGCCGTCACAAAGCCTTGTCGGGAGTTTTGAGCAGCATTGATCCCCGTACTGGAATGTGTGAGGTGATTGTATTGGCAAATAAATCCCATGTTCATCTTCCTCAAGGTTTGGATATCAATAATACGACCCCCGAGGGTAAGGATGCTTCAAGCAGAGTTAGTATCCGTGCTGTTCGTATTAGTGCAGCAAATGTTCATGCTGTAGACGAGCTTCCACTAGTTGATGGTAACAACTTGCCTGATATGAATGTCTTTAGTCCACTCTGTGAAGCAATGAAGTCAATCTCTGCCTCAATCAAGACCGTAAGTAGCACCTCGGACAAGGAACTATTTGACGTGGATACAAGTGCAAATGACTTGGTTGATTGTTGCCTTGGTCTACGATCTATGACCGTGCTAGCATCTGAACCCAAGCTGCTTCAAAAGTTTGACGAATCAAGTAGTTTGCAATCACTGCTTGCACATGCGTAAGTTGTTTCCTCGCCTGAATCTTCTTTTGTTGTTTGTTTGCCCTAAGTTCTGATCATACTTCTCTTTCTCCTGTAGACTTGAACTGGCAAGTCTTCGAAACAAGAACATTCGTGGCCTTAGTTCATTACCAAGTCTAGAAGCTCGTATCTGGCATCTTTTGCTTGTTAGACTGGCAGTCAAAGCAAGGCGTGCAAAGCTAGATGATACATCTCCTTCTAGTCTAAATGAACTATTCGACAACGACAAGTCACCTACTTCATCATCCACTTCTGCTGATAGTAGTAGCAAGAGTGGAAAGAAGAGTCTTCGTACTCCCCCTTCAGCAGCAGCAGGTGGGTTCTTCTTTGGCGAAGAAAGATCATCGACGAGAAGTTCCGCCCGCGCACCTAGTAGTCGACACGGTGGAGAAAGTGGGCGTGCTTCGGCATCTACCGTGGATCAAGACGAAGATGAAGACGAGGAAGAAGAAAACGATGAGGCCGTTGATACAGCAGCCGCTCATTTACGCGAGGTTGCCATTGTTCAGATGGCAGAACTTGGCCTGCCGAGACAGTGGGCAGAGCTAGCATTGAACCGAGTAGGGGGTACAAACATTGAGGCGGCTGTTCACTTTTGTTTAGAGAGGGGTGGCGACATGGAAAGACTTCTTGCTGAAGATGCTGAACGTAGAGGATCTTCGTCTTCATCAGCTCGACGAAGGGGATTTGGAGCTTCTCGTATAAGTACAAGTGCCAATTTGATAAGGCAACTTACTGAGATGGGCTTCCCTCGGCATTGGTGTGTTGAGGCATTGACGGCAACGAGGAACAATGTCGATGAAGCTTTAACATGGATCCTCACCAATGGAGACAGACTGAGCGCTCAAGACGAGGCAGCCGAAGATGACCAAGATGAAGAAGATAGTGAGGAGGAAGAAGAAGATGAACTAGAAGATCTAGAGGAGGACAACGGTGACGAAGATTCAGAAGAAAGTAAGGACGAGGAAGATTGCACCACCGCTGAGAAGATTGAAGAAACTTTGGAAAGCGAGAAACAAGAAGAACTCATTGAGCAAAGTAATGGATGGTCAGGAGTATGTCCTGTACGATTTGTTTCAGGCAAGTCCAATATCAAGAAAACAACACTAGACATTACTGGACTACCAACTGGAGGATTTAGTTCAGTCGGTACAAAAGGAGTGCTACTAACAAGAGGAAAGTGGTATTACGAGGCAGAGATCAAAACAGCAGGATGTCTCCAAATTGGATGGGCAGACTCTTCTTTCGTTGGCCATTGTCAAGCAGATCGTGGTGATGGTGTTGGAGATGGACCTAGCTCTTGGGCATTTGACGGTTGGCGGCGTTACCGATGGCATTCTTCTGCTACAGAATGGGGATGTAAATGGGCAGAAGGCGATGTGGTTGGATGCCTCGTTGATATGGATACCAAGACTATTAGCTTTACTCTAAATGGCAAAGGTGAAGAAATTGGCATGGGGGTTGCCTTTAGTGGTGAAGGCTTCCGTCCTTGCAGTGGTGTTTATGCCTGTGTTAGCTTTAACAGACGAGAGAAGCTTCGATTGATTCTTGGTGGAAAGAATACCGAGCCATTTAAATATCAACCTGATGGATATCGTGGTATCGGTGAGGCAATTCAAGATGCTATCAAAGAGAGGGAGGTTCTCCTAGCCGAAGAGAAGGTATTGATTGATCCTAGTATCTCGTCAAATGATGATTTGGATAGCAAACGTTTTATTTGTGATTTTGGAGATGGAGAGCATGGACATGAACTGTTCGCATGGCAGCATCGATATTATGGCTCAGATGCTTCTGTCCATTTAGGAGCAGGCCGACCAGGTCTCTTGGGGTTGGGTAGTGGCTCCAAGACCTCAAAGGGCAACTCTACTTCGGCCAACCGTGAAGATGCAGACATTACAAGCCGCTTATCCAAGATTTTATCATCTACAAAGGACAGTAAGTCTACCTCTGAAGGTGCAAAAGGCGAGTCTACGGATTCAATCGAATCCAGTATCAACATCTTGCAAGAGGCATATGATAAGATCAATGATGAAGTAGACAAGGAGTTGAAGGAAGTTTGTGCTTCTTTATCCGTGCTATACTCAAGAAAGTTGATCATGCATACAATGGTTTCTTCTTCGTCCAAGTTTACCCTTCGTTCATTCCTACCATCCTCAGTAGATACAACAGAAGATGGGGTGAGCAGGAGATTATGGCAAGTTATTGAGCTTTGTACTTCACTTCAAGCCTCTGGTTGGGTTGGTGAGGCAGGAGCAATGGCCGTGGCCGCAGAAGCTCTCGGCCTTGGGATATCCACTGGTGATAACAAGTCCAAGACGATTCCTCCGGGTATGTGCACAGTCAGTGCTACACTTGATAAAGTCCACCTTCCTTGTGGAGGTCTTACTCAGTTTTTGACGTCGGCAATCTCTCCCCAAGGCTGCACTTCATCCTCCATGACACTTGCTGCTTGCTCAGAACATGCATTCGGCAACGAAGCAGGAGGGTCTCTTGTCTTCCTTAGAAGTAGTCTTCAGAGCGCTATCATCTCATCATCTTCATTTCGTAAAGTTTTACTTGCATCAGTTCGAAGGAGTAGTCGTCTGTTAGCAGCGGCAGAATATAAATCAGATGAGGTCACACCAGACAGTGACGAGTCTGATTCAGATAAGAAGCGTACAACCGCTGATATCAATGGCCAAGCTAATGTTGCTCCAGATGCTCGTCTTGCATCATTCTTAACTGGATTACTAATCAGCAAGCCTGTTAGTGAAGAACTGTCAAAGGATGAAAACAAAGCTCTAAGGTGTGGTTTATTCGAGGCTTGGTGTATTGGACTACTTTCTGCATCGTCTCCTTGGCGTATGGTATGTGCCTCGAGTGCAAGTCTCATTCTCAACATGTGCCCAGAAGCTTTGTCATACACCGCCTCTCGAATTCCAACTATTGCTAATGTTCTTGGACGTCTTGAAAGTACTGTACTACGCAGGACATGGGCCGAAAGAGCCTCTGTTCCCATCTGTTCAAAGCACTCACAAGCGTTAATTGAACTCCTTACTAGTGTGAAACGTGCCGTACGGATGTGTCCTCAAGACACTTCTCTCCCAAGCTTCATTACTTCAATGCCTGTTGAAGTTGATTCGGCAACTCCTATATCTTTCACAACTTCCTCATCTTGTAGCAATGAAGCCACTGACAATGATTTTGCATCCGAGTGCAAATCATGGGAATGCAGTGAAGGATGGGTCGTAAGTAACACGGGCTGGGAAGTTTGGACCGGAACAGTCGAAATCATGCAAGTTGAGTGGAAGGTTCCTGCTCGATCTAGTGTTCGTACCCTAATGGACGGCGGAGAAGGTCCTCCTTTGTTGAGAGAAGGTCACACTGTAATGCGTGGCATAGATTGGGATATCACTGATAATGATGATGGTAAGGATATATACGAGCAAGATAAACGTGACAAGGAAGAACAGAGACGATTGGCGGAGGAAGAAGAGGAAAGACTAGCTGCTGAACAAGAGGCAAAAGAGAAGGAAGATGCTCCAGATGATTCAAACCCAGCAGAAGAGGATCAAGCAGACTCTATTGGTCCCAATCCAGCAGATACCGATGAAGAGCCAACAGAGTCTGTTGAACCTAACCCAGCTGTTGATGATGAGGCACCAGTGCCCGTGGAAGAAGAAGTTGACCCAGCTGATGATCCTGCTGTTGACACTAACGATGCTGATCAAACACCTCCCAAAGCTACCAAGAAGGAAAAGGCCAAGAAAGATGACGACAAGCCCAAAACAAAGAAAAAGAAGAAGAAAGCAGTCCCCTCCAAACTACCTCTTGGTACTGTGTTGTCAATTGAACCTTGGGATGGAGTACCGGCAATGGCCCGACGAATTAGGTGGCATCTTACGGGTAAAGAGGGGATATATCGTTATGGAGGAGGTGGAGGTCGATTTGATCTCCTCCATGTTGAAGCGAATGAAAAGGAGACTCGTGTGAAGAAGAAGCACCCTGTACCCGAAAGTCTAGAGCAGTGTGCTTCTCGTTATGGCTTTGGCAAACAACGAACATCCAATGTAATCCTCCGTCTACGTAACTGTCCCTTACGAAATGGTTGCCAACCAACTGACAAGGACTCAGAGCCTACTTGTGATGGTATCATGGAATGGCCTGATTTTGGTGCTGGTATTCGCGTCAGTTGTACCTTCTATTCTGATGGTGCCATCTCAATCACTGAGAAAGAGGTTCTTTATGGTTCAAAGGATTCGGGTTGGGAGCCTCGATTTGGTCAGCCCAATTTCGATTCAGAGTCAAGCATTATTATCAGTCCAACGGCAACCGGTAGTGACAGCTCATTATCAGCATATGATGAGCTTCTTGGAAGCGGTAGTTATCTTGTCAAGAATCTTCGAAACAAAGAGGAGAATGGAGCCCGGCTCAGGGTAACAAGTGAAATGCGTCTACTTCGTAGCAAACAGGGCGCAACTAATGTGAAGCCAACACTATCATTCACATCATCTCAACCCCCACCAATCTGTTTCGACCCCAGCTATCACGCTTCATCTATGACATTGTCAAAAGACAAACGATCAGTGACATGTGCCAAATCAGATGGACGTGGGGTAGCCTTTGGGAGTGTTGGATTCAGTAAAGGCATTCATTATTGGGAGGTCAAGTTAGAAAAGGCTGAGATTGGAAGTGTCTACATTGGCGTCGCCGAGAAGCCTGGTAGTGGTGGTGGCGCTACTCAAGGGAGTTCTCTTGGGTTTGATGGTCAACCAAGGCTAAATAGATGGCTCGGATGGGGTTTTGTCAACTTTAGAGCCACATATAGTACGGGTGCAGAACGAGTTTATGGTGCTCACTGTCACAACGGAGATACTGTTGGTGTTCTATTAGATTGCGATGCAGGAAGGATTAGCTACTTCCTTGACGGTGTAAAATATGGTGAGCACATCCTTAATGATTTGGGCTGTGCCTTTGAGAATGTATCACCATTTGGATTCAATGCTGACGGATGTGGTTCTGGAGGTGCCGGTCAAGGAGCACCGAGTGGTGTAGAGGGTGGACGAACTAGCCGACATCCAGCCAATGGTGCCGTCCGACCTAAAGCCTTGTGGCCTGTAATTGGTTTGCGTCACCCTGGCGATCGTGTTACCATGTCATCAAAGTGGATGACTAGTCAAGGAGTAGACCCAGCAAAGGTGGTCGATAATGTTCTTGCGATAGATGAAGTGTTGTGCACTTACGAACAATCATTGCCACCGTCCCTTACACCAAAGACACATCAAGCCACTATTAATAAGTTGCCGCAATGGTTTGTTGAGGAATCGTTTAATGAATACAATCGATGGATGAGTGGAAGATGGCTTAGATCTGAAACTCGTGGCAGTGGCCCCTGTAAGGTGTCGAGTTACGGCCTCGATGTTGATTTAGATACATCACCTTTTGCTTGTGCAGCAGCTTGTGCTTCCATTGGCCTGCCAATTGCATTGTTACCCGGAGATAGAGTTGATGTAAGTGTTTTGTGGTTGTACCTTCTTTCCCCTTGTATCTTTTATCATCTCATTCTTAACACTCAAATTTACTGTTCATCTTTCAGGTGAAACGAAGTGCTGGTCGGATTTTGGAACTGCAAGAAGAGGCTGTTGTATTAGGAACTTACCAAAATCGTCTCTTCTACAGATTGGTCTCACAAAAGAGCGAAGGTGGTAGTTTGATGGAGGGTGGAGGTCGAGCCTGGACTTGGGATGAAAGTGAGGCGGTGGATGGAGGGCTTCAATTGATTGGGAATGGACTCGGTCGTTCGGTACCTCTGCCCAAGTTGGAAAGGTTTAATCCTAAATGTGCAGGGTTGAAAGTGGTCTATACCGGTGGAGCTGTCGTTCGATCTGATCTTGAAATCTATGACGGATCAAGGAGTATTGGAACTATTTCTAGTGGTACAATCATCCCACCACACGAAGTCATCGAAAGACGTCATAATTCATGCGGTGTTGTTCGTTATTTGATTGATCATGCACCGATTGGTGAGCGTGGTTGGATAAGTAGTCGTATCCGAGGAGGCAAAGAGGAGTACATTGTTGAAATGTTACCCTTAGAAGAAGAGGACAACGAGGAAGAAGAGAACGACGACGACGATGCCTCTTCATCATCTTCAGTAGCTGTTCAGCCACAATACATTACGCCAGAAGACTCTGCAAGAGAATGGTACACAAACTACATGAAACTTCCTAAAACCAAGGACAAATCTGAAGATAGGAACACCTTTTCTGAATCAATGAAGATTGAGAGTATAGAAGAGTTTGAAGAGCTATTAAAGTCGGGAATCATCAGTGGAATGAATAACTTGAGCTCTGATGCTCTGATTGCAGAGACATACGAAAGAATTGCTGACGCCCTTCCACATCGATCTGAGGGTGGGTGTTCCTTTGTTGATTGTGCTCTCGTGTTGTGTGCATCACAGCCAAATCAACAAGAAACGACCAAGAAGATTAGCAATTCAATTGATGCAATCGTGTTTGAGGTCGCCGCAGAATCTGTATTGCATGTCCAACAAAAGTTGCCACCAACTCAAGCTTTGTTGGCACGAATAGCCATGCTCAGGGCACTCAATCGAAGAGCTCGTTATGGTCTACCTTGGCTTCCCATTAAGTCACCACAAGAAGGTAGTGCTATTCTAGGTGGTCTATGTGGATTTGGTGCATCACTAGAGCGTGCTGGACATACTTGGGATACAACATCCAAAAGTCAGTGGGTACAAGCACCATCAATTTCATCAAGGTTGAGAAATTGTAGACAAGTCATGTTCACAAGTACCAAGAAGTTCTTTTTGGATAGTGTCATGGATGCCACAACAACACCTACGTCCCTATCACATGATGAGTATGAGCTGCCTCGTGAAGTCCGTACAGTACGAGTCAACAGACTCAAGGCACGCCGAGCAATATCATCAGATGATAGCACCATCAAGAAGAAGCATAGCGTATTTTCACAACTGCAACGTGAAATGCGTGGATGGAGTGGAGCTCAGTTAAGACGAGGGTTTGTAGCCAAGGGCCACGGTGGTCAAAAGCGAGCATTCAAGGTGAAACTTGTAGGAGAAGGAGTAAACGATTACTCAGGGCCATATCGAGAGGTATTTACCGATGCTATTCAAGAAGTTACTGATCTAGATCCCTCTGGATGTAGTTCGTTGGGAGTTCTCGACCCGACAGCCAATAATCAAACCGATGTTGGCGAGGGAAGGGATTTGTTTACGTTTGCATCATCCTCAAACGGCACAGGTGAGCTCATTATGTCCGAGAAGAATAGAGACTTACTATCAAGTGAAGAGAGGACCCTGTTGAATAGTTTTTCTAGTCTGACCCATAAGAAGAACGAAAGCTCACGGGAGGTCGAAGAAGCCCTGTCATACTTGGGCAAGCTAGTGGGCACGGCAACAAGGCATGGTATTCCTTGTGATTTACCACTGCCCCTTGGAGCTGTGTGGAAACGTCTATCAGAGGAGAACATTAGTGTTGAGTTGATCATCAAAGAAATTGATGTTATTGCTTACAAAACCAATGAGAATACGGAGATACTGGCAGCAACACAGAGACGATTACTCAATTCGTTTGCTGAAGGTATGTCAAGCGTTTTGCCTGCAGAGCTCCTATCAATGTTCACCGGAGAGCAGTTGCGTGATATCGTTTGTGGCAATCCTGATATTGATGTGGACCTGCTGAGAAAAGTTGTAGAGTATGAGGGTTATAGTGAGAGCGATGAAGTCATCTTTAACTTCTGGGAGGTGCTTCGTGAAATGACAAACTCAGAACGGAAGCTCTTCTTGCAGTTTGTATGGGCAAGGAATCGTTTACCCTTGAAGGAGAGTGACTTTGAGGCACCATTCAAGATACAGAAGGATAACAAGACAATTGATGAGGACGGGGATTATCCACTGCCCAGTGCAAGTACATGCTTCTTCTCGTTATCACTTCCTGAATATCCCGAGAAGGAGATTCTAAAACAAAAGCTGTTATTTGCCATTGAGAACTCAACTACAATGGAATCTGATTATCAAACGAATGATGTTGAAATTAATGAAGGATGGAGAGGCATGTAATGACAATGCCAATTGTACATATAGAGAAATGAAGAATAGAATATGAAGTGTAGAAAGAAAATAGAGATAAGTAAGTTAGTAAAGAAAATAGAGACATTGTGTACTCTGATACAAGTTCTAACTTATATTTCATTACACAGCTAGAGGCCTATACACAGCAGCTCATTAACCTTTTCATTTCACATATAAAGCTTTACAAATACAAGTCAGAGGGATGACACCTACTCATGTGCCTACACAATCGGACAAGATTGGCTCCTATCGTCCATGACGTATTGCGTCCTATAACTCTCAATAGATCCTAATTTCCAACCATAATCACAGCCAAGAAACCTGCTAACGCTAGAGCCGAGACCTTCACAGCTCGAGCATCAGAGGTTGACTCCGTCATGACTGGATCCTCCTCGGTCTCCTCCACATCATTATCCTCGACCTCAGACTCCACATCATTCACTTTGCCTTCCACAGTAACGGTTGTAATTCCATTATTAGTATTCCAAGTCAATTTGCTGGGTAATGTAGAGATTGTCTGTCCAACATACACTGGTTCCATCTGCCAATCCTTACCATCGGTGGCGACAAAGCCTAAATCTCCCATGGGCTCCACAAAAACAGGTCGATTCCCATAAGATCCCATGATAAACGCAGGCTCCGTCCACTCTGAAGGGTTAGCAGGCTCATCCGCAGGAACTGAACAGTGCAACCCTTGCTGTGGAATTGCCGATGTCATACCACAAACAAAACCTTCTGGCATATTAAGCATGATCTCTTTTACTGTACCATTATCATCCACTACTTCAGTGTCCATTTCAAAGAATGCCTAGTAGAACACATCATAACATCATATCATGTGAGCAAAATGTAGAAGAAGGTACATGAGCAACTGATTCAAGATACGATAACTTACAGCACCTTCAGGCGTGGGTTGTTCATACTCCTCACTGGGTACATTACATGCCTAAAAAGATATAACATCACACGACATATATGTCAATGTTAGTATTGGTATTAACAGTAAAAGATACACAAGATATGCACACAAGATATGCTCATAAGATATGCACAAAATAGTAAAACTCACTGGACCATAGTTACCAGTTTCACACGTCATCAATGCACGTTCTTCCTCACTAATTAAGTACCAGTGAACATCATAATGAGGAACCATGAATCCAAAACCTGGGTGACCACAAATAAAATCGATCGATACCGAATGAAGACCACTCCTTGCAATGGTATCGTCATCAAACTGAACTAAGCAAGGTGTTGGCGGTCCAGGACATTTGACAATATCAGGAACGTGTGACCACGAGAGATTAATTTTGTACTTTCCATCTTTAAATTCGGTGGTTGTTGATTCTGATAGATCATATCCTGATTGATCGAAGCATGTCAATGTTGTAATTTGATCAGCATCCGCGGCGGCGGTGGAGTATTTGATGGCAGCAAGAAGAGGTAGGATGGATAGATTCATGGTATAATTTGCAAGCTATCTAGAGGAGTTGAATCTAATCGAATTATGGACATCGATTTGCTGTTATTGCAATGTTCAACAACACTGAGATAATAGAAGAGAGTGTCTTTTGCCCCAAGCAGATGGTTGCAAGATGACAGATACCGGAAAAGAGAGAATAAATGGCGATAAAACGATTTTAATTATGAGACTAGATTAGTTAGTTACAAGTTACAGGCAATGACATCATTCTAGTTGCTCATTGCCTGGTAACTGGAAGCGGCAGTCTAATATTCACTCCTCGAGTGCAAAGCAGACACATCATATCTTGTTCTGCTACCATACTACATATTAATAATTGCAATTAGATATGTCAGCCAAGCTAGAAGCACTCGGTTTTTGTGGTGCCGATGATAC